>Ga0255780_10000493_pt1 | contig 37650 bp, 29 predicted proteins | sample 071ome_32_FD_179978 | JGI IMG/M metagenome (GOLD analysis project Ga0255780, IMG submission 179978) | Coastal salt marsh microbial communities from the Groves Creek Marsh, Skidaway Island, Georgia - 071405AT metaG (version 2) | ecosystem: Environmental > Aquatic > Marine > Intertidal zone >... | reverse complement strand
TAGATTGGCAGCTATTTGCCTTTTCTAGGTAATTAGCCTCGGTTTTAATCAATGCACACAACAGAAGTGTTAACAGTCGTCAGTTCCTTCGACCGCCCCTATCCTATCGCTCGTAATCGTTCGCTTCTAATCGTATTGACAAATTTTCTACTTGCGCTGCGCGATGTGGTCAGTTGGAGACGTTGACGCCGCCATCGGTGACGGACGCAGTGCGTCCGTCAGTAATTCGGGGAACTAAAAATGAAGCACGACTATCTATTGGTGTGTAGTCGAAAACCCCGGGAGTTGCACGCATAGGTGGTAAAAGCACGGGATGCGGGGTTGCGTTGAAGAGCTCCATAAAGTCCATCGGCGTCAGTGCGTCAAAGACTTGTGCGTCGGTGACTCGTTCAAAGATGAATCCAGCGCGTTCTGGAGGAAACTTGATATGAAGCGATGAAATGAATTTTTTCTCGAGTGCCGGAAACCCTTCCATGCGTCTGCGACGGTGGCCGACGGGGTATTCAACTTCAAACTTGTTGGTGCTCGTTCTATCCTTGAAGTGCACTTGAATAGAGTTTGAACACGAGCGGCGATCTGGATCCACGTAATCGGCACTGTACTGGGGGTTTTCCGCAATCAAAATTTTTCTTCGAAGTTCGTCGACTCTCGGATCGCTCGCGACTGAATCTTCATAGTGATCGGATGTCATGTTGCCGTACAGCAATGCCACGGCGACTGCGTACTGCAGACAATGGTCTCTGTCGGCAGGGCCGTTGAGCGGCCCAGTCTTGTCTATGCAGCGAACAGCGCTCCGTGTCGTGTGAACAGCTACCGAATGTACCTCATCTACTCGGTGTACAATCTGTGGATGTAATCTAAAAGCGCCTTCAATCGCTGTTTGCGCATGAATCTCGCTCGGGAACGACGGCTTGAAGACAACATTTTCCATGATGTACTCACCAAACTCACGTTTCAAAGCGATGTCTTGCCGTCTGTAGAAGACGTCATTGAAGCCCCACACTGGAGCGGAAAGCGCTCCGAGATAGCCCATTTCCCCGCGCATCGTCATGAGAGCCAGAGATACACCACGAGCTGCCGCGTCTCCCGCAGCCCAGCCCTTACGCGTCCCCGAACACGGGTAATGTCTGAAGCATCTGAGTCCTGACCCGTCAATGAACGCCTGCGATGTCGCATACATGACTTCTAAACGTCCGCCTCCAAGCATCGACGTCGTCACCGCTGCAACAGCGGCGCGCGTCAGCAACAAATGATCCACGCCAATTTGATTGAAAGAGTTGTCCAACGCCAGCACGCCGACTATTTCGTACGCTTTAATCGTCGCCACGATGACATCTCGCATGCTCAGCACGCTCAACCCGCGTTCATTTCTTAGTCTGCTCACGTACTCGCTCACGCTCAGTATCGCTCCGATTACGTCGCTCGGATGCGTCCACTCGGCTCCGTAAAAGGCGTCGTTAAAGTCCAACCATCGAGCGCACGTCGTCATGTTAAACGTCGCCGTCACCGGATCCAGGTAGTACTCCGTCCCCGGCACGTGCGCACCAAATTTACACTCCACCCCGGGCACGCACGGTCCCAAGAGCTTCGCGCACCCCGCATCATTCGCGCCTCTCAACGCGCACGCCACAAAGTCCAAAATTGCAAATCTACACGTCTTCACCGCGTCTCGCGATTTAATCTCGTACCCCACGACGTAATTCGCGATATCAACCAAGAGTTGATCCGCCCCGAGATCGCTCGCATCGCTCGCCGTCCCTCGTTCCCGTCCTCGGTCGTATTCCGACACCCCAGCGCCGGACGACACCGACATCGTCCCCGCGGCTCGCGCGCCTCCGTGCATTCTTCGGTTCAGTTCCCCTCGTTCGTTCGTTCGTTCGTTCGTTCGTTCGTTCGCTCGATCGTTCGATCGCGCGCGCGCGTCGACCACGCGCTCGTCCCGGGTGAAATCTCACCGATCGATCGATCGTCCCGCGCTCCGTCGTCGCGCCGTCGAAGAGTCGCGAAGTGACGCGCGTCTCGCGGGCACGTCGTAACGACCTCGCGAACGAAATCCGCGCGTGCCGACCCCTCACACCGCCCCCGCGATCGGCGCGCGCGCCGAAGAGAGGGACGCGGACGCGGATGCGAAGACGATCGAAGGGGACGTCGACGTCGTCGCGCGGATTCGCGGCGTCGGCGGACGCGAAACCGACGGGACCGACGAGCGAACGCGCGAACGATGCCGAAGAGAAGACGATGACGCTGACGGCGAGAGCGTTGTCACCTGGGACGTTCATCGACGCCACGGCGACGTCGACGCGGGTGGAAACGCGACGAGGGGCGACGCGAAGTGAAGTGCGGCGAGCGGTGTTGGCGAAGACGCGCGCGGGGACGGCGTTCGATGGGAAGGATGCGGTGGTGACGGTGAGAGGGAAGGCGATGCGAGAGGGCGACGAGACGCGCGCGGTTGAATTGGAGGAGTCTTCTTCGTCGGGGAACGGGAGAGGAATCGTCGCGCTCGTGACGGTTCGACCGAGAATTAAGGGGAGTAATTCTGGTGACGTCGTGCGGGAGGAGGAGGAGGACGATGACGAGGATTTGATTGTCCCGTTGCGAGGGGCGAGAGCGTACGCCGAACGAGCGCTTCGAGAGCGTTTGGGTCTGTCCCGTTGGTTGGCGAATCTCTTGGCGCGGGTTCCCCTCGTGCGTCTTGCGTCGTGGTTGGTTGCGTTACGAATCGCGCACGAGCGCGAGCTAGGACCGGTGTTCGTCTTGGCGACGGGTTTTTCTTTGATTATTTCCAACCTCGGCCGGCGGCGAGCCGGACAGGCGAGCGCGTACTCGATTTTTAACGATGGATTCGCGCGTTTACCCGGTCAGTTGACGACGGATGACGTCGATGATGCGTTGATGCACCGTCGGTGACGCGTTAGAACGAGCGATGACGTTTAGAAGATGGTTTAGGATTGTCACTCTTTCTAGAGAAGTGTAGTTGAAGTGGAGACGTTTCGCGGTAGTTACGACCTGAAAACGAGACGCGAGCGAGCGAGAAATATGGCAGCCCTGGCGACCCGATCGACCGCCGCGCCCGGATGGAAACCGGGAAAGGTTGCCACGACCTCCAGCGAGCGAGCGCGAGCGAGCGGGAGAGCGAAAAGCGCCGCGAGCGAGGTTTCTTTGGACTCTTTCGAGGACTTTCTTTTGGATAAGCAAAAGGAACTCTGTGACGCCTTGGAGCGCGTGGATGGGAGCGGGAAGACGTTCTGCGAGGACAAGTGGGAACGCGGGACAAAGGCGGACGGATACGGCATCACTCGGGTGTTGGAAGGCGGAGAAGTGTTCGAGAAGGCGGCGGCGAACGTTTCGATCATTAGAGGAAAGCTCACTCCAGAGCGCGCGGCAGCCATGTCCTCTCGCGGACGAGAGGAGATTGATCCGAAGGGTGGCCAAGAGTACGAAGCGTGCGCGTTGTCCTTGGTTTTCCATCCTCGATCGCCCATGGTGCCGACTTTTCGCGCGGATGTGCGTAGATTTAGAGTCGGCGGTAAGGCGTGGTACGGCGGTGGGGCAGATTTAACGCCGTATTACCTCTTCGATGACGACGCGAAGGAGTTCCACGAAAAGTACAAGGCGACGTGTGATGCGTATGATGCGAATCCAGACGGAGGTGAGGTGTACGCGGCGTGTAAGAAGTGGTGCGACGATTATTTCTACATTCCGGCAAGAAAGGAACATCGAGGCGTCGGAGGCGTCTTCTTTGATGATCTCGAGAACGACAAGGCGTGCGATGCTTTGGGCGGCGCTCGCGTTCGCGATGCTGAAAGTTTCACGCGTGCCATCGCCGATGAGTGGCTCGATTCGTACCTCCCCATTGTCGATCGCAGACGTGAATCGCCGTACGGCGGAGAACAGGAGCGTTGGCACCATCAACGACGAGGTCGGTACATTGAATTCAACTTGCTTTACGATCGAGGAGTGCGATTCGGCTTGGACGGTGGTAGAATTGAAGCCATCATGGTGAGCGCTCCGCCTCGCGTGCGTTGGGATTACGATGTCCAGCCCGAGTCTGGTTCCGAAGAACATCGCCTCGTCGAAGTGTTACGTTCACCTCGCGCGTGGGCTTGATTTATTCACGGTAGTGTTTGGCTTGTAGCGTGCGTGCTAGTTGTAAAAATCAGTGCTATTATTATTCATTTACTTACTTGTTCTTCTTCTTCGACAGACTCTCGATTCCGAGGCACATCCCGTACACCCCGAGCGGGAGCAACACAAGGAGAACCTCAACCAAAACTTCTACGTTGACGCACAGCGGGTGCATCTGCCCCGGAGCCACGTTCCAACCGAGGAACTTCCTATAGAGGAACGCCACCCCTTCGCTCCAAATCCACGCCGCACCGTTAACGCCACCGTTCGACTCCAACACGCGAGCGTAGGTTCCCTTTGCGCCTTGCAAAGCGCCCAAGCTCGCCGCGGCCAAGGCGCACGCCTTGACAGTCGCCCACTTATTCGTCTTCGATTGCGACGCCCGAAGCGCGTTCGCGCCGAGGAAGAAACCGAGAAAGGATAGGACGCACATAGACGTCGCGTTCGGGTCCATGAATCCATCCTTGGAGGAGTCGGACGCGAGGAATTTACCGAGAAGCGTGAACGCGACGAAACCAACGTGCGAAATCATCGTCACGTACAAGAGAGACTTGACGCGTCGCCGGGTGGTCACCATGGATGAATACCGCTCGACGACGCGCTGACGGAAGGCGTAGTCGCTTCCATCGGTGCCGGCGACGTAGGAACCCTTGCTCGCCATGGTGAAAGCGTGCGTCCGACTATGACGCCAGCCGCGCGACGCAGACTGAGAGTGTTTGGATACAGAAAGTGCACTAATGTCTTTCGACTACAAGGATTAGAAAACTACAACCCCACCGTATCGGTAGCGCGTTATATTTACCAAGAGACGGTGGGGACTTAAGAGAGCAAGTCTTTGGAATCTAGCGTGCCGTCGCCGTTGATGTCTAGTTCGTCAAAGCGGGTACTGAGCTTGTCGAAATCCTCTTGAGTGGCTTTACCCATCGCGATGAGCATGGCGCGGGTGAAATCGTGCTTGTCGACGTGACCTTTGTCTCCACCTTGTTTTGCCAACCACTTTGCCGTGAGCTTAAACGTGGAGGCGTCTGAAATTTCCTCAGAGTTTTCGTCAATGGTCGACTGCGCCAACTGCGAGACCGCCCAACCGAAAATACCAATGGTGAGAAAAGCGTAAAACGAAGCGAAAATGCGTCCACCCTTTGTTTGCGGGCAAATGTCACCGTATCCAACCGTTGTCGACGTCACGACGGACCACCAGATGCCGTCGAGGAAGGAAATGTCTTCGAGACTCGATATGACAGAGGCGCCAATTAGGGTGTTGGTCAAGATGACGACGACGGGATGAAATGCAATCTTCAACCACTTATCCTCGGCCGGTTTCTCTTCTCTCGCCTTTTGCTTGAGCTTCTCTATATCCACAGCGGTTAATCCTCCCAACTTCGTCTTAATCCGCGCCACATCTCTCTCGATCGCCGCCTCGGCTCGTCGCTGAGACGTCTTCACCGAAGCTCTCTGCGCCGCCAGGAACAAATCCGTCACCTTTGTAATGCACAGCGTCGCCAAACCCATACCGACGATGATGAAGACAATCATGAACCCTTTCCCGGTCGTAGTTTTCGGGCTCAAATCCCCGTATCCAACAGACGTCACCGTGATGGCGATAAAGTACATGCTATTCACGAAGTTCCCGTCGAAATCCGGTTCCGAGAGCACCGCGTTGAGCGTCACCACCGCCAACAACAGGTACACCCCGAACGCCACGGCGAGGTTTTGGTACAAGATTTTAAACATGCGCGTCACCGGGTTCGGTCCTACGAACCCACCGCCGTCGTCGCCGACGCCATCAGCCTTCGCGCCCGACGACGAGAGACTCACATCGACGCTCTCCGCATCGGGCGAACGTCTTCGCCGAATGCTCTGTCCGAACGCGTACGCCTGTTCCTCGTCACCGGCGTCGCTGGAGATCGATCCGTACGACCCAGACGGGGACGATCGCATCATCGGTCGCCGTCGGCGCCTCACTCGACCGCGGGCGTCTGCGGCGACGGGCGCGAAACGCGTCGAAAACGACGACATCCTCGTATGTATGTACCGGTATGTATTGAAGGATTTTTAAACCTAACAAATAAATTTCTGATGGAGGAAGACCCCGTGAACAAGTATATACGTATCACTGTTTACCCATATGTTTTGGAACAATTCAGCACCTCGCCGCGGCGCGACCGGCGGCGTCACACTGCGCGAAGGCGGCGACGACGACGAACGATGCGAGGGGGGAAACGAGAATTCAACGGCGGCGGAGGAGGCGGTGGTGGCGGTGGACACCGTAAAAAGGCCAAGTGGTTCAATCACAAGGGCGTACGTGCGAGAGCGACGACGAACGAGAGAGGAGTGTTTTTTATGTGCGCGCGAGAAAAGTCAGCAGAGACTGGCGAGAGTGATGAGAAGGACGACGGATGAGGAAAAACGAAGCGGTGGTTACTGACTCGAGTGTTTGACTTTTTACGCGAATCTTAGGGCGCGGGTGGAACGATTCCGTACGGGACGCAGGGTGTCATCATCACGTGCGACGGCGGGAAGGAGCGCGGGTCGGCGCGAGACGCCGTGCGCAACCTGACGGAGAGATTTGAGATTTTCCTCGAGAGAGATGGGAAGTCGAAGAAATCTTCGTCAGAGGACAAAGGTAAGGATGAGAGCGCGGACGCTGGGGATGCGCTTCGCGCCGAGCTGGAGGGATTGAGGGAGGATAATAAGCAACCGCTCTTCAAGGAGAATAGCGTCGACTTGCGAGCGTGCACCTTTGTCGCGGCTTCCAAGGAGGTGACGAGCCACTACACGATGGCAGAGTTGGTGAGAGCGGAGCTCGAGCGCGCGAAAGAGAGCGGTAAGACGTTTGCGAGACATATGCTTCGAATGATTCCGGTTGAAACCACTTGTTACGCGGGCGTGGATGAAATTGCCGAAGCCGCGGCGCCGTTGATTGAAAAGTATTTCGGGGATGAAAAGGAGAGAACATTTGCGATTTGCTTTGATCGTCGCGCGAACAGCTCTGTGAGACGCAATGACGTCATCGAAGCGATCGCCAAGCAGGTGAAGCAACCGCCCGCCAAGGTGAACCTTGGCAACCCGGATCTCACCATCATGGTTGAAGTCATCAAGGGCGTCGCCTGCCTCTCTGTCCTTACCGATTACGAGAGCTTGTGCAAGTACAACGTTCGATTCGTCGCGATGACTGAAGAGGAGCGAATCGAGACGAAGAACGAACGCTCTGGCATCACGAAACCTCCTCCCGCTGAAGGTTCAACAAAGAAGCAAGACGACGAGAAGAAGGAATGAGCAATCTTAGAGTTTTTGAATAGAATCCTAATAGATTTACAGACTACAAGCAATCAATCTAACTAGCTAGTGGGGCGCTCCCAAGTGGTCTCTTTCGTCTCGACGTTTCCGTAGTAAATGTCACCAGATGTTTCATCGTAAAACGCGCGCCATCCCGCTGGCAGCTGCGCTTCTTCCTCCTCTTGTATGGGCTTCTTCGGAGGCTCCTCGGGCGGCTGGACGGCTCCTTTAGAGCCTTCTGCAGCGGCGGCAGCGTTTTCGTGTCGAGCGCGAAAATCTTCTAGCTTTGCATTCTTATTCGCCGCCGCGACTCTCGCTCGCCAGTCTCCCACTGGTACAAAGTTTGGGTTCGTTCGGCTATCAGCTCCGGAGCGGATTTTTTCCGCGCGCCAATTTTCCAACTCTTGCGCCCGCTTAGCCTTCATAGCCTCAGCAGACTTTGCACCGTCGCGCTCGTCGCTCTCCGTCTCGCGAAGCTTTGCCCATTTCGACATGTCTCCCTTGTGACCCTTTGTGTTACTCACCGCCGCGAGCTTTTGACGCTTTGGCTTTTGCTTCTCTTCCGGTGGCGGTGGTCGCGACAACTCGCCCGTCGGCAACGGTGGCGCAGGGGCACGCACAATCGTACCTTTTGGAAGCGATTTGGCCTCTTGCATCGCAGCCTCGTCCGTCGCTCGCTCTTCTTCAGCCGCCGCCGAGAGCCCACATTTGTCTTCGTCGACATCCGTCGCATCCGCCTCGACTTCTCTCGTCCACTCCTCGTACGACGAAACATCCGCATCCAACCCTCTTTCAATCGCAAGCATCCGTTCAATTTTCCAACGCGTTAAAACCTCGTTCTCCGTCCCATCTGCCCCGTCTGCGAGCTGTACGAGCTCTCTGTATCGAAACACAACATCCGGCGTCGCCGCCACTCTAGCAAACACGTCTGGACACTTTTCCTCAATCAAATCCCTCAGACTCCTCGCAAACGTCCTCACATCCGGTAATACCTCCTTCTCCTCGGGTTTCACCTCCCCATCGATCGTCGTCGTCGTCCCTCGCGTTTCGCTCCACCCGTTTTCGTGTCGCTTTGTCAAAGTTTCACCCGGCGCTTCCTCCTCCTCGTTCGCACCCAAGACGGTTGGTTTCGTCCACGAACTCCGCCCCGTGGACTTGTTGTAGTAATACTCCCTCCCAGTCGCTTTATCCATCGCTCGCTTCCACCCGAGCGCGCGAAGCGCGTCTTCTTCTTCCTCTCTCGCTCGCGCATCCTCTTCCAAACCGTACGACATTAACGACGCCAACGCGCCGTCATCGTCGCGTTGTTTGTTCGCACGAGGCGCGGCACCCGCACGCACGTCATCGTTTTCATCTTTGACGTCGTCGTCGTCCCCGAGCGCGAGTCTCGGTCGACGTCGACGCGCCGACGGCGCCATGGTTTGAGGACTTGTCTCCTGCAATGCGCGACGCGCAAACATGTCGCAAAACCCACGTCGCGATGACGACGGACCGAGACGACGACGGTGGCGAACGTCGTCGATGAGAGTGATGACACTCGCGATGGTGACGACACTCATCGCCGCGCTCTGCCCGACGACGAGCGCGACGACGGGAACGATGAAGAAAGAATTTCCTTCGCATCAAAATCTACACCGAAACCTTTTGACGACGACGACGCGGACGTGGAACGACGTGGTGGATGAAACTATCGCGGCGTGTGCGACGTCGTCGACGGAAGAGTGCGTGTTGGACAAATTGCGAGCGGAGGTGCGAAATCGAGCCAAGGATTCGCCCAACGCATTGTGCGCGGCGAGAGAGACGACGCGGCGAGCAATGCGAGCGGTGAACGAAGGGAGTTCTGGACCGACGGAGACGCTCGTGGTGAGGTGCGATGGCGTGGGGTTGGTGTTGGGTGAGATTGCGTTCGATCCGAACGCGGAAGATGCGGGGCTGGGTTCTTGCGGGGAAGCCGCGGACATAGCGTGCGACGGGAGCTGCGCGCAAGGCGTTTTGAAGAAAAAGTTGAACACGACAGACGCGCACGACGAAGCGATGAAGATTGGCGTGGAGACGTGCAGTAAAACGAACGCGCAGATGAAGGATTTATGCGCGCGCGCGCTCGGATGGGTGATGCGTGGGAGACGGAACACGGCGGCGGAGGCTCGGGCGGATTGCGCGAGTGCAGGTTCACTTGGTGACGCGAACGCGGTCGAGGCGTGTCGGTTCGGCGTGGCCCAGGCGCACGCGAAAGATGCATTGGAACAAGAGGTGGAGGTGAATGCGATTTGTGAAGGGGCTGACGTGGTTGGAGAACCAAGGTCTCAACGCGCGGCGGATGCGTGTGCAAACGCGTTGGGCTCAGCGCTCTGTGTCGCCCACAAATACGACGACGTCAGGGCTCGGGAACAGTGTGATCTCATCTCAGACGCTCGAACGAAGGAGCGCTGTGTTGCAGGCGTCGATGAGGAGCGCACGAGAAGAGAAATTGATCTTGTAGCCGCGGTACCTTCGTGCGCCAGAGCTCTGAGAACGTTGCTTGGCGAAGAGTCCGCCGCTCCCGATGTGTTTCCGCCGCCACCCCCTCCAGTCGATCGTTCCGCCGCGGAACATCGCAAAGAAGCGTTGAGACGTCATGGATCTGGCGTCGGAGGTGCGCTTTGGTTCTCTTGCTTTATCGTTCTCGCCGTTACCATCGCGTGCGTCACCGCATACCTGCAGTGGCGAGACGGCGCGGGTCCGATTCGTCCCGCCGGCGTGCAGTATAGCCGCGTCGCCGCCACCGAGATGGGTTCTCTTTAGACGTTTATAGCCGTAGCGAAACAAACGAAAGATAGATCGAATTCAATTTACAAATCTACGCACTAAGCAATACAGAAGACTTCGCTCGCAAGAAAATCGGCGACTGGCGCGTGCGTTTCCGCATTTCAAGCCGTCGCGTCACGTCCACCTTCCATTCAAGAAGGAACGTGCGAGCTAGTCTCTACTTATTCATTCATCGCGAGCCGTTCCGAAGAACAAAGGACTCGCTTACGAAGATCAGGACATGAATGCAACACCTCCCGAGGTGAGCGCATCTTCAGGCGCCTTGACAAAGTACTTTTCGTCAAACGCTTGAGTGTCGCCATCACCACCGTAAGGGTTTTGAGTAAGCTGGTACAGTTCTTGAACCATGGAGTAGTCACCCGCGGCAGCCTTGGTGTACGCATCGACGAGTAAATGCTCGCGCAAAATGTACTTTGGATTAGCGGCTCTCATTCGGTCAGCGGCGTTGGATAGAGACGTGCCGGAAGCCTCCAGAGCCGATCGCCAACGGCGAACGAACGCGGCCCATTTTTTCTTTCGATCCGCGGAAAGTCCTTTGCAACCTTGTCCGTAGAAGCACTTTGTCATCAGCGGTTCCAAGAGGGCGTCGTCATCAGCGTATTCCACCTCCAATGTATCCGCGAGTCGTCGCCACGTCACGGTCCAGTCCGCCTGGTCTTGGTACATGAGAGCTTCGAGTCCGTTTTCATCGCGGAACAAAGACTCTGCGACGTCCAACGAGTCTCTCGTCGCGAATCCGAGCTTGGTTCGCAACGCATCGTTCACTTCGTCTTCAAAGACGGATTCCATTTGTGTGACAATCGCCGTCGCCTCATCCGAGCCGCCAGCCAACAATGGCGCGCATGAGATCGCGAGCACGGCAAAGTTCGTTAGACCAGCTTTAGGCTGTGCCATGAATGCAAAGTGATCGCCGCTTCCGGTCCACTTCGCGAACCCAGGGTCGTACTTATCCATGAAGCCAAACGGACCATAGTCCATGGTGCGGCCTCCGATGAGGCAGTTGTCCGCATTGAAGTTCCCTTGGCAAAACCCGACGCGGATCCATCCCGCCACCATCTTTGCAATCTTAGCCCCAGACTTTTCCAACATTGCCCTAGTGACCTTGGCCATGTCCTCACCGTGCTCTTCGATGGTTTCTGGGAACTCGCGAAAGGCTGCATGCTTGACAATCTTTCTGAGCTGCTCCTTTTGCAAATCCGTCGCCCGCGGTGACGTGGCGCGACGAGAGAACAGATCTACGTGACCAATTCGCATAAAGCTCGGTGCGACGCGCGTCGTGATGGCGCACGGCTCTTGAATCATGATGTCCGGATCTCTCTTCTGAGCCTTGAGCATCTCGACAATTTCCACTCTTTGCTCAGGCGGGTACTCCTTGAGTCTTGGGTCATCCACCGTCGGTAACCGCTTCGCGTACTCCTCATCGCTCGTCGGACTGTACCAAGGGCGTCGTGCGGTCGTTCCGTTGACGCTCTCAATCAAACTCAGCGCCCGAGTCGTGTCCACGCCGAGTGCGTGCATCGCCTCTGAGGCTAAAAATTCCCGAATCGAGCTCCTCAACACTGCACGTCCATCCGCGCCTCGACAAAATGGCGTCCGTCCACCCCCTTTCAACTGCATCTCGTGCCTCACCCCGGTCACCGGATTCACCATCTCCCCGATGGAGATCGCCCGTCCGTCCCCGTATCCGTTTCCGTTCCCAAACGGACAGTTACTCGTCATCCGGCTTCCCATGATGCTCAACGCGTACGGCGTCGCCCACGTCCCCAATCCGTCCACCCCTTCGCAATCACCGCTAAAGTACCTCAAAAACAAATCCCCAGGATTGTTCACATCCAACTCAAACCCTATTGCGCTCGCGCACGATTCAGACGCGAGCACGAGCCTCGGATTTTCCAGACGTTCCGGCGTCACGCGCACGTAGTGCCCCGACCGAACCTCCCTCGACGTCCTATTCGGCGCGTGTTTCTCCGTCTCCGGGTCCGGGTCCAACCGTTCGATCCAACTCTGCTCACCTTCGTTTTTCGAAGCCTCGACCGCGCGTTCGAACGTCGCGTGTAACGCCCCGGCATTCGGCGTCGTCGTTGACATCGCTCTCGGTGTTTGTGAGGATGAAGCCCCGCCGCCGACGACGACGACGACGCGACGCAGCCTACGGGACGACGAGCGCGCGCCGATGGCGAGCGCGCGACGCAGAGACGCAACGGATGCACTCGCGCGTTGCATGCGACGTGCGTCGATACGCGGGCGCGCAAAGACGAACGAACGAACGAACGAACGAACGCGCTGGTGAATGACGTCAGTCTGTGACGAATTCACTGATGAACGCGTGCGTCGTGTTCGGTGAACGCGCGCGAGCGCTCGTGGATGCGACGACGGGGGTGTTACGGGAGCGATGTGACGATGGAGACGCGATCGAGACGACGACGACGACGACGTCGACGACGACGACGACGAAAAAGGTTGTTGTCGATTCTGCTGCAGATGTTGACGATGACGACTCTTTCGTCACCGACGGTACGCTGACAACGACGGAATGGACGCTGGATACGCGGTATTACGTCGCACGTGTTCATCCAGTGATTCGTGGCGTGGAATCTAAAGATGCGGAGGCGTCGGAAGACGAGAGAGTTGGGACGCAAGGCCACCGTGCGAGAGCGGCGGTGCTGGCGTGCGGAACAGTGGAGGAGTTTGAGCGCGCGAGACACGTGTTCGAGGCGAGCGGGGACGTCGAGCGCGAGGCGGAGACTCGAATCGTGGCGTACGATTGCGATGGGAGCGTTCCAGAGGTGGTTCGAGAGTGGGTTTTGGATCAAGGTTTCGAGGTGGTTAGAGTGCGGCTGGACGACGCGGACGCGGACGCGGCGTTGACGAATCGAGACGACGACGGCGAGTCGCACGGAGTGAGACGAGTGATAGAGGCGTTGGAATCCACGGTTTGGGGCGCGATGGAGCTCAAGCCGGCGGGAGAGGAGAGCGATCTCGGAAGAGAGATGCGAACGGAGGGTGGGGCTGAGACGAGCAAGTCCACAGACATCGACGCGCTCACGGCGTTGAACAAACTCCTCGGAGACGACGATGGACAGGAACCGATCGGTGATTCTGAGCTCCACGCGCGCGTGGCGGCGCTCTACGACGCCGAGGTGGCGCTCAAGGCGGAAGAGCGTCTCGAAAAGCTCGCCGATATATTAGGCCAGCTGTAGCGTTTCAAAGCGCAAACGAGGACGGGCGAACGCATGTAAATCTACTAAAAGTTTTATCAAAACCATCTAACCAGAGAAAAAGGTTGTCACCCCATTCACGGCAGCCGCAGAAGCCGCCGCCGCGCTCCCGTAAGCACCCGTGGTGGCGTAGCTAGACAAACGCTCAAGTTGCGTGCCCAGCTCGAGCGCGTTACCCTTGGAATCCGTTCCGCTCGTCGCCATCGCCACGGTGAGCTGACAGCGCAGCGCGTCTGTCGTGGTCAAATCCACGTCGCACGTATCGCCGCTGCACGTGCTATCGCACCCGGCTAACGACGCTGAGCACGCGTAGTCGTCTTCACCCACGGCCAGGCACCGACTGTCCGAAGCGCCGCCGCAGTCCCCGCACCCCGTGTTGTGCCATCTCAGGTACTTGACGTCGCCGTCCTCGAGCGTCGCCAGAAGCGTCAACGCGCTCACCCGACCGCTTTTCCCATCCGGATTCGTCGGTTCGTTCGCATCCATCCGCACCACCCTCGGCTCGGACCGCTTTGTCGCCGTGTACGCCACCACAGTCATCACCGTGTTCGAATCGTACAACCCGTCCTCGTCCGCCACCGTACCCCTCAACGCCGTCATCTCCCCACTGTTCACCACGAACGTCGTCGTACCGACGCTCGTCAACGACCCCCGGTCCTCGCACGGGTGTAAGTCTCCCCAAGCCTCCAGCGAACCTCCCGGCCAGTACGCGATCCCCACCGTCAACGGTTCCCCACTCTCGATTCCCGTCTCCCCGGACGCCGCGCACGGATCGTACGTCAACGCCGTCGTCCCAGCAATCATCGATATCGCCCACGTCACCGCGAGCGCCGCCGCGCGTCCCCCGCGTCGTCGTGTCATCGAACCCATCTCAAATTAATTAATGCGCGCGCGCTCGCTCGATCTGCGCGTCTCTCCGCCCCCGCGCGCGTCGGTCGAAGCGTTTCCGTCCCCTCGCCCGATCGCGCGCGATCCGTCCTTCCGTCCGTTCGTTCGTCGACCCGAATCGCCGGTTCCGTCGTCGTCCGCGCGCGTCGGTGGAGTCGGGAAGTGCGGTGCCGCGCGCTCGGTGCCGTTTCTTTCGCTCGTCAAAACGAGCCGCGCCCCTCGCGCGCGTCGACGACGACGGCGAACGCGACGGGGACGACGGAATAAACGAGTGGAGAGACGCGTCGGTGCTCGATACGACGCGCGCGCGGACACGGCGACGATGCGACGCGGGGCGGGCGCGCGTTCACTCGCGGGGTCTGAACGAACCACGATGACGACGTCCACGACGACGACGTCCACGACGACGACGTCGCGAGGAAACGTCGCGAGAGGCCTAGATGAGATGAAACGACGTCAAACTGGAATCAGCGACCGGGCCAAGGAGATTTTAGAGGGGGTTTTTGAGCTGGAACGATCGCCCGACGCGGCGACGCGCAGGCGGTTGGCGAGACAGTGCGGGACGACGGAACAAGCGGTGACGGCGTGGTTTCGAAGCAGACGGGCGAAGAGGAAACGGATGTACATGCGTAAAACGCTGTTGATTGTTCTTTTGGTCGTCGGTGCCGCGGCGGGGGCGTTTTACGCGTGGAACGCGTGGAATCAGACGGCGGCGGCGAGACGAAGGATGGAGGCGCTCGGACCGACGTATAAGTGGATGACGAGGAGCGGTTTACCCAGGCCGTACGCGGATAGAATGTCCAAGGAGCGGTACGGGACGAAGAAGTTGAAACCAGAAAAGGAGAGATTCATCACGCCGAGCGGAAAGGTGGACGAGAGAATGGTGAGGTACACGATGGATAACCCAAAGGCGTCGCCGCTCACGAAGAAGCCTGAGACGCCGAGACAGAGATTAGAGAGGATCCGCGCCAAGGCGGCGAAAAAGGCGGGCAAAGGGAACGTTGCGCCGGTGTCACAGCCGAGTCGCGTCGTCAGTGGTGGGAGCTCGTAGTAGAAATTAGAAGAAGAAACAACTCAGTAGTAGTACTGTAACAACGCAGTTAAAAAATTCACTCGGTGGTCGTCGGCGCGGTCGCCGTCAAACCTTTTTCCAAGCGAGCCAATCCTTGGTCGAGAATCTCCCGACGCGTCGCATAATTCACCCGCGCGGAGAGCGGGGCGGAGAACGGGGCACCATCGGAAAGCGCCACGCCGTGGGATAAGAAGTGGTCAAAGGGCGAACGCTCGACTCTGTCCACCAAACGTTCGCAGTTGAGCCAGAGAAGGTACGACGCGTCGGGAACGGTGAAAGTACCCATCGAATCGACGGCGTCGACGCTCACGAGCGATTCAATGACGCGATCGCGATTTGATTTGAGGTACGCGAGCAAACGCTGCCGCCAAACCTCGCAGGAATCATCCGTGTACGCCGCCTTGCACGCGGCCAATCCAAAGGGTGTGATTTCCGCCTTGTCCGAACCCGCGCGAGCGAAATGCAGACGAAGCGCCTTATCTGGGACGCACGCGATCGCGACGTCGCATCCAGCCACGTTAAACGTCTTCGACGGCGATGTCATGACGATGACTCGCTCTCTTAAGCCTTCGATTTCGCCGATGAGGGACGCGGCGCCAGTGAACGGCGTCCGCTCCTCGTCCAATATGAGCTCTCTCCAAACCTCATCCGAGACGAGAATCACGTCGTGTTCGACGCACAGTTTCGCCACTCGCGTCATCTCTTCTTTAGTCCACACTCGTCCCACCGGATTGTGCGGGTTACACCAGAGTAACAGCCCGACGTCGTCTCGCTCGAGCGCCGCCTCCAACGCCTCCCAATCCACCTCGTATCGCACCGACCCCTTCGGCGCGTCCTCACCCTCTCTCGGCGTCGCCCGAAGCGGTACCTCCACCTTGGGCGTCTGATTATTCCTCGACGCGTACAAAAACGGCGGATATATCGGCGTGCACACCGCCGTCGTCGTCTCTCTCCCCCCTCTGGCGCGTCCCGCCGCCCGCACCGCGTGATTCAACCCCGGGTTCAACCCGGGCAACCACCTCGTCCACGACCGCTCGCACCGTTCGACGCCGTGCTTTGTCTCCCACCTTTTTCTCACCGCCTCTTCCAACCCCTCGTCCGGGTCCCCGTATCCGTACACCCCCGATTCCGCCACCGCTCGCACCGCGTCCACCACGGCGCCCGGCGCCGAGAAATCCATATCCGCCACCCACAGCGGGACGCGCCCGTCCCCGAACCGATCCCACTTCCGGCTCATCGTCCCCCGGCGATCCAGCGTCCCGTCCCGAGCCGGGTCCGGGAGCTCCGGAACCGCACCACCGGGCGCGTCCCGACGTCCCGTCTCGACGACGACCGCTCGTCCTCCTCTTCGTCCGCCCGAGCGCGACGTCGCCATCCCGCGTCGCGACGAAGACGAAGACGACGACGCGAACGACGACGACGAAGACGACGCTAAAGTCTCGCACCGACGTCCCAACGCGGGGGACATCCCCGACGTCCTCCCGCCCGCGGCGCGGCGCGCACTCCCGACGACGACGATCGATTGATTGACGCTTCGGATTTCGGGCCCGGGGTACAGACAGACAGACGCGCATACACCACTCCGAATACTCCGAATAATTCCACGCGACACCATCGATGCGATCACAAACATACCCTTTTCCATCACAGTATACGCACGACACGACACGACACATACACACGACAAACACATTTACAGAATATCTAGTACAACATATATACTTTACACTCGTACTATATTGATAAAAAAGACCAATAAACCCCCCACGAACCGAACCGAACCGAACCGAACCGAAAACCGAACCGAACGCGCGGACATCATCGGATCTTTCGAGTTTTCTTCTAAACAAGATCGTATATGTACAAACACTCTAAACCAAACTATTTTTTACCCCAGAAAGAACACAAAAAACACCGCGTTCGTTCGTTCCCGCGCTTTTCCCTCCTTTTTTTCCCAACGGGAACGGAAAGGACGAGGAAGGGTGGGAGTGTGTGCGCGTTCGTTGGGTCGTGACTCGTCGTTCGTTATTACGGACGTCGGTCGGACGGTCGGTCGGTCGGTCGGTTCGGGTCGGGTCGGTTTGGTTTTTTCCACGTCGACGCGGTGCGTGGAATGAATGAATGGAATCGAACCGAACCGAACCGAACGAACGAATGGGAACGGCGCGTCAGAGTTGGCGACGGAGGGCGCGCGACAGAGAGAGAGACGAGCGGGGACGGGTCGCGAGTCGTTGTTGTCGTCGTCGGGAGTCGTCGGGAGTCGCGAGTCGTGCGAAGAGGAAGAGGAGGAGGAAATCAAACCCGGGTGTTGCGTGTGGAATTAATTCATTTTCATTTCGGCGCGAAACCGAAGCGAACGCGCCGCGGTCGTCGGGAACGAACGAACGCCGTCGGCGTCTCTGGCGCGGGGTTTCGTCTTCGTCGTAGCGGGTCGGCGGCGTCGGCGGGGTTACTCTCTCTCGCGCGCGCGCGCGGAAGTCGGAACGGAAACGGTAAAGGGCGTTGGAAAATCAACAGAATCGTGAAACGGCGCTCGGTTTGGGTGACTGGACGATTCGGTTCCGTTTCGTCCACGTGAGCGACGCGAGGGACGAGGACGAGGACGAGGACGAGAATGGCGACGACGGAGACGCACTCGATGGAGGACGCGGACGCGCGAGCGGTGGGGAAGACGAACGCGGAAGGAGAGCGAGGCGGGAGAGACGAGGACGGGGAACCGATAACCACCACGACGGCTGCGACGAGCAGAGGGACGTACGGACGATCGGCGTACGACCGGGGAAGCGTCGAGACGGTGTTCTGCGCGACGGTAAATCCGGCTCGGGCGCTCACGGTGGGGCTCACGGCGACGTATGAGAGCATAAATAGAAACTATTACGATAGAATTGAAGTGCGGCGGAGGTTGAGTCGCGAAGAAGCGCACGAGGACGAGGACGACGAGGAGGAGAACGATCGGAGGGCGAGGAGAGAGAGCGGAAATTCGGCGACGACCGAGGCGTGGAGTCATCAGAGACGGTCTTCGACCAATCCACGAGAGTTGGTGAAAGACAGGTACGTACTCGATAAAGTGCTCGGTCGCGGCTCTTTCGGAAAGGTGGTGCTCGCGTACGACATGGCTGAGGACAAGCACGTCGCCATCAAAGTGATTGAGCGCTCGCCTCAGGCGGACACGGCGGTGAGACAGGAGGTGGAGTTTCTGCGGGAGCTGAATGCGATGTCCCCGGTCGAGCGAGCGAACGGAGTCGCGGGCACTTCGAGCGACGCTTTAGGTGGAAAAGGTAGAGACTCGTGCGTTCGCTTGGTCGACGTCTTTGAGCACGAAATCGGGGCGCCAGAGTCGTCGGCGACGGGAGGGACAACAAACAAAAAGAACCCCGGGTATCAATGTCTCGTCTTTGAACTCATGTCGCACTCGCTTTACGATTTACTCAGAGTTACAAACCTGGGCGGGGTTTCCGTCAAACTGGTTAGAAAGTTTAGCGTTCAAATCTTGCGAGCGCTCGAGTATATCGCGTCACGCGGCATCATACACTGCGACATGAAACCGGAAAATGTCCTTCTCTGCCACTCGGAGAGGAGCGCGGTGAAAATTATAGATTTTGGGAGCGCGTGCAAGGTGGGGAAGCAACAGTTCTCTTATGTTCAGTCTCGGTTTTACAGAGCCCCAGAGGTTATGCTCGGGTTGCACTACGGAACCGCGATTGACATGTGGAGCACAGGATGCATGCTCTACGAGCTTCGCACGGGTAAACCCTTGTTTACTGGATGGAGCGAGCACGATCAGCTCTTTAGAATTCAGGCTGCACTCGGCAAGGTGCCGCAGTCCGTGTACGACAAGATTCCCGAGGCGTACAAGATTAGATATTTCGATAGTCATGGCTTGATCAAGCCGTCACCCGAGGCGCTGCGCGCGTCTCAGTCGATGAACGAACCGCTTCCAGAACCCGGTTCTCGACCGCTAGGGATGGTTCTGCTGGATGAGTTGACGCAATCGCAGTCGATAGTGGATTCCCATAAAGGAAACGACCGAGAGACGGGAGATTCCGATAAGGAACACGAACGCAAGACTCAGGCAGCCGCCAGCATTTCGGACAATGGCAAATTCGACGAGGAACACGAGATACTCCTCTCGCTCCTTTCGAGGATGATCGTCTTCGAACCGGCCCAACGAATCACCGCCACAGAGGCGCTGGCGCACCCATTCTTCTTCCCGATCAACGGAAAGAAGATCTTTCCCCAGAACGCCATGAGGAAATTTTCGGATAAGAGGTTACCGAGCATTCCAAACATGGACGACGTCGAGGAAATGAACGCTCGAGAAGCCGTCGGGGGCGTCGGCGAGCGGTTCACGTTCACTTTGAAGTAGAAACGAACGAAGAGAACAACAATTTTGGCTCATCAATACCAGAGCATCCAGCGCGTTCGCTTCGCAAAAGTTTAGATGACGCATAGGCATAGTAGGCGTGTACTATTACGCAACACACCAGTCGAAACAAAACAGAGCTGCTCTTCACACCGAAGCGCCCGATCCGACCCAGTCGTCGCTCGCGATCGCCGACCGACATGTTCACTCTCGCCGCGTCTTCTTCCGTCTCCGCGGCTTCTTCTCGCCGAGGACGCGCGAACGCTCCGCGCGGTGCGGCGCGCGCGTCGACCCGAACGGATAGAGCCTCCATCCACCCGACCACGCCCGCGTCGTCGTCTCCGTCGTCGTCCTCGTCGTCCTCCGCCCTGCGCTTGGACCTCGCGCGATCGACGCTTCCTCTCGCGATGAGCGCCGCCATTTTACTCGCCGGGGTCTCTCCCGCCACCGTCGTCGCCGCGGACACGGCGTTTTGCCAAGCCAAGTGCGTCAAGGAGTGCTTGCGCATCGCGCCCGGAAGCGACGGATACTGCGCGGACGCCTGCAGCGACGAGTGCGATGCCATGGCTGCGGATGGGGATGATATCAGCGAAAATTCAACGTCGAGCGTGTTCGCGAGCAAGAAGGAAGCGTCCGGGGTGGAGGGCGTCCTCGTGGGGATCATCGACAAGTCCGCGGTGCTCTTCGCCCCCGGGGCGGAGCTCGCCAAGGACCCGGCGTGCGGACCCGACGAGTAGACGTCCGTGCGTCTAGCTGCGATTTGTTTTTATTTAATGCATGATTAGCCGTCGTTGTGTAGTAAAACGCAATATCTCTAGTAGTGTTAACAATGTTTATGTTCCTATCTCCGTTTCGGTTCGACGCGTTTCGCGACAAAGACCCGGACGCGTCCGCGCGTCCGAAACCCCCCTCTCCGTCAGTTAAAACCCCCGTTCTTTCCTACGCATGATCCACCCGAGTCTAGAGTTGATCTTACTCCTAAAATTCCTCCGCTCTCGCTCCTTTCTCGCCAACACGCGCAATTGAGACGGTTTCTTGTGTCCCTCGCACGACGCTCGCAAATCCTTGTAGATCCCTTCGCTCAGCATGATCCTCCTCAACCGTTTATACGCCCGTTCGGCGTCCCCGCGTTCGACGTTCACGGTGATTCCACGCGCGCCGAAGGGTGCAGACGACGTCGCGACCCGCGACGTGGACGACGTCGACGCGGATGCGGTGAGAAGATCGGTTCGAGCGACGGCCAGGTGAGACGCAGAGCTCGCTCGGGTCGATGCGAGAACGCGCGCCGCGACGGCGCCGATGCGATCGAAAATCATCGACGACGAGACGCGAGAAGAGCGAGAGTGAGAAAGACGCGCGGGTCACGCGGTCTCGAGGTTCGGAACTCGCGCGATCGGACGCGCCGTTGACGCGTCTCGGTGTGAGGTCGAGGGCGAGGAAGGAATGAAAGCGATAGGTTCTTGCGTTGACAACGAATATGAAACATTGGGTGCGCGCTTGGAAGCGAAAAGGCAAAGAAAAGAACAAAAAAGAGAGCGACGGCGGCGGGGCGGCGGCGGATCAATCGAGCTTTCGCCAGACGTTTCCGTCTGGAAATTTAACCCCCTCGTCGACGCGAACGCCCAAAAAATTCGCCGGTCCACCCTTGGGTGAGAAATCGATAAAAATCGAATCGTCGTTCACGTCGATAGCCCCGGCGAGGGTCCACGCCCGCGTCACCGTACGCGCCCCGCACCCTGGATCGCCGTCCTCACCCTTGACGGTGCCATCCGCGAAGATTTCTCGGTAACATCCCGGGTGTTTCTTGTCCGCGTACTTACCCGCCAACGCGCTCTTCGCCGGCGCCGCGTTCGCCGCACCCGCGAAAAAACCGGGAACGTACGCCTCCGCGCGCTCCGTCGTCATCGTTGCCGTCATCAACGTCGTTGAGACGGCTGTCATCGCCGCGAGCGCGGTCGTTCGGTCCAGCAAACTGAATCGTCTTTGAGCATCTTCATCGGCAGCATCCTCAACGACGGCCCTCGCGCGCGTCGTCGTCGTCGTCGTCGTCCTGGTCGTCCTGGTCGTCGTTCCTCGTCCACGAACCGTCGTCGTCTTTGTCGTCGCGATCGACGGAACCGATCGTGTCGTCGACGCCATCATCGATCGACGCGCTTCACACTGGCGCAAACTTCACTTTTTCACGCGCCGAAACCGACCCAAACAATGCCGTCCGCAACCGCGACGGCGTTCGAGCGATGGTGCGCGAAGAACGGCGTGAAATGGAACGAGCGGGTGTGGAGCGTTCGCGTCGATGAGACGACCGGGAACCGATCGGTGCGGTGCGAGAGCGACTGGTCGTTGAAGAACGCTGACCGAGAGGAGGAGGAAGCTTTGTGTCGAATACCGAAGCGGTCGTGCTTTACGATAGAAACCTCGGCGTTGGGGTCGTCGTCGAGGGATGCGTTGGAGACGTTGCGCGCGTTGGGAGTTCCTGGGTTGATTGCCGCGGTGGCGCACGAGCGTGGGTTGATTCGAGGGGAGGTGGAGGCTTTGGACGGCGAGCCGCCGGCGGGGAGTCGGTTTGCGGAATACTTTAACTTTATACCAGAGTTTGAGCGGTTGCCGAACACGTGGACGGAAGAGGACGGCGTTGGGTTGTTTAAAGGGACGAAGATTGCGGAGATGTTGGTCGAAGACGAGGCGGCGATGCGGGAGGATTACGATGAGGTTCGAGAGGCGCTCGGCGGCGCGGGAAATCGACCGAGCGACTCGTTTGAGGCGTTTCGGAACGCCGCGACGCTCGTCGCGTCGCGCGCCTTCTTCGTGGATGATTCAGTGGGTCAGGGATTGCTGCCGTTTGCGGATTTGTTTAATCACAAGAGCGATGGGGCGCACTTTAGATTGGTTGGCGATGGGAAAGAGGACGACGCGGAGGAGGAGCTCCTCTTGCGCGGATGTCGCGACATGCGAGCCGGGGAGGAAATGTTCAACTCTTTCGGCGACGATCACGATAATCACGTGTTGTTGTACAAGTATGGGTTCGCTGAGCTCGAAAACGGCGTTCGCTGCGTCGAGTTTCCCGGTTCGTTCTTTCGTTCCAGGGAAGAGCCCGTGTTGGAGGGACTGTATGCGCACGCGTTTGAATCGTACGACGGGCTCAGTTTTGAGATTGATGACGACGGATGCATGTCTCGCGAGCTGATCATCTTGATTCGCGTCGCACATGGCGTCGAACTCGGCGAGTACGGGCCGGGTAAAGACGGTGAGTCTGTGTCAAAGCCCGCGCTCGACGCCATGGACGATTTGTTGGCCGAAGACGGCGCAGACGAGGCGGAGCTCCTCGCCGAGATTGACCCGAATCGCATCGTCTCCTTATTCCGACGACGAATGGAGGCGTATTACGATCCAATTGAGCGCGCGAGCGTACCCCTCGAACCCGCCGAACTGGCGCGGGAATTCGCTCTGAAAATCCAAAGTTGTTACGCCCTCGTCGAGGAGGCGAGCGAACGAGCGCGCGACGGCGACCATCCCAAAGACTGCGTCGTCGGCAAAGCCGCGGCGCACCTTATACGCGCTCAAGAGCTCGAACTCTTACTCAAAGGCTATTTACGCGCCCTCGGAATCGACGGCGGACCTCTCGGTGACGACGACGACGAAGAAGAAGAAGAAGAAGAAGAAGAGGAGGATGTGGAAGAAGACCCCGAACCAGCCAAGCGCAAAGCCGTCCTCATCGCCGCGACGCCGTGTTACGCCCCGACCGTGTACCTCAAAAAACCCAAAAACGCCTAGTAGTAGTGGTTTAGACGTGTAGAAGAACCGCCGCGTCGCGCGCGTCGCGCGAACGACCTCTCTTCGCGGAAAAGCGCATGGAAAAGAAACCCAAAATTCGAGGGGAGTCGAAACGACATTCACGAGTCCCTACTCTGTTTTCTGGTTCATGAATCGTCAAGTGTATCCAAAATGTAACTGCCAGCGCTGTCACGCGGAAAAGAAGCGACGGAAGGACGCGCGACGACGGGCGACACACGACGACGCGCGCGCGAACGAGCGACGAACGACGAGCGACGAACGAGGTAATCGAAGAACCGACGCTTCGACGACGAAGCGCGAGGGGACGAACACCATCACGCACGAGGAGAAGTTTTACGACGCCGTGGACGAAGACGCGGTGCCGAGCCAGACGATGAAGGCACCGACGACGACCACGGAAACGAAGAAGATTCCGACGCCGAGAGCGGTGCAGAAGACGCCGGGGATGGGGACGAAGGATGAGACGGAGTTGAAGCAGCTCGGGTTCGTGCGGGACGCGGCGTGCGTCGGTGCGGATTTCGTAAAGGCGAGAGCGAGTTTCGCGATCGGGGCGTACGAGACGGCTCGGGATGCGACCGCGCTCAAGGTGCGTGCATGAATGCTTTTTCGTTCGTTGTTAGTGGTTTGGCGCGATTCGTTGAGTGAGTCTCGGGCGAATCGAATCGCGACTGACCTGATTAATATCGCCCGTCTCGTCTCGCAGGGATCTCTGAACAAGATTGAGGCGCTCTTGACTCACTACGGCGCGCCGGTGGCGAAGAAGGTTGTCGATGCGGCACCGGGCGCGCTCGCGACTGCGGATTCTACGGTGGATTCTGCCGTCAAGGCGCTCAGTAACGCGTACGAGGCTCGCTTGAAGAACTCGTATCCGATGAAGACGGCGAACGCCGCATACGCGTACGCCATGAACGCCAAAGACAAGTACCCAGAAAACATTGAAGCTCTCAAGCTGGCACGCGCAGAGTATTTGGCCAAGATTGAAACCGCGGTCGAAGAACTCAAGGTTCGCGCCGTCAAGGTGCCGGAAGAAGCCTACGCGGCGCTCAAGACGGCCATCGCGCAAGCTCGTCAAGCGCTCGATTCCGACAAGCTCTTCGCCCGCGTCAAGACGCTCTGGGAACAAGTCATCTCCAACCCGAGAGTCGTTGCCGTGGTTGAACGCGCCACCCCGGTCGCGGAGCGTGTGTTGGCTCAACCCATCGTCAACAAGGCGATCGGGATCGCCACTCCGTACGCCGTCGCCATTGGCAAGCGCATCGCGCCCAAAGCCGTCGCCGCGTAAATGACTGTACCACAAACTTAAAAAATTTTGTCGATGTTTCTGGTCCGACCACGACCACGAAGCGACCGACCGGCTCGATCGATTTCATTCCTTGCTTCTTGCTACTTCGCTTGTAACACACACATACACACACACAAAAGAATCGTCAATCAACCGCTCGACTCGACGCTGGTTGGATGGATGTTGCATAAATGTATATTTCTACTTTTCCGAGCCCCTCACATTTTGAAGGTTTATGACTCGTCATTGCATTTTGATGGATGTTGCATAAATGTATATATTAATACTTTTGCGACCCCCTCGCATTTTGAAGGTTCATGACTAGTCATTTCATTTTGTGAATTTTTCGTGAATTTTTCGAGAAATTCCAGAAGATACGGTTTTGACCGTTCATGAATCAAAAATGGAGTAACCCACTCGCGTTACGAGACCTAACTCAAAGTTTACAAAATTGGTTTTTTCTTCGAATCACGAACCGACAAGTGAGTCCCCCACTGCGGACGATTTAATACTCAAAAAACGCAAATTTTCGAGAAAAAACGTAAATTATTCCGAAAATAATGCACGAGTCGTCACTCAGAAAACTTTTGGGACTCGGGACATTTTTGGTGGAGATTACGATGGAAATTTACGCCGAACGTGAATTTTCGTCTTTGCCCGCGCCTCTCTCCGCGACGGCCGCGCCGATGGCGCTCGTTCTCGAGTATATTTTGTAACTTTACATCTTCTTTCCAACGACCCCTCGTTCGTCACCACTCGTGCGGTATCGAGTTCTCGACCGCGCTTCTTCGATGGACCCTTCGCCCGCCCCGTCGAGCTCTACGGTTTCTTGTAGTTTCTTTTGAATCGGTACTTTGTCCCATTAAGTATGTTGAGTAGTACTCATACTGTGATAACGTATTTCCGATTCGTTATGTTTTTGTGTGCATGTCCGCGAGAGGGCTTCGACGCGGCTGCGCTCGGCGGGCGCGCGCCACACGACGGCGTCCGCACGCGCGCGCGAACGCGATGATGACGACGAGAATGACGACGACGAGGACGATGGCGCTCCCGAAGACTCGGGGCGCCGCCGTCGGACGCCCCGCGAGGCTGGCGACGACGACGTCGGTCGTGGGTGGACGAGGAAGATTCGCGACGACGGTGTCTCGACCGACGGCGTGGAAGGCGCTCGTCGCGGCGGCGTCCGCGGCCGAGGGCGGCGAGGAGTACGGCGCGGCGGCGGCGAGCGATGATGACGTCGCGGCGTACGAAGAGGCGGCGGCGCCGACGCGAAGAACGGTGGTGCCGTTTACGAGAACAAAGGAGAAGGATCCGTACAAGAGGTTAGGGATCGATAAGGATGCGACGAGCGAGGAAGTGTCGAGCGCGTTTAATTACTTGATCCGGGAACACGCCGGGGACGAGCGCGGAGTGGAGTCTATCGAGGCGGCGTACGATAAGGTGATCAGTGAGCGATTGACGACGCGTAAGATGCAAAAGGGGCTTAGAAAGTTGAAAAAGGAGAAGAAGGGCGACGAGGTTGATTACGACGCGCCGATTGTGCAGCGCATCAAGTTTATGTTTGCCAAGCCGGATCAGCAAACGCTCATCCGCAGAACGTTGTTGTACGTCATCATCTCGGGATGGGCGATCGCGCAGCCGGCGACGAGCGGACCGGCGTTCCAGATGGCGTGCGCTTTCGGGGCGTGCGTCTACTTCTTGAACGAGAAGCGTGGGGGACAGGGAACTTTGGGCAAGGCGTTCAGAGATTCCCTCATCGCGTTGGTGCTCGCGTGGTTAGTTGGTTCCATCGTTCCGGTGTACATTCCGTTGTTCCCGCAAGGCATGGCCCCAGAATTGATTCTCGCGTTGTTCTCTTTTGTCGCCATGTGGGCTACGTGCACCTTTTTGAAGTAGAGGAGGCGCATAACGCAACCACTCGCGCGCGTCTCGATGCCGCCGTTGCGTCGCGAGGAGAGGAGAAAAGAATCAGTACACGAAAGATTGTTTGAGCGTTCCTGTCGAGACGGAACGACGAGAAGGATTTGCTGCTAATAGCTTGTTATAATTCTAACAAAAAAATTATTGAACGTCGTCTTCCCGTCTACTACTAACGTTCGTCGCCGCGCATCTTGCGAATCGGTGGTACGTAACCTGCCGGCTTCGGTGGAAGAATGTCATATCGCAAAAGTCTGCAATCGACTCCGCCGATACCGACTGGGTGTTTGCGCGAAGCACGCATGCGAATGGCTCGAGATACCTCGGGATTACCGCTCAATACGTATGCGGAAGAATCCGGACACTCGCGCTTGAGGAAAACCCCGAGCGAGTTCCACACCTGTTCGAGCGCCTCTTCCGGAGTGACATCCGCTCCTCCCATCGTCGTGTCGCGGTCGTACGTCTCTTCTTCGTATTCATCGCCCTCCTCTGCGTACTCTTGTTGCTCGTTCCTTCGCCCGTTCCCGGCGCCGATGCGCTTACCCCAAGGTGGATTAGTGACAACCAGCCGAGGGGCGTCGGGCTCGATTCTCGCCCCAGCTCCTGATCCACTGAGATGAAACATTTCGCAATCATTTCTGAAGACCTCTATCATCCCATCGACGCGAGCCGTCTCGGCTCCCTTGCCCGCGAGTGTCACGGCGCCCGGATGGATATCGTTCCCGATGATGACTGGTGGAACGGACGAAATCGCCCGAGTCTCCGCACCAATTCGCCTCGCATTTTCGAGTGACTCTTCCAACGTTCGTGGGTTGTGATCCGGCCAGCGCTCGAACGCGTAGCCGATCGTTTCGCTTCTAATGAGCCCCGGGGCGACGTTGGCCGCCATCAAAGCGCCTTCGATGAGAAAGGTTCCACTCCCGCACATTGGATCGATCAATACGGGCGGCGACCCGTTTGATGGATCATTTTGCCACTGTTCGAGCATTTGGGGCCATCCAGCCAGGCTGAGCATCCCTGCGGCGGCAGATTCGCTGAGGGACGCCCTGTGCATGGCGCTTCTGTATCCTCTTCTGTGCAGCGACTCGCCGCTCATGTCTCGGTATAGAATGATTTCGTCCCGGTAAAGCGTGACGTACATGGGCACATCCGCCGCGGCATAGTTTTCAGGAGGCGGAGGTCGCGTTCCTGTGGCATCCACGAGTGCGTCGCAGATGGCATCCTTAACTCGGATCTTTGCAGCGTGCGAGCTTGAAATCTGGCTGCAATCCCAAACCCGTGTCTCGACGCCGAACCGCAAGCTTTCGTCGCTCCCATCCCCCGGAATGACTTCTTCCCACGGTACGGCGTGCTTGACGAACTCGTACACACTCTCGGTCCCCGACACGCCCGGGTCCAAGTACCCCCTCTTCAGCTCGACGAGAACTCTCACGGCGCTTCTCAGCCAAACATTCGCGTCGTAGCCGACGCGTTGAGTCCCCGAGAACGACACCCCAGACTTCCCAACGATGATATCGCTCGCGTTAATCATCGGAGACGCCAATTCACGGGCCACGACTTCCTCTAAACCCGGATGACACGTCGCATAAAATCGTCTGTGTCCTCGACGCAGCGGCGGAGGCCCCGTCTCCGCGTTCACCTCGCGCTCCCTCGTATCGCCCCCGCGACGCCCACGATCGTCCCTCCCCCGTGATTGTCGACCATAAAACGCATCGTTGTCGCCTCGACGGTCCCTGGACCTTCCACCCCGTCCTCGTTCTCGTCCGCCTCGCCCCCCGTCGAAATCCACTCGCCTCGCCCCGCCTCGACTCTCCCGACGCCCTCTCGGCGCGTCTCGCATCGAACGCCCACCCGATCCGTCGTCATGATCGTCGTCATAATCCCCTCCCTCCTCTCGCCCCCGTCGTCCGTCCCCACGACCGGCGGAAGACCCAGCCGCTCGGCGCAGTCCGCTCGCCCAACCACCGGCGGCGGCGTCTTCTCTCCCCGCTCTCGCCACGACCCCGGCGACGCGCGCGCTCGATGACCCGAACCCAGACGCCCGAGACGTCGCCGTCGATGTCGCCGATCTCGCGAGCGCGCACAGCCGCATCTTCGATCGTTCGAGACGGGTGTCGCGCGCGCACGACTGAGCGAAACGCGTGTCGACGTGTCTCGAACCGCGTCTTTTTGGCGCTCTTCTTAATATTTTATCGGTAAAAATAAGCTTGGTGGTTTTCGCGTCGATGCGTAAAAAGTGGTTTCAAAAATGTCGATCGGTGTTTTTCATCGATCGATTCAGGTGAACGTCACAACGCGCCCGTCCACGACATCCTTGACGACGACGTCCGCGATGACGACGCGAGCGACGCTCGGTCAAAACGCGGGGACGCGTCGAGAAACCCACGCGCGATGGCGCTCTTCGCTCAGACGCGGTGCCTCGCGCGCGAGGGCGAGGCCAGAGGTGGATAATCACAGCCACCACGCGCCTCAGTGCGATGTGCGCGAGGTCGTCGAGGGAGCGCCGATGAGGATCAGTCGTCGCGAGACGATGCGCGCGACGGTCGGTGGGATCGCGTTGGTTGCCTCGGAGGCGGTTTCGGGATTGGTTGGCGCGCCTTCAAGCGAGGCGATGGGGGGCGAGTGGGCGCCGAGAAATGTGTACCTCCCGACGACGGATGCCGGGGAGACGGGCACAAACGGGTTTTCAATCGTCCCGCCGTCGCCTCCGGAGCCGGTGAAGTTTCCGAGACCCCGATTGCGGATCGAATTCGCGGTCTGTCTGCTGAGGTCGGCGTACGAGGCAATAGATGACTGCGACGTGATGGCGATGGATAAGTTTCAGGCGACGCAGTGGAGGTTCAGAGCGAGCGAGTGGGAGCCGTACAAGTATCTGTACGAGCCGTTAAAGATTGATCAGGGCGCCATTGGAGATCCGCTGTACTTTGATTTCGCCTCGTTTGTCCAAATGGCGACGGCTGCAAGAGAAATTCCAAAGTCGAGCGCAGTTTTTGAGGAACGCACTGGAGCGGAGGGCGTCGCATCCGTCGTGCGACGGGACGAATCCCTGAGGAACAATTCGTCGTTGCCAGAAGCTGTCGCGATGCGATGTGGAAACAGAATCTACGATCGTCTTCTGGAGGGATTCGACAGAGGAGAGGACTTTGAGATTGCATACTTTGATGGCGTGCCGAAGCCGATGACAACCGGTAGAGGAAACGAAAAACTCGCCGACTGCGTCGAAGGGATGAGAGCCCTGGCTGAGGTCTTCGTCAACAGCGGATACGCGTTGAAAGTCAGTGTCGATAACGATCTTCGTCCGGATCCCGACGGGGCGATTGATGGGGAACGCAAGGTTCGCGTTCGAGTGAACGGTCCGGCGACTTTATGGGGATCGAGAGAACTCAAGAGCAGAGGTTACTCCCCAACGAATGAGTATTTAGGATATACTTTGACTGCATTCTTAGCTCGATCGGGAGTGTCGAGCTCATACACCGAACGCGTCAGCGAAACGGAGATTGACATGACGTGGCGTCTGAGCGCGTAAACTGAAAAACGATCAGTCATTCCTGTGTACATTAGGTCATATTACATGCGATAGTTTTACTTGTTTTCATTCTAGTGGGTTATAAATGTAATGTTATGAATCAATAATGAATGTTTGTCGTTCAGTTGAGACGTTTTCAACGTAATCAGGTGTTCGCTTCGGTGTCGCTACTCCCCGTGGAGCTGCTGCTCGTCGAACTCGTCTTCTCCCCGGCGCTTATCTCACTTCGCCTAGGTTGGGCCTCGGCGACCTCGGCGAGGTCTGGGCGCGTCAAACGAAGCTTTTCCAACCACTTTGCAGACATTTTCGGACGAGCGCGTCGAGTGATACGCCAGACGGCATCGAAACGAGCCGTGGTCGAAAAGTTTTGCGTCACCGCCATGGTGTGGTCCAGATTCAACACGGCGTGCCACCATCCATCCGGAACAAACATGATCTCTCCTGGATACTGCACCACGTCAATGGGCTCCGGGAACCCTTGTTTACGCCATTCCTCCGTCGTCGTGCGTGGGTACATCTTGTTAAACCACGTGATGGACTCGCCGTCCAGTCCCAGACCTCTCGGTTTTATTGTCGGTTTATCAACCGACCGCGGCGGGTACAACGCCCAGCGCTTCCTACCGGATATCAACGCGTTCCACGCGCTCGTCGCCAAGGGATCGACGTGGACAGAACTACCACTTCTGGGAGGCCCAAACACGATCCATCTGTACGGTGGCCGTCTCTTCTCCCCGACGTGTTTGAAAAGGTCCTCTGCGAACCACTCTGGAATGGTGAAGTCTTCCAAGAGCGACTTTGTCTCAGCCTTGTCAAAGACGCTCCCGTCAAAGGCATACATCGGTGAATCGTCCTTCATGTGCACGGGATCGTTCAAGTACGATTGGATGTGTTTCATTTTCAATCTTACCGGGTATCCATCGTCGTCCGAGCCCACTTTGAACTTGATGTCTCGGAACCGTTTCGTCAACGAGTCGACGCTCCAGTGACGCCCGCTATCTTTGCGGTAACAAGGCCAATCCTCCATCGCGTCCGTGATCACGCACGGCGTCCGGGTCTTTTCGAACTTCTCGACAAATTCTTCCCGTGTCATGTCTTTCACGCTCACGCGCTCAATTTTATCGAGGTATCGAAGCTTTCTGATGTCCATCGCTTCGTCGCCGTACGCGTATCCGTGCTTGGTCCACCCTCCTTGACTCACGCTTAATTCGGACCTAGTGCGTCGTTTCGCCGCGTGAATCTTCTTGTTCACGTGCTCCTCCACCGTGGTTGAGCTTCTGTACTTTCCAGGCGTGGATGGAGTTCCACCGAGGTCGCCGTCGACGCGCGACCGGTCGAGTTCGCCCGCCGCCACGAGCGCGCTTTTGCCAGAGTCGGAAGAATTCGACACAGTCTTGCCGTTTCCTACCGACGCGTTCGGCATCGTCCGGGGCGAATCCACGTCCATTGGATCTGACATGGTGCTCCGATACCTCTCCGACGCGGGCGACGGGCGACGTCGCCGTCGAATCGAGCGAGGCGTCGATCAATGAGAAATGCCATTCGAGTCCACGGATCGTCAACGAAACACTCAATTTTCGTTTTGCTTCCTGACGACGTGTAGCACATCGTCCACCCGAAAATCACGCGTAAACGATGGAAAAGAACGTTTTGCTCGCACTCGTTCACCGACACCCGCGGGCGTTGTCGGGATAAGCGTGGACCGGGGTCAACGTCACTCCTCGGGCGATCATACCTCGATTCTACGCTTCGATTCGACCGTCGAATTCACGCACTATTGCATTCGAAAGGTAAAAAACATCGATCAATGAAAGCCAGAAAACATCGTATCACTCATACACGCGAACCTCATACTCACCGATCAACCTTCGTTGAACTACGGTTGAACCTCGATACAAGCATCGATTAAATCCAAGCCTAAGTTCACCCCACAAAACTCCTCGAACCTCAGTTTTATCGATCAACCTCGAACCATCGTTGAGCGCTCGCGCGCGGGCCCAAAGCTGGACCGAGGTCGCACCGACAGACTCGGTCCCTTCGTCGTCGACGACGAACGACGACGACGGGGGCGATCAAGAGCCTCGGTGACGCCCCGCGAAGGCGGAGGAACGTTATCGTCGACCGTTCGAGGGCGAAAGCGACGCCGCGGGTGGGCGGACGATCGCGGGCGTCGGTCAGACTGCGAGTCTTATCCCACAGTCTCCGGGCTGGAATTCGAGTTTAATTCCAAGTTTACGCGGCGGGTATTCAGTCGTCGCACGGGACATCGGGCCCGTGGGAACCGTCACTCACGGGGGACTTGGTACGAGGAATTCTGCGGAGATGGATTTCTACGAGACCCGGGGTCGGGGTAACGCCGATGAGGCGTCGAGCTCGGATTCCGAAGACGAAGGAACCGGCGGGAAGACGAGAGGCTTTGGGAAAAAGTTTATGATTGAAATCAAGCCGCTGGACGCCGTGCCGGCGAGACCGGCGTCTATGGGTTTGGAGAACTTTTCATTTGCGCCACCGCCGCGGGCGCGGGGCGGTGCGGTTGGGGTGAAGGAGGAAATCACCCCGGGGGATAGCGAGTTGTTTACGTCGGCGTTCAACCAAGCGGGGAGGGCAGAGGACATAGGTAGCGAATTGGAGGCCTTAGCGTTTGAGACGACGAAGCCGGCGGTGATAAAACCGAATCGTGAGTCGGTCAAGGAGGTCTCGGAAAAGTCGCACGAAGCGGCTGCCGCGGTACCTTCGGGGAGAAAGCCTCTGGCTCGCGGAGGGAAGGCCAAGGCCAAGTCAATCGACCCGTACGACATGTTAGACTCGATCGTCGGCGGTAACGTAGGAAATCTAGGTGGGGCGACGGCGGCAGTGAAACGTATTTCAGCTGCAACGCAAGAGACTCAGGGTCCATCGGCGTCCGATGGCGGAAAGTCTCCAGATAGCACTGGTCCTCCGTCCGGACCGATCAGTCCTAGAGGCCAGGGGCGAGGTCGATCGTCATTCGGCGCGGAAACGGCATTTTACGAGGAATTGGCGCAAATATCTCTCCCAGATTCGGATACCATCAATCCACAAAGGGAGTTCAGACGGGGATTGGGTCTGTTTGACGCCAATAAACTCAGTGAGGCACTCTTCGCGTTTGTCGCGGCTGCGGTCAACGCCGTGCACTCGCAAGATCCAGTGGCGTTCCAGTGCGCGTCGTACGCGACGACGTGCAAGATTCTCAGAGATACGTCAACGTTTCTCGTCGGTAATGTACGCGAGTGCGCTCGGCTGACGAGACATTTGGTGGCGTTGCCGCACATTGAAGAGAGGCACAGGAGAGCGTCGCTTCGGTTTGCGAGTGCCAAGAATTTTAAAGCCGGTAACGCCGGGACGGCTTCTCGAATGATCAAAGATCTCATGAATATATCGCCCGCGGAGACCCTGCCGAACCTGGAAGCCATGCTTCGACAGTGCCAGAGCGCGGGAGACGTGGACTTTGACATTCCAGAAAACGAGGACCCGGCGAAAATGTGTGCAGCCACTTTGGAATCGATTCCAAAGTCTCAAAATGGGATCCATTGCACTTCGTGCGGTGCGTTACACTCGACGAAAGCCGCCTTTGAGACTGGGCAGTGCGTCATCTGTCGGTCTACGCTTTCTGGTTCGACGCACAGCGTAGACCACACGTGGTTTTGAGCTCGCCGCTCTTCTTCCGTCGTTACCTATTAGTCATCTAATGTAGTATTACCTAAAGCACGCGCAGCCAAAAGCTAGAAAAATGGACTATAGACGCGCGTCTCTCTACAAACAACAATGTGTATTCGAATCACGAAAACTGAGTTCGCACGACTTCGTATGAGACGAGCACGATGGCTCCTGTCGGGGCCGCCCTCGCCGCCCTCGGCCCCCATCCTGCGAACAACGCGCTCGCACCACCATTTCTCGCCACCGCCATGAGCTCACCGACGACACCTCGTTTAGAGATACCAGGTGCGGACTCGGTCGACGAGGCAAAGTTCGTAGGATGTATATCGCGAATCTGCACTCGTGTCTTGACGACGTCGAGCGGCGTTGTTATCGTGGCCACCACCGCCCCAGCAATCACCCCGCTCGCAAAATTAATCCCCGCGAGTTCCTGCACCGTTCGTGTCTCACGATGTCCCGCGACGTCGCCTCCAAGGTACGTCCGGCACTTCTCCACGGCGTACCAGTACATTGCGCTGTAAGGCACGTCTCGCGCGAGCGTTGGTCCCACCCCGGTCCACGCGCTCCTCACTGCGCTCAAATACCCACTTGGTCCGTTCCCGGCCACGATAGCGCTCTGTTTCAACGCCCCGACGAACGCCCGTCCACCACTCTCGCCGTAAATCCCCCCAGTCCCTCTTCCAGTCGCCAACACTCTCGTCCTCGCCAACTCGAGCGGCGCCACGCACAGCGTCGCCGCCGTCCGACTCCCCGCTCCCGCCACCGCCGCCGCGCTTCCTTCGCTCATCGACCGCTCTGAAATCAACCACTCCAACGCGTAATCGTAACACGGGAGGTATATCCCAACAGTCGGGAACGCCGCGGCGAGCGCGCCCGACGTACCTCTCCAAAAGCCTCTCGCACCCTCTCTGCGAAAGATTGTTTTCGCGACGTCGAGCGTTCGCGTCGGTCTCGCACACTCGGGCGCGCACATGCGTTGAGCGTTACCCGTCGTTGGACACCTCGGTGGGCAATCCACAGGGGCGTGCACTCCCGGATTGGTCGTTCCAGCGGCGTACGCGTGATTCGCTTGCGTTTGCGTCTTGATGACGTCGAGAGGATTAACGACGACAGCGGCGACGGCAGCGGCGACAGAGGCACCAACGAGACGCGCTCGAAGCGAGGACACTGCGTCGGGATCTCCGCTCGATGACGGCGACATGACGGACGCGGTCGCTGTGCGTGCGCGCGTCGTCGTGTGTGGGTGCATTGTGGATTTTTTGTTACTTTTTGTACACTGGGAACGTCCTTGTGTTTTACATCACCTCGTCCCACTCTCGGGACATCTACGCCGAGCTCACCGAATGTTCAAAAGAGAGAGCGGTGAGAGCGGGGCGACGTCGGCGGGACGCGCGAAACGTCGATGGAACCGTTGGGATGGAGACTTGGACGTTGGCGGTGTCGATTTGGCACCCGTCGTGTTCTCCTTGTCCGCGGCGAATGGATTGAAGGCTACCGGTTTGTTTTTCACCGGCTCGGATCGTTTGGAGGACGTCTTTTCGTCAGCCGTTTCGTTGACGAGTTGATCTGGGCTCAGGGCCAAGGCGCCGGGAGCGACGGAATCCGATGGATCGGGCGAGGCGGCGAGCAAACGCGGCGGTGCCTCGTCCGCGCTCGCGCTTCGCAAGCGATCTATCTCCATGGACATCTTCATCGCGTCCTGCTTGGCTATTCTGCTCTCCATCTTGGCGTCGGCAAGTTCGACGTTGAGTCGCGCGACGCGGGCCTCGGCATCGGCGAGCGCCTCTTCTCTTCTTGCCAAGTCGGCTTCGACGACGTCTCTATCCGCGAGCGCCGCCGTCTGACGCTCGAGATCGTTTCGAAGGTTCGAGTTCTCCGACTCGAGCTCTTGAGATCTCCATCTGAGCTGTTGTTCTCGCGACGTCGTCGCTCGAATGTCCTCTCGAGCAGACGCTAGCGCGTCGTTAGCTGATGCGAGTAGGCTTTCCAAGCCTTCAATTCTATTGGTGAGTTCGCTGGCACGAAGCTCAGAGTTGACGCTTTGCTCGAGCGCCGCAGCCAAGGAGGCGGCGTCGTCCGAGCGAGTGGTTTCGGTCAACGCGAGACGCTCGCGAGCCGCGGCGACTTCGTTCTCCGCGCGAGATGTCGCAGCCTCGGCGGTCTCTCTCAGTCGACGCTCGGCAAACCACTCTCTGTTTGCCCGAGACACCATGTCTTCAGCCTCTCTCAACTGCACCTCCGAGACGCTGATTCGCATCAACGACTGCTCGTTGTCCTCAATCAGTTGAGCAATCTGAGCCTTGGCGGCGTCGCGAGCGCGTCGCATGGTGTCAATCTTCCTCTGCAAGCCTCTGATCTTTGCAGCGTCTCCCTTGCGTTGCGTCTTCATCTTCTTCGTCGCCTCGTCCGCCCTCGCGTGAAGCTCACAGAGCTGTTCCTCGAGCTTTGAAAGCAAAATCGCAATGGTGGCATCCTTTGTCGTGGATTCTGTGAGCATTGCCGCGTGTTGCTCGTTCGTCTTTGCCACTCGGTCTCTCTCCGCGGAGACTGACTCGGCGAGCGCCTCCGTCCGCGACAGGCTTTGCTCGAGCTCAGCGCAGCGCTTTTCGAGGGTGTTCACCTTGTACGCCGCACCGCGCTGAAGTTCGTTGAATTCGGCGCGGGCTCGAGCGAGAACGCGCTCGAGCTCTGCAACTTTTTCGTTCTTTGCCTCGAGCTCGCGGTCGAGGCTCGCTCGCTGGGCCGTCATAGCTTCGATGCGCGTCTTGAACGTCTTTGCGCCTTCCAGACGAGCGTGCTCGACTTCGGACGTCAAACGTTCGCGCATGCGCTCCAACTCTTCTGTCGTCTCCGCCACCTTCGCTTCCATCTGCTTGGTTCGAGCCCGAGCGTCCAACACCTCGGTTTTGGCTCTGTCCAACAGCTCGCAGCTGTGCGCGGCTTCGCCCTCTCGCATTGTCGCGCTTCTCGCCTCGACGTTTTCCGCTTGTCGTTCCGCAAACTCAGCACGAGATTTAAGATTCTCCGCCGCGCGCACAGCCTGAAGCACCCGCGCCTCTTGTCTCGCCATCTTCTCCGCCGCCTCGCCGAGCGACCGACGAAGCTCGACGGCGTCGGCGCGCGAAATCTCCAAAGAGCTCAACGCGCGCTCGAGCTCGCTCTCGCCCTCCTTGACCCGCTCCCGAGCCTCCCGAGCGTCTCTTCGCGCCCTCTCAAACCGTTCGTTCGCCTCTTTCACCTCCTCCTCCGCGCGCTTCGCCCTCGCCTCGGCTTTCGCCCTCGCCCCGTCGGCTTCGGCGCGTCTCGCCAACTCTGCCCTCTGCGCCTCAATCGTCGCTCGAAGCGCCTTGACGCACTCCGCGCTCTCCGCTCGCAAGACCTCGACATCTCGCTCCGCCTTTTCCGCCCGCGCCTCGGCTTGATCTCTCAGACCCGCCAGTCTCTTCGCCGTTCTCGCGCCTTCTCTTCGCTCTCGCGCGGCCGCGACGCGCCAATCGTCCCCCGTCGTCGTCTCTCCGTCGTCGTCCTCGCCGTCCCCGCTCGTCGTCCTCACCGCAGACTTTTTCACCCCGAACGCGCGAACCAACCCATACGTCTTCGTTCCCGCCGTCCGTCTTCCTTCCGTCCGTCTTCCGTCCCTCATCGCGTCGTCGTCGTCAACCGCCGCTCTTCTTCCCCCCGTCGCGGCGTCGCGTCCTCTCTCGCGCGTCACCA
>Ga0255780_10000491_pt1 | contig 37683 bp, 37 predicted proteins | sample 071ome_32_FD_179978 | JGI IMG/M metagenome (GOLD analysis project Ga0255780, IMG submission 179978) | Coastal salt marsh microbial communities from the Groves Creek Marsh, Skidaway Island, Georgia - 071405AT metaG (version 2) | ecosystem: Environmental > Aquatic > Marine > Intertidal zone >... | reverse complement strand
CACCCGACTTCCGGACTACGCAGCGGCGGTTCGAGCAGGACGATGGAGCACAAGCGAGGTTTTCTGCCTGTTGGATTATCCGATTCAGGAACTTGAAGGATTAACGCTCGGTATCGTCGGCTTCGGCAATCTGGGTCAGCGCGTAGCCACCATTGCGCGAGGCTTTGGTATGCAGGTCCTGATCAGCGCCCGCCCGGGAAGTTCTGAGGTCCCATCAGATCGCGTACCGCTGGAAGCGCTCATTGAACAATCCGATGTCATTTCACTGCACTGCCCGCTTAACGAACACACCAAAGACCTGATCTCGGCCCCCCAACTGCGCGCGATGAAATCAACTGCGCTGCTGATCAACACAGCGCGAGGGGGGATCATCAACGAGCACGATCTCGCCGATGCGCTTCGGGCGGGCGAAATAGCCGGCGCCGGGATTGACGTGCTCACCAAGGAGCCGCCACCGGCCGACCATCCTTTGCTGGCCTCGGATATCCCGCATCTGATCGTCAGCCCGCATAACGCGTGGGCATCGCTGGCGTCGCGACAGCGCTTGGCCAACGAGATCGCCCGGCTGATCATGGCGTTTCGCGAAGGTCGCGCACAGAATCTTTGCCTAGCCTAGCGAGATCCGCGCATCGACACGCCACTGACCCTCTACGTTCATATCCCGTGGTGTGAGAGGAAATGCCCCTACTGTGACTTCAATTCGCACCCGCTGCGCGACGCCCTGCCGGCACGAAAATACACGCAGGCTCTCATAACCGATCTTCAGAGCACGATCGCTCTCGCTGGCGATCGGGTTTTTGAGGCGGTATTTTTTGGTGGGGGTACCCCCAGTCTTTTCCCCGTGGAGAGCATTCAGCAGATACTCGTTTATCTTGCTCGCGAGGAACGCCTCGCCGAAGATGCGGAGGTCACGCTCGAGGCCAATCCCGGTTCTGCAGAAGCTGGGCGGTTTTCAGGATACCGGGATGCCGGTGTGAACCGACTCTCGATTGGGGTTCAGAGCTTTAACGATGAGCACCTTTCTTTGCTCGGGCGGATTCACAGCGCCGATCAGGCACAGCGGGCCTGCCGGGCGGCTCGCGAGGCGGGGTTTGATAATTTCAATATTGATCTGATGTTCGGCCTGCCGATGCAGGATCACCAAAGCGCGCGGCGCGACGTCGAATGCGCCATTGATGAACGCCCGACGCACCTTTCGCTATATCACCTGACGATCGAACCCAATACTGCTTTTGCGACGAATCCGCCTCCACTGCCCTCGGAGGACGAGGCATGGGCAATCCGATCTGCGGTACAGGACCGTGCGCTGACAGGCGGGTTCCAACACTACGAGGTCTCAGCCTTTGCCCAGAAGGGCAAAGCATGCCGCCACAACCTTAACTATTGGCAGTTTGGAGACTACCTCGGCATCGGGGCCGGCGCGCACAGCAAAATGACGCTAGGCTCCGGTATCCATCGATGGCACCGCCCTCGTCACCCGAAAGCGTACGCAGAGCTGATGGCGAAGGCTTGCGAACCCGATATCGGTGAATCGCTTGACGAGAAGGATCGACTGTTCGAGTTTCTTCTTAATGCCTTGCGTCTCAAGGACGGTTTCGATCCGAACATATTCAAAGAGCGAACAGGAATCGACTGGCCCTTCAACTCGCAGGAGGTTCAAGGCGCCATCGCGGACGGACTGCTGGACGCCTCCCCGCAGCGAATCTGCACAACCGAGCTTGGGTGGCGCTTTCTCGATGAGCTGCTACAGCGGTTTTTAAAGACTTGAGACACCTTGCTCTCCCGAGACGAAGCAAAGACTGAGACGCAAGCCAAGAGCGCGATCGAGGGTTAAGATTACGCTTGGCATATCGAACCCTTGATTTAACAACCCCGCTCACGCCTAACACCGTCGGTCAGATTGATGCTCTGGGTCAAATCGTTTCACATCATTTTTATGGTGACCTGGTTTGCAGGACTCTTTTACCTGCCGCGCCTGTTCGTCTACCACGCGATGACCGATCATGAAGAAACCAAAGCGCAGCTTCGAACGATGGAGCGCAAGCTGTACTACGGAATTACGACGCCGGGCGGTATCCTGACCGTTGGTTTTGGTCTATGGCTCTGGCTAGGCTATGGTCTCGGTAGCGACGCCCTGTGGCTCAAGATAAAGCTGGTACTCGTCGCGGTGCTCGCAATTTATCACCTCTGGTGCGGGCATCTGGTTCGGCAATTCAGAGACGACCGCAACACACACAGCCATGTTTTCTATCGATGGTTTAACGAATTTCCCGTTCTTATTCTGATTGCCGCTGTCCTGCTGGTCGTTTTAAAGCCACTCTGAGCGGGTCATAACTGTGTTTCAAATCGTGCTTTATCAGCCGGAGATTCCCCCCAATACCGGCAACATCATTCGGCTGTGCGCCAACACCGGGTGCGAGTTGCACCTGATCGAACCGCTTGGTTTTTCGCTCGACGCTCGCGAGTTAAAACGAGCAGGACTCGATTACGCAAAGGACGTACGGTTGATCCAACACCGATGCTTTGAAGATTTTTTGCGAGAGGCAAATCCAAGGCGCGTATTTATGTTTTCGACCAAACACAAAAGACTCTTCAGCGAGAACCAGTATCGCTCTGGCGACGCTTTGGTCTTTGGCCCCGAAACGCGAGGGCTGCCCGATGAAATCCTTGAGATGGTACCGCCGGAGCAGCGCGTCACCCTTCCCATGCGGGCTTTCAGTCGGAGTCTGAATCTCTCAAACGCGGTCGCCATCGGCGTCTACGAAGCGTGGCGCCAATGCGCATTTGAAGGCGCTCTTTCAAAGCCCGTCTAAAGATCAATTTTGGCTATTTTTAGGCCCGTCAGTTTTAAGGCGGCAGCCACGGCCGGCAGCTCATCGGGAAACAAATCCACCTTGGAGCCCACGTAAATAGCACCCAGCGAGTCAACCTGCACCCGCTGAGCGGATCTTTTTACCTTGAGGGATTCGAACGTGCGGGCAAGCACCTGTCCCGTATCGCCATTCACGGTATCGCAGAAGTACAGCTGATGGGTGCTGGGACGATAGACCGCTTCATGAATCGACAGGCGATTGACAAGCCATGCCTCGAGTATGCGATCGCGCGAGACGCCCGGGCGCATATTCGCGATGTCGACCAGTTCTGGGCCGCGAAACTTACTATAAACTCGGTCTCCCAAATCGCTCCCCAAAGACCTCAGATCGGATGTCGATTATCCAACGCCTCGTATCGTTCGTTTTAGCCGCCTGTGAACATCGCTCGGTGCCGCCCATAGCAAGGCTGTACCGACCAAACGAAAATATACCGGATAGACGCGATAAGAAATTTGGCGTCGTCATGCTTGCCGATGGCAGCTGCGGCTTTTTCTATGCGGGCTTTGATGGCACCAAGGCTGCTCTGCGCGCCATGGACACCCGCATGCTCGAGGGCGCTTCCGCCCTAGAGTTGATCGGAAAGTGCCTTGGCGATGATCCTCTTGATCGAGCCATCGGATTTGGGGTGCTTAATGCCGTCAGCCAGCATCTGCTGCGATCGAGCGGAGTCACGCTCGATCAGGCCACGGACCCTGTTGGCCATCTGGATCTAGAGACGGCGAGCCACGTGGGTATGGTGGGATTCTTTCCGCCACTGGTTAAGCGACTGGCGGCGGCGAACGCGCGTCTTACCATCATCGAGAAAGATCAGGAGCTGCTGTCGCGGACCGGACCCTTCGACATCACCTCAGCTCCGGCTGCGCTAAGCGCGTGCGACCGTGTCCTGATCACCGGGTCGACGCTGATCAATAACACGCTGGATGAGGTGCTCGAGCACTGTACTTCGCGCGCGCAGATTGCCCTTATTGGACCCACCGCGTCCTGCTTGCCGGATCCATTGTTTGAACAAGGCATCAGCGTTATCGGGAGCGTCACGGTTCGTGACAGCGCGCTTTTGCATCGACTGCTGGAAGCCGGTGAAGCCTGGGACGACGCCACCACCAAGTACTGCATCCGGTCGGATCAATATCCCGGAAGCGCATCGCTGCTTCCGAGTCATCACCTTGCATCTTAGGGCGATCTTGAAGAGGCCAATGGGGTGGGGTCGATATAATTGCCGGCGATGACAACGCTAAAAACAATGCTTGCCGCCGCCGTCATGATCTTGACGCCATGGGCGGCGAACGGCGGCGAGCTCGTGGCGGCCCTCGATCTCAGGGCCGATGCCGTTGAAGCATCCGAAAAAAAACTACCCATACTGCTGCTGTACACGGCAAGTTACTGTCACTACTGTGCGACCGTGAAAGCCGATGTCTACTTCCCCATGAATGACGATCCGGATGCCAGAGCACGGGTGGTTCTTCGGGAGATACAGGTCGACAGTTCTGCCCCAATCCGCGAATTCAGCGGCAACCAGCTCAATCACCGCGAATTTGCCAAAATCCGTGGCATCACTATCGTGCCCACGCTCGAGATCGTCGATGAGCAGGGCGCGCCGCTCACCGAGCCATTGGTTGGATCGGGCGTTAGGGATTTTTACGGTTTTTATGTGGAGCAGGGAATCAATCAAGCGCTGCTCGAGATCAAAACGAGAAAGAACGCATCATGAATCGTGCATCAGACCCCGAGGACTTGGACCTGGGGCAACAAGAAGTGTTGCCCGAGTGGATCGACTACAACGGACACATGAACGTGGCCTACTATGTGTTGGCCTTTGATCATGGTGTCGATGCCCTGATGCACCAAATGGGCATCACCCCCGACTACCTGAAGCATCAGAAGTCATCAACGTTCACCCTGGAGATGCATATCAATTATCTTCAGGAACTTCATCTGGGCGACCCATTGCGATTGACCTGCCAGTTGCTCGATGCTGACAGCAAGCGCGTGCATTACTTCCTACGGATGTTTCATGCGAGCGAAGGCTATCTGGCAGCGACCAGCGAGCAAATCATGATGCATGTCAGCCTGGAGAGCCGTCGCTCGTCGCCCTTTCCAGAGGCAATCTACAAGACCCTGTCGGGGATGCTCGATGCTCACCGGGCGCTGCCACGCCCTGAGCAGGCTGGGCGCATTATGGGAATTAAGCGGCGTTAAGACGAACGGCTAACGGCTTACTCGCCCAGTTTTTCAATAATGCCGTCCAGCTCATCCAGGGAGTTATAGATGATGACCAGCCGACCGGACTTGCCGTCTTTGGTTTCCAGATGAACCGGTGCGGCCAGCTTCTCGGATAACGACTCTTCAAGACGAAGAATGTCGCGACTCTTTCGGCGCTTGGATTTTTTCTTGGCGCTTTTTTCACTCTGCTCCTCGATTAGCCGCCGCACCATTTCCTCGGCCTGTCGAACCGACAGTCGCTTCGAGATAATCGTCTTGGCAGCGAGTCCCTGCTGATTTTTCGGTAGCGCGAGCAGGGCGCGCGCGTGACCGGCTTCGATGAGACCGGCCTCGAGATGCTCACGCACCAAAGGATCCAGCTTCAGCAAGCGAAGCAGATTCGTCACCGCTGCGCGGGAGCGTCCGACCGAATCAGCAACCTGCTGGTGCGTCAGACCAAATTCATCCAGCAGACGCTTGAACCCTGCGGCCTCTTCAATCGCGTTGAGATTTTCACGCTGAATGTTTTCGATCAGACCGACGGCGAGGGCGGCCTCATCCGGCACGCGCCGCACCACCGCCGGCACTTGGGTCAGTCCGGCGATCTGCGCGGCCCGCCAGCGCCGCTCGCCGGCGATCAGCTCGTAACCGCCGCCTGCGGTTTCCCGTACCAGCAGCGGTTGAATGATACCTTGGGCCGAAATCGATGCGGCCAGCTCTTGGAGGGACGCTTCGTCCATTTGGGTTCTGGGCTGATAGCGCCCTTTCCTGATCTGGTTGACCACCACCTGGCGTAACTCCCCTTCCGCGGGCTTCGCGGTGGACGGTGACGCCCCGAGCAGCGCGTCCAGTCCTTTGCCGAGTCGAGGGCGTGAACTCATGCGCTGGACCCCGCCGATTCAACATGCTGCAGGTTCTGTAACAGCTCTTTGGCCAATTCACGATAGGCGACAGCGCCCTGACACGAAGGGTCGTAATCGATCACTGATTTGCCAAAACTTGGCGCCTCCGCCAAACGGACGTTGCGGGGGATCACGGTTTCGTACAGAAGATTGCCATAATGAGCCCGCAGCTGCTTCGAGACCTCGTTCGTCAAAGAGTTACGTCCATCAAACATGGTGCGCAAAAGACCCTCAATTACCAAATCCGGGTTTATGCCATTTCGCAGGCGGCGGATGGTGTCATCCAGGCCGCTCAGGCCTTCGAGCGCATAGTACTCGCATTGCACCGGAATCAACACCGAATCTGCCGCCACCAGCGCATTCAGGGTCAAAATATTGAGGGCCGGCGGACAATCGATCAAGACAAAACGGTAGTCGGTCAGCGTCTCAAGAATCGTTTTCAATCGGAAGTTATCGCCTTCCTCCTCATGCGTGATCTCGGCTTGTGCGCCCGCGAGACCCGGTTCTGCAGGAAGCAGATCGAATCCTGATGCGGTCTCCACGATGGCGTCAGCTGCCGCGCTCTCGCCGAGCAGCACCTGGTAAATCGTGCTCGTGAGCGTATCGCGCGCCACGCCGCTACCGACGGTGGCGTTGGCCTGCGGATCGAGATCGACCAACAACACGCGAGCGTCCGCTCGGGCCAGTGCCGCGGCGAGATTGATCGCCGTGGTGGTCTTGCCCACGCCGCCTTTCTGGTTGGTGACTGCGATGATTCTGCTCAAGTTGCTACCCTGAAAGTCCTTCTATTACGACAATATGCCTGCTCGCCGAAAGGCCGGGGACCGAGACCGACATGACCTGCGCCAGCTCTCTTTGCTCCCGACTCAGAGCGGCTAACTCATCGTCGGGGTACACGCCCTTCATGGCGATAAGACGAAGCCGCGGATGGCAAAGGTGGGCTGTCATCCTCAACAGGCTGGAAAGCGATGTCACCGCGCGCGCCGTTAGCGTATCAAAAATCACATCACCTCGGTAATCCTCGACCCGTCCTTCGAAAACCGACAGGTTTTTCATTCCCAGTCGCGCTTTGACCTCCCGGAGGAACCCTGCCTTCTTGCCCCGGCTCTCTACCAAAGTCCAGTGCGAATCGGGGCGCACGAGGGCAAGCACCAGCCCGGGCAAACCGGCGCCCGAACCCACGTCCATTGCCGTCGCACCTTGGATGTGCGGATTGACGCTAAGACTGTCGAGCAAGTGATGCGTCAGGATCTTCTGCCTATTCTCAACAGCGGTTAAGTTATGGGTCTTGTTCCAAAGCAGCAAATAATCGACATATGCGATCAGCTTTTCGACGTCTGTCTCACCGAGGGCGATATCCATCTGCTGAGCGCCCTGCACCAGGCCGCTCAGCAGATACGCTTTGTCATCCTGGCTGAGCGCGCTCAAGCTGCTGAGCGCAACTGCTGGCGCTTGAGGTGCACCAGTATCAGCGAGATCGCCGCGGGGGTAATTCCTGATAGGCGGGCCGCCTGGCCAACCGTCAACGGTCGATGCGTCTTCAGAATCTGCAGCACTTCCGTTGACAGTCCGCGAACCCGGTCGTAGTCGATATCATCCGGAATTCGGGTATCTTCATGTCGTCGCTGTCGTGCGATCTCATCGCGTTGGCGATCGATATACCCGGCGTATCGGGCCTCGATTTCCAGTTGCTCAATCACGGCTGAATCCGAAATCGGCTGCAAGCCGGAGCCCAAACTGCAAAGATCCTCGTAGCGCGCCTCAGGCCGTCGCAACAGATCGGCAAGCGTCTGCTCGCGACTCAGCTCCTGGCCTAACACGCGCTCAGCCTGAGCTTTAGAAATCTCGCCGGGGCGAATCCACGTCGTTTGAAGCCGCGCGCGCTCTGCATCCAGCGAAGCGCGTTTTTCGCTGAAGACGCGCCAGCGTTCATCGCCCACCAGACCCAGCGTTCGTCCTAACTGGGTCAACCTCAGGTCGGCATTGTCCTCGCGCAACTGGAGTCGGTACTCAGCGCGTGACGTAAACATGCGGTAAGGCTCGCTGACGCCGCGGGTGACAAGATCGTCAATCATGACGCCGATATAGGCCTCGTCGCGCTTTGGCCACCAGGGAGATTCGCCTTTGCAGCTGCGGGCAGCGTTCAGCCCAGCCACCAAGCCCTGTCCTGCCGCTTCTTCATAACCCGTGGTGCCGTTGATCTGGCCCGCAAAGAAGAGGCCCGCAACCGCCCGGGTCTGCAGCGAAGGCAAGAGGTCTCGCGGATCAAAGTAGTCATACTCGATCGCGTAGCCGGCACGGGTAATGCGCGCCGTCTCGAAGCCCTTAATGCTGCGCACCATATCCCATTGAATATCGAAGGGCAGGCTGGTGGAGAGCCCGTTAGGATAGATCTCATGGGTGGTTAATCCCTCGGGCTCCACGAAAATCTGGTGTGAGGAGCGATCCGCAAATCGCACCACCTTGTCTTCTACCGATGGACAGTAGCGTGGCCCCACGCCTTCGATCTTTCCGCCATAAAGCGCCGACCGCGACAACCCCGCACGGATCAGATCATGGGTCTTTTCCGATGTCGCCGCGATATGGCAATTCACCTGCTGAGGGTGATCAGCTGGGTTTCCTAAGAAAGAAAAATTTGGCGGTGGCGACTCGCCGGGCTGCGTTTCAAGCCGAGAAAAATCGATCGTGCGTCCGTCAATGCGCGGCGGCGTACCGGTCTTGAGTCGACCGGTTCGCGGGCAAATTTCACGCAGGCGCTGGGCCAGAACAACCGCCGGGGCATCTCCGGCGCGCCCGCCGGGCTGGGTTTCGCTACCGACATGAATCTTCCCGTTGAGAAAGGTCCCGGTGGTCAGCACCACGGCGCTGGCACGAATCTCAATGCGGTCACCCGTTACGATGCCGGTCACACGCCCGCCTTCGATTCGGATGTCATCAACGGACTGCTGAAGGATCGAAAGGCCAGCCTGATTCTCAACCGCTTCGCGAATCGCCTGACGATAGAGCACCCGGTCCGCCTGCGCCCGTGTGGCGCGCACAGCGGGCCCTTTTCTTGAGTTCAAGACGCGGAATTGAATGCCGGCACGGTCGGCCGCTCTTCCCATCACACCATCCAGCGCGTCGATCTCCTTGACGATATGGCCTTTGCCGATACCGCCGATCGCGGGATTACAGGACATCTGGCCAACCGTCTCGATGGTGTGTGTCACGAGTAGGGTTTGCGCACCCGCCCGCGCAGAAGCGAGAGCTGCCTCGGTGCCGGCGTGGCCGCCGCCAATTACGATGACGTCGAAATCTTCGGGATACTGCATGATGAGAGCACTGATCGAGCGATCAGTTCTGGTAGTAGTAGTCGTAGCGGTTGAGGATTTTGCTGGTAAATGACCACGCCTCACCGTGGGTCACCGAATTATCGTCGATGATGACTTTGGTATAAAGCTTGTCTCCGTGTTGTGCTTTCAACACGGTTAATCGACGGTGCAAATCCGTCTCGGACACCTCTTCCTCGAGGCCGCTGGCGATGGGTCTGATGGAATAGCGACGGGCTTCGCCCTCTTTTCTGAACCGCACCTCCACCACGAATCGCCCGACCGTGCTGCGCGCTGGGCGCACAAGACGGTTGTACTTGCTCTCGAGGTCGGAGTGCTGTTCCCGAAGCACATCGAGTTCCTGCTGGTGGGCCATCATCAGCAGCTCCCGCTCCTTGCCGAACTTAGCAACCTCCTCGGCATATTCGGCACGAAGATACGCCAACTCCTCTTTTGTAAGTCGATACTCGAGCGCAGTCTCAGCGAGTTGAGCGCTGAGCGCTTCACCTTCAAGCTGGCTGGCCTGCAGCGCACGCTCATTGCTGATTGAGGCCCGCACCAGACTGGCGAGCTCTGTGCGCAGCGCCGTGATCTCGGTCTCCAATGAAACACGCATCACATCGAGACTGCTGACCTGCTCCGCCAGCCGTTGTCGTTGATCGGCCAACTCATCTCTTGATTCAGTCATTGCGAGCGTTTCGGCTGATTGACTTTCCAGCGAGCTGATCAGGCGCGCCTGCTCCGCCTGCAGTTCAATAAGCGCCTGCTGAACCCGATCAAGATTCGAAGCGAGCGCCTCGCGCTGCTGCTCGGAAATAGCCAGCTGCTGTTGTCGACCATCACGATCTGCCCGCACTTGATCCAGCTGCTGGGTAAGGTTGGCTTTTTCCTCAGTGAGAAGCTCTCTTACGCCAGTAAGATCGGCGACATCGCCCTGAAGGGCGCCTATATTTTTCTCAAGCGAGGCAATCTGTGATCGCATCTGCTGCTGGGTTTCGAGAAGCACCGCTTTGTCCTCACCTAAAGCCTGTCGCTCTGCCCGCACTTGATCCAGCTGCTGGGTAAGGTTGGCTTTTTCCTCAGTGAGAAGCTCTCTTACGCCAGTAAGATCGGCGACATCGGTAAGCAGCGCGAGGATCTCTTGCTGACGCTGGGTGGCCGTTTGCTCAGCGGCTGATTTGGCCTGCTCGCTGCGCTCGAGCGCCGCCTGCAGTTGGGTAACCGAGTCGCCAAGCGTCGCGATTCTTATCTCCAGCTCGCTCTGCTGACTGGACATCGTTTCTGTCTGGCTCATCGAATCGCGAAGCTGCTGAACCAGCTCGGTATTGCGCATCAGGATCACGATGAGAGACACCAAAAAGATCAGGACCACAACGGTCATGATGTCGGTAAACGACGGCCAGACGCTGTCCTCATCCGAGCGTCCGCTTACCGAGGGGGAAATCCTCAGATCGACAAAACCGTCCGAGCGGGTAATGGCCATTGCGCGTGCTGCCTAATGCTCGGGTTCGTTAAGACGGAAACCCTCTCGCAACACCTGAGTCATTTTTGTAAGGCCTTCACTGTTGCGTTGCATCTCATCGCGGTAGCTCACAAATAAAACGCGAAGCTCCTCAGCCACCTGCGCGTAGCTCGCCTGCGATTGATCCAGCCGCTCCACCAACGCCGCCGCCGTGTTCACGATCTGACTGAGTTGTTCGGCGGCTCTTTCAGGTTCGATCTGAAAGCGGGGCAATAGCTGGCGGCTGGTTGCCGACTCAATTCGACTCACCACATGGGTCTGTGCATCCATCAGGCGAAGGTAAAAGTACCCAAAAAACAGGTAGGTAAATATGGCTGTCATCGTCGTGGACAACGCCGTCGACATGCCATGAATGATCATGTCCAGACCGCCCATCTCAGTCGTCGCGCGGATCACGTCGGAAGCCCCCAGTAATGCGATCGACAAGGAGACAATCGTGCCGAACACCCCGGTGAGGATCAACACATTGTGCACAAATTTAGGGAAGCTCACCCGGCTCGACTCAAGCGCGACGAGCGTCGCGGCAAGCGCGCTGTGATTGATCACCGCATGCTGACGGTGCAGGTCTTCAAGCGCCTCGTAGCGCCGGGCAATCAGTGTATGACCGGCCACACCATCGAGCGGCGACGCGCGCTCATTAAGATTTCCCAGTAATCGGCTGATCGCTTTTTCTTCGGCGCTTAGCCGATTGAACTCGCGCACGATGTGATAAATGCCGGCTAGAAAGAGCAGCATGATGCCGCCATTGATAAACCAACCCACATTCGTGATCTGATTCTCGGCGTAGACCGCCCGCAGAAAGTCAGCCTGCCAAAGACCGACAAGCACCACGGCGACTGCAAGAATGAGAAGCTGGGTTAGGATTTTTTTTGAGTATCTTTCTTCTGCGTTTTCCATTCTTTCTTTTCCCTTTTGCTTCCCACCGATGGTTACCCCAGGCTTGGTGCTTTGGCGCCTGCGCTACTGTCAGGAGAGCATTTTCTACGCCGTTTGCGGATTATGACGGCCACTCAATATCCTAACCGCGTTCGGCTGGTCGCTCCTGCTCTTAGGCAATATGGCTCGCGAAACATGCGCAGCACTATGACGAAATAAATATCGTCCTATATGTATATTTTGTAGTACATTCATAGGATGGCTGCGAAAAGGAAACCGCCACCGGATTGGTGGCTTCTGGGCTATCTTATCCAGTATCAACGCGAGGTATTGTTTAAATCCCTCGAAGAATTGGGCCAAGATCCGCAGGTTCTGTATCAGGCGGCGGAAAAATCCGGGCAGAATCTCTCACCCGAAAACTACCGCCGGCTTGCGAAGGCCTGGGCCGTCAGGCAACACCGAATAAAAAAGCAAAAAAGGGTGCTTATTAATAGTACTACTATGTAGTACATTATGGACTACCGCTATTTCCCAATGCAAAAAGAGGAGAAGATCTCCCCTAGAAGGTCCTCCGAGCTAAAAGCACCCGTAATCTCGCCCAGAGCCGCGTGCGCCAGGCGCAATTCCTCAGCCGCCAGCTCGATCGCGCTGACCCCCGCGGCGTTATCGACACACACTAAGGTGCGCTCCAGAGAATCGAGATGGCGGCGCCTCGCCATAAACACACTCTGTTCTTCATCCGCGAAGCCGAGCTCTGATCGAATAGCCGTTGCGATCAGGTCGAGGCCGGCGACATCCCGCACGCTGACCGCTATCGAAAGTGGCTGTGACCCGTCGATGACGCCAATGGCCCGACCGGTCAGATCAGCCTTGTTAAAAACCAGAATCTTCTTATGAGCACCTTTATCCTGATCGACGAGCACCTCGCGATGGGACTCTGAATCGGAGTCATCCAGAACGACCAGCACGAGGTCAGCGTCAGCTATGGCGTCGTTAGCTCGTCTCACGCCTTCCGCCTCAATCTCATCGGCGGTCGCGCGTAAGCCCGCGGTATCCACCATGTGGACCGGTAACCCCCCGATATCCAGAGTCACCTCTATCAGATCTCGGGTGGTTCCGGGGGTAGCGCTGACGATAGCCTTATCCGCTCCCGCAAGCGCGTTAAGGAGGCTCGACTTGCCCGCGTTTGGCAGGCCAGCGATAACGACTTTTGCGCCCCGCGCTAACAGTGCCCCGGGGCGTGAACGATCCAAAATAGCCCCAAGGCGACCGCTTATGCGGCCCAGCCGATCCGCTATTTCGTCCGGCGAGACCACGTCTACCGGCTCATCAGAGAAGTCTATATTTGCTTCGATAAGAACCCTAACGTCTTCGATATCAGCTCTTAAATTCTCTATCTCCTTTGAAAATTCTCCAGACAATGACCTAAACGCTGATCGAGCTGCGGCTTGGGTTTGACTGTTGATAAGGTCTGCAACGGCCTCCGCTTGCGCAAGGTCCATGCGACCATTGAGAAACGCCCTCTCGGTAAATTCACCCGGTTTTGCTAAGCGGACACCTAGATCGAGAAGCCGCTCCAGCACCTGATCCAAAACGATGGGGGATCCGTGGCAATGCAACTCGAGCGTGTCCTGCCCGGTGTAGGAGTGCGGTCCCTGAAAAAACACCGCTACCGCTTGGTCGATAGGACAGCCGTTAGCGTCTTTGAGGATTCGGGTTGTCGCAAAGCGGGGGTCGGGGAGTTTGCCTAGGAGCGCCCGAGATATTTCTCCAACCTGCGGGCCGGATACACGGACGATACCGATGCCACCCACACCGGGCGCGCTGGCTTGGGCCGCTATGGTCTCTTCTGTTCGATCCATTACCGCCGACCCGCGCGCAAAAGGGCGCGACACAGAATCAGGCTTTACTGTCCGCAGCCTCAATGCGTCGCGTGATCACCCACTGCTGACCGATGGACAACACGTTGTTGACCAGCCAGTAAAGCACCAACCCGGAGGGGAACCAAAGGAAAAAGACCGTGAAGACCACCGGCAGCGCCATCATAATTTTTTGCTGCATGGGATCCATCGGAGCCGGATTCAGCATCTGCTGAGCAAACATCGAAGCGCCCATCAGAATCGGTAGCACATAGTACGGGTCCTGCAGCGATAAATCCTGAATCCACAGCGCAAACGGAGCCTGTCGAAGCTCCACGCTCTCCAGCAAAACCCAATAAAGTGCAATAAAAACAGGTATTTGTATGATTATAGGTAGGCAGCCGCCCAACGGATTGATCTTTTCCTTCTTGTAAATCTCCATCATGGCCTGCTGGAATTTTTGCTTGTCGTCACCGAATCGCTCTTTCAGCGTCTTCATGCGCGGCTGCATTTTTTTCATGCGCGCCATCGACTTATAGCTTGCGGCGGATAGCGGGAAGAAGATGATCTTGATGAGCAGGGTCAGCAGAATAATCGCCACGCCCCAGTTGTTAACCGCCTTGTGGATATAGGTCATCACCCAGAAGAGTGGCGAAGATACCGGCGTCAGCCAGCCGTAATCTACCGTGAGCTCCAGCTTGTTCTCAGCCTTGATCATGCGCTGGGTTTCTTTGGGGCCGACAAATAAACGGCCTCCAAAAGACTGTCGGTCGCCGCTGGGAACTGTGGTGGGTTGCGTGGTCTTATAACCGATGAGGTAGCGCGGCGCGCTGTCCCGTTGCGTCACATTGCTGTAGAACTCATAGCCCGCGCCCGACTTCGGCAGCAGAGCACCCACGAAGTAATGCTGGAGCATGGCCACCCATCCCGAGCTCGTGGCTCGCGACATGTTCGCCTCATACATCTGCTCGAAGTCGATCTTCTGATACTTGTCTTCCGGTGTGAAGATGGCGCCACCTTTATACGTAGGCATTGCGCCAAAAAAGCCCAGCGCGCTACCGGGTTCAGCGACCTGCGTGCGCAGAATCTGCTGGTATTGATAACCCTGCCAATTTTTATCTGATTGATTAACAACAGAAAAGTTGAGACCTATGTAGTAGCTATCGCGAAAGAATGTATACGTCTTGGTGTACGTGACGCCCTGAGGAGACGTCCAGGTGAGATCGATTGAAACGCTGTCCTCGCCGGGAGAAAGCCGAACATCGCGCGAGGAGGATTCGAAGATGGTGTGATGATTTGGGGCGTCATGCCCTACACCCAAAAGGCCAGACTGGATCAGAAAAAGATCGGCGCCTGAATCATTCAGCAACACAAAGGGTGTATCGGGCTCATCCAAAGATACAGGATATGTGAGCAGTTCTAGTTTTCTTAGGTCGCCACCTTGGGTATCGATCTCCGCCCGAACCAAATCGGTATGAACCACCACTCGCCCAGCGCTGGGTAATGTTTGGGACTGAGGGACTGGTGATTGTGAAGGCGCCGCGGTAACGGGTTCAGCTGATGATGTGGGTGTCTGAGGAACACCTTCGGATGACACGCTTGGACTACCCACCGATGGCGAAGAAGCATCTTGTGATGGCGCCTGGCTGATGCTTTGTGGGTTTGGATATTTCGCGGCTTCGTGCTCCTGCCATGCTTGCCACAAGAGGAGAAGCACCATACCCAGTGCGCCAAAAAGAACCAGTCGGTGAAAATCCATCTAGCAGTGCTCGCAGTATTTGGTTTGTTTCTCGCCGCTCGGCAAGGGCACCGGATCAAATCCTGATTTACCCCACGGATGGCATCGTCCGAGACGCCGTGACGCTAACCATAGGCCCTTAAAAACGCCGTGCAATTCGATCGCCTCGATCGCGTATGCCGAGCAGGACGGATAAAAACGGCAAACGGGCCCAACGAAGGGGCTGATCAGATATTGATAGCCTCTCACCAGGTGTATCAAGAGTTTGCGCATTGTGCCTTTGCCCGGGTCCAAAGAGTTTTCAAACTCGCGATTATGTCTTCGTTTGACGCGCTTGTCGTTGCCTGCTTAGCAATGACAACAAAATCGAAGGCGCGCACATCAAGAGGATGATGGCGAAAAGACTCCCGGATTAATCGCTTCACTCGATTTCTTTGTACGGCTCGCGTTGAAACTTTTCGGGACACCGTCAGACCCAGGCGCCCTCGGTCAAGCCCGTTCTCCAACAGGTAAACAACGAACAGGGGGTCAGAGGTCCTCTGGCGTTTCGCTAAAACTGCGCGGAAGTCGCCGGATTTTAAAAGGCGATCGCTCGCGGAGAGACCGTGATTTGCCACGGCCTGAAGTTTAGGCGCTGAGGACTGCTCGCCCTTTCGCGCGGCGGGCGTTGATGACTGCTCTGCCGCCTCGAGTTTTCATGCGAGCCCGAAATCCGTGGCGGCGTTTACGCTTGACCACACTGGGCTGAAATGTTCTTTTCATTTTTGGACCGGGTGAACTTCTCTTTGAGGGCGCGGGAATTTACCCATAAACCTTTTTACTGTCAATATTTAGGCCAAATATATTAATTTTCTTCTAATTGTGGATAAGTTTTTATATTTAAATTTCTGTGGATAAGTATCTTGGAATTGTTTAAAATTGTCGGACTTTACCGATGGTAGTAGATGAGATTTTTTCCACCCTAGCCCGTCGGTTTCTCAAGCCCTAATAACAACCACTCTAATCTGGAGCGAAACCGTTGTCTTCTATCTGGACCCTCTGCCTCGGTCGACTCGAGGATGATCTATCGCCTCAGCAATTCAACACGTGGATACGCCCACTTCATCCGGTCGAGGAAGATGGGTCTCTGAAGCTGTTGGCACCCAACCGTTTTGTAAGAGATTTTGTCAGTAAAGAGATGTTGGGGGACGTCGCTCGTTTAGTAAGCAGTTTCAGTAACGAACCTATAAACGTTTCTGTCGAAATCGGTGGTGACGACCTTAGCGCACCAACACCCAAAGTCTCAGACCAAAAATCACCTGCGAGCAGTAAGCTGCGTTTTGAAGGTCGGCTGAACCCAGCGTTCACTTTCGAGGCGCACATCGGCGGCAAATCAAATCAGTTGGCCCGAGCAGCAGCTCGGCAGGTTGGTGAAAACCCAGGTAAAGCCTACAACCCATTATTCCTATATGGGGGGGTGGGTTTAGGTAAAACCCATCTTATGCAGGCCGCCGGAAACATGGTTTTACACAACAATCCTTCGGCCAAGGTGGTGTACGTCCACTCGGAGCGTTTTGTGGCAGATATGGTGAAAGCGCTCCAACATAACGCAATTAGTGAGTTTAAAAGATACTACCGATCGCTCGACGCATTGCTTATCGACGATATTCAATTCTTCTCTGGAAAAGAGCACTCTCAGGAAGAATTCTTTCATACTTTCAATACCTTATTGGAGGGGCAGCGCCAGGTGATTATTACCAGCGATCGCTTTCCAAAAGAAATAACGGGAGTTCAGGAACGGTTAATTTCGCGATTTGGTAGTGGGCTGACAGTACCCATCGATCCACCCGAACTCGAGACTCGCGTCGCTATTCTTCAACACAAGGCGACGATTAAAGGGGTCCACCTCTCCGACGACGTTGCGTTTTTTATTGCACGGCAAATTCGATCCAATGTTCGCGAACTGGAGGGCGCCTTGCATCGCTTAGTTGCAAGCAGTGGTTTTACCGGACGGCCGATCGATATTGAGTTGACTCGCGAAGCGCTGCGGGATCTCCTGGTATTTCAGGAGCGCCGGGTTACGGTTCAAAACATTCAAAAGACGGTGGCGGAGTATTTTAAGATGAGGGTCTCCGACCTACACTCCAAACGCCGCAATCGGCAGATCACAAGGCCTCGTCAGATCGCAATGGCATTGTCAAAAGAACTCACCAGTATGAGCTTACCCGAAATCGGTGATGCTTTTGGTGGCCGGGATCACACCACAGTGTTGCATGCCCAGAGAAAGGTAAAGGAGCTGATTGGATCCGATGCGCGGGTGCGCGAGGACTATCAAAACCTACAACGGATTTTAGGTGCCTAGGTTTACTCGGAATAACTTGTGGACAAGCTTGGGGAGAAAAGCGACTATTGGTTTTTGGCTCTTTTATCCGGAACTTGCGAAGGTTTTATACACAGGTTACTAAAGCGTAAATAGAATATAAGTGGATGATTTAAATAAGTTTATTTATAAATTCCCGTTACTCACAAGCCTAATAAACATCATTAATCTTTTAAGAAAGAATTATGAAATTTCAGATCGAACGAGAGATTCTTTTAGCCCCACTAACCGTCGTCACCAGCGTCGTTGAACGACGTCAAACCTTGCCCATACTGGCCAATGTATTCATGCGGCTTGAAGGCAAAAAGTTAACCTTAGTTGGCACAGACCTCGAGGTAGAAATCAGTATCGAAACTGAAGTGCTCTCTGGCGAGGATGGACAGTGCACCGTAACTGCTCGAAAGCTTCTGGATATATGCCGAGCGCTTCCAGAAACCGCTAATATTTCATTTGAGGCAGGAGCCGATAAAGCGAAGCTGAAATCCGGGAAGAGCCGTTTCACTCTTCAAGCGCTTCCCGCGAAAGATTTCCCTCGTCTAGAAACGGGCTCCTGGGAGGAGCGGCTCAAACTACCGCGCACAGAATTAAAAGGGTTGTTTGACCGGACTGCTTTTTCCATGGCGCAGCAAGATGTCCGTTATTTTTTAAACGGGGTGCTTTTGGAGTTGGATGGGTCGACCATCACCACGGTAGCTACGGACGGCCACCGACTCGCTCGCAGCAGATCAACGCTCGAGACAGCAGTCGGTGGGCAGCGCCAAGTCATCATCCCCCGGAAAGCGATAGCAGAACTTGGGCGGTTTCTGAGTGAGGGTTCAGACGATGTGAAAGTTGAACTTAACAGTAATCACATCCGAATCGAGCGCCCAGGCGCGACCCTAATCAGCAAACTAATCGACGGTAAATTTCCGGACTACAAGGCTGTTATGGGGCAAGTCCTTAATCAGAAACTACTCGCAGATCGGCAGCAACTCCACGAGGTCCTGGCGCGCACCGCCGTACTCACGAATGAAAAATATCGCGGAATTCGGCTGGAGGTCAGTGCGGGCAGTTTAAGGGTTAGTGCTCACAACCCAGATCATGAAGAAGCAACAGACGAGATCCCGGTAGAGTACGCAGGCCCTGATGTTGAGATCGGCTTCAACGTCACTTATCTCATGGATGCGTTAAAAGCTCTTAGTGGGGATCAGGTCGAAGCGGAACTGCAGGATGCCAATACCGGCTGCATGCTACACGAGCCGGATCAGGATGACACGCTATACCTCATCATGCCGATGCGTCTCTAAGGCGCCCTAAGTTGTTTCACGTGAAGCGTTCTTGGCGAAATGTTTCACGTGAAACCACCCTGTTAGATACCCTTATTTTTCGGCTATAAAAAGCCGCCAAATGGTATAATTTGCCGGTATTTTTGGAGCGATTTATGGCCGATTCCCCGGTATATGACGAAAGCAGTATTAAGGTCCTTAAAGGCCTAGAAGCAGTACGCAAAAGACCTGGTATGTACATCGGTGATACCGATGACGGAACCGGGCTTCATCACATGGTATTTGAAGCTGTCGATAACTCTATCGACGAGGCTCTGGCGGGGTTTTGCTCGGAAGTCACCGTCACCATCCATGCGGATGAAACCATTACGGTCGCGGACGACGGTCGTGGGATCCCAACAGGCTTGATTGAGGAAGAGGGAAAATCGGCCGCAGAAGTCATCATGACGCAACTTCATGCCGGCGGTAAGTTCGATCAGAACTCCTATAAGGTTTCGGGCGGGCTGCACGGCGTGGGGGTATCGGTCGTCAATGCGTTGTCCTCCTATCTGCGACTTACCATCCATCGCGAAGGAAAAATATTTCATCAGGAGTATGAAAAGGGTCTCGCCAAAACAGAACTCGAAGTAATCGGAGACACAGATAAAACAGGCACAGAGGTTCATTTCCGCCCCGACCCGGAGATATTCAACGATCCCGTTATGCACCGGGATATCCTTGCTAAACGCCTCCGGGAGTTGTCTTTTCTCAACTCGGGGGTGCGCAATCGTCTCGTCGATGAACGTGTGGATAGCGAGGATATTTTTGAATACAAAGGGGGAATCGAGGCTTTTGTAGGTCACCTAAATCGCCAGAAAACATCGCTTCACCCGAATATCTTTTACCTTCGTGATGAACGGGATGGTGTCATCGTTGAAGCCGCATTGCAGTGGAATGATTCCTATCAGGAGTCGGTTTTCTGCTACACAAACAACATCCCCCAGCGTGATGGCGGCACACATCTCGAGGGGCTGCGATCGGCAATCACCCGAACCATGGGCCGCTATCTGGATGACTCAGGATTGGCGAAAAAGCACAAGATTACGCTTCGGGGTGAGGACTGTCGGGAAGGGTTAACCGCGGTGCTCTCGGTGAAGGTCCCCGACCCAAAGTTTTCTTCTCAGACCAAAGATAAGCTGGTGTCGTCAAATGTCCGGGGGCCGGTCGAGTCATTGATTAATGATCATCTGGGCACGTTTCTTCTTGAGAGACCTGCAGAGGCGCGAGCCATTCTGGATAAGATTCTGGAGTCAGCGCGCGCTCGAGACGCCGCGCGAAAAGCGCGCGAAATGACGCGCCGAAAGAGCGCGTTGGAAGTGGGTAATCTCCCTGGAAAATTGGCCGACTGCCAGGAAAAAGACCCGGCGCAGTGTGAGATATATCTGGTGGAGGGTGACTCCGCTGGTGGCTCTGCCAAACAGGCGCGGGATCGGCGCTTCCAGGCAATTTTGCCCTTAAAAGGGAAAATCCTAAACGTCGAGAAGGCGCGTTTTGACAAGATGCTGGCGTCTGAGGAGGTCGGTACGCTGATCACGGCTCTCGGTACCGGCATCGGCACCGACGATTTTGATGTGAGTCGGCTTCGATATCATCGGGTGATCATCATGACTGACGCCGATGTGGATGGGTCGCATATTCGTACGCTACTACTGACTTTCTTCTATCGTCAGATGCCAGAGTTGATTGAGCGAGGGCATGTCTACATCGCGCAACCGCCGCTCTACAAATTGACGTCGGGAAAAAAAGAGACCTACGTTAAGGACGACGAAGAGTTGCAAAAACTGCTTCTGGATGCCGCTCTTGATGGGGCTGAATTGGTCCCGGCAGCGGACGGGGCGGTGACTATTTCGGGGGCCACTCTGAGGGGGCTTTGCAGCGATTATTTTGCCGTTGAGGCGGCCATATCTCGACTATCGAGGCGATATCAAACCGAAGTCTTGTGGGCGCTGGCAACCCTGCCACACCTGAGTCGAGATGGGTTGAACGAGGAGGCGGCGCGCTCGAAACTGTCGGACGCTCTCGGCGCCGTACTGAACACGAACGCCGGGGCTGGCGGCGGCGCAAACTTTCGGGTGACGTGGGAGTTAGATGGCCCAGATCCAGCGTTGGTTGTCGATAGCGAGCGTCATGGACGCTACCGCCAAAGTCGTTTTCCCCCAGAGTTTTTTGACTCCACCGAATACGCGTCGTTGACCAGTTTCGGTCTGCGGTTGGAGAACGAGATCGGTTCTGCGCCTACGATAAAACGAGGTCAACGCGAGAGCGAGGCGGAGGGTTTTTCGGGCGCGATATCCTGGTTAATGAGCGAAGCCCGTCGAGGTATTAACATCCAGCGTTACAAGGGCCTGGGGGAAATGAATCCCGAGCAGCTTTGGGAGACGACCATGGACGCGAGCCAGCGTCGCCTCTCACAGGTTCAGATTGAGGACGCCGTGAGCGCGGATGAGATCTTCACTGTGCTGATGGGTGATGAAGTTGCGCCCCGTCGCGACTTTATTCAGAAGAACGCTTTCGCGGTCAGTAATCTTGACGTTTAAATAACAAATAATTATTAAAAATCAACTACTTATTTGTTATCACCACATTTGGTGATGCGTCCTAATGCAGGACACGCGGCGCTGACAGTATGAATTCCGGTATGTCCGTGTCAAAGGTCTGCCCGTCTTCCGCGAGCATCCGATAACTGCCATGCATGGTGCCAACCGGTGTTTCAATAACCGCGCCTGAGGTGTAGCGAAAACCCTCTCCAGGTTTCAGTGTCGGCTGCTCGCCCACAACGCCCTCGCCTTCTACTTCTTCGGTGCGATTGTCGGCATCGGTAATGATCCATCGCCGCGACAATAGTTTTGCGGATACGGAGCCCTTGTTAACGAGTGTGATGGTGTAGGCAAACACGTAACGATCCTCATCGGGTTCCGAGTGTTCGGCCATATAAGACGTCTCTACCTCGATATCAATTTCGTAGGAATCACTCATGCGTTTCACTCGTTAGCAAGATCGTTACACGGTACCGATACGATGTTATCGTGATCGCGATCAATCTGTATAGCACTCAGTCTTCCACCCCAAATACACCCCGAGTCGAGGCCTACCGCGTTGTTTCTTTCAATAAGGCCCACAGTCGACCAGTGTCCGAAAACCATCCGTGTCGAGCCAATCTTAGGGTTCGGCCAATCGAACCAGGGCCGCCACGGCGCTGTCGCCGAGTCGAGCCCACCCTTAATGGAAAGGTCGATCCGCCCGTCGTTATCGACAAAGCGCATCCGCGTAAGGGCGTTGGTCACAAACCGCAGCCGATCCCAACCCGACAGCTGTGGCGACCAGATGTCGGGAGTATCTCCGTACATATTTTCCAGGCAATCCCTGCGCTGCGATGAGCGCAGCATATCGACGACTTCCGCTGATAGGGCTAAGGCTTCGGTCACGCTCCACCTTGGGTAAAGACCGGCATGAGTCACCACCGTATCATGCTCTTCGGAGTGCAGCATTAACTCCTGACGCAAAAGAAAGTCCATGTATTCCTGTCGACGCGGGCTCGCGAGAATACCGTCGAGTCGGTCGCTGGGCTTGGATTGTCTGACCCCGGCGTCAATCGCAAGTAAATTGAGGTCATGGTTGCCAAGCACGCACAACACGCGACCTTCGAGGCCGATCAGAAAATCAAGCACTGCCTCGGCGTGTGGACCTCGACCAATGAGGTCTCCGGCCAACCACAGTCGATCGGTATTGACGTCGAATCGAATTTTGGCGAGCAGTTTTTCTAGCGGTGAGAGGCAGCCCTGAACGTCACCAATGACCCAGATTGCCAATGGAATCAGTTCTCGAGCAGCTGCTGTTCGAGCGAGTCGGTGTCATCAGGTTTTGCTTTGGGAGTCGCTCCGTCGAGGATCTGTGCCTGACGATTCTGGAAATACAGCTCGCGCATGAAGAGATACGGATCCACCTGCATTTTTAGAATACGGTCTACCTCGAGCAACCGTGATCGGATATCGATTGCTCGAACAGCAAAACGGGCAACGGTCACGCTTGTTTCGCCAGGTTCCCACAAGGGATCAGCGATCGCAAATTCGGGCACCTTACCGACAGCGTCTCTCACAGTGCTCGGCCCAAGAAACGGCAGTACGAGGTAGGGGCCGCTGGGAACCCCCCAAACCGCGAGTGTTTGGCCGTAATCCTCTTCGTGGTCCGGCAGGCCAAGCCGGCTGGCTATATCCACGATGCCGAGCAGACCGATCGTGCTGTTGATTAAAAACCGATCGATGGTTTCTTTTGCGCGGCTTGGCTTTCCTTGTAGGACGTCGTTAATCAGCGTGGTCGGGGCCCGGAGGTTATTGAAGAAATTGTTTACGCCATCTCGAAGGCGCTGCGGAAGGATCTTTCGGTACCCGACAGCCAAGGGCCGGATAAGAACCCGATCGACTCCGTCGTTAAACGCGAACATGGCCCGATTGAAGGGCTGTAGGGGGTCGGCCGGAGCTTGGGCCCAGGACAGCGCTCCAAAGCCTATGAGCCAACACAGCAGCGCTGCACGCACAATACCCCGGGGGGATCGACAAACCCAACGTTTCACGTTTTTTCTCCCTTGAACGCGCGGGCGAGGTCTCCAAGATACCGGGCCGCACGCTGACCCATGGGCTCTGGAGCGCTCAGACGGGGTGTCAGAAGTCGCTGCAGGTCCTCAAGGTGTTGCGTTTGGGCTTCAAACCGCGCTTTCAGAACGCTGTAATCATTCTGGAGCTTCCAAAACTCATCCAGATGATCTTCTTTTGATGCTTTATTTATAGTGTTTTCTTTGGGTGTCACGTTACGTGTCATGTCGCTGTCATGTGTCACGGCGTTCATTTCAGATCGACGACTTGACGCATCAGGCTCTCCGAATACGCGCACCAGATCAGCAATGTCGAAGACATATTTCGGGCGCCCTCCGGGTTGAGATCTCTGAAAGGCGGTCAGGTGCCCTTTTTTAACGCGTCTTCGAATCGTATTGGTCGATACGCCGAACGCGCGGGCCGCCTCTGTAATTCCAATTCTTCCCGGGTTTATTTTTGGCTCGTTCATGAGGCTGGAACCGAATTAGGAAGATCGTTAGTCACGCCACTTGATGCCGGTGTCATCGCTGGGCATCATGTTGTCAGTATCCTTCGGAGGGGTCAAGGTCCCGTGAGCACATGAGTCATTGTTGTTTCCAGATTCCGCGATATCGTCGGATCATTCTTGCTTGGTTCTCGTTGGTTTTGCTCGCAGCAGGCCATCACGCGCGCGCAGAAGAGCCCACGGAAACGCTCAAGCGGGTTATCGTCGCGTATTCGAAACGCCTCCCTATAGAGGACCCTCTCCCGGCCTTTGCGCCTCAAACCATCATCGAAATCCAGGACTACCTGATCCTGGACGCCGGGCGAGACTACGGCCTGGTTTCGGGTTATCTGTATGACCACAGCAGGGAACCCCCGGTTGTGGGTCTTCTCCTTGAAAATATGTTTTCATCAACTGGGGCAACGCTTAAGGCATCCCCGGTGGTCGACCAGATTGTTTCGACCGCTTGGGCTGTTCGGATGAGACGCGACCTCATCGATGCTGAGGCAGGTTCAGTTCCTATTCGCGAATTGATTGGGGAGCTCATTCCAGCCGTGGTACTTCAGGATGAGCTCCTGCCCGAAACACAGCGTCGGCATTCGCAATCCGCGACCGCGGTGAATCTTGGTCTGCGTTATGTCGTGCTGGGACAGCCGCTGGGCAATGTGAAATGGGGCGCTGCTCTGGGGTTTCGTGCCGAGCTAAAGGGTCCGGATCAGTCTGTCCTCAGCACCGGCGAGGGGTTGTCCCCAAAGCCGGCGGACCTAAAAGAATGGCTTTTAGCAACCGCTGAGGTCTTGCGCCAACGCGGTCGAATGCTGCGAACTGATGATCTCGTTCTTCTTGGTGTGGGCGATGGCGTTGTCCTGAATGAGGCTAGCCGAGCCACCGCGCGCTTTCAGGCAGGGACTGAAGAGCGGCGCATCGTTTTCGCCATTCGCCGCTGATTCAGTTCGCTGATCGTAGCAGGGCATTTACCCGGCGAACGTCATCCTCGTCGAGGTCGCCCGAGAGCCTTTCGAGTTCGAGCATCTGCAGAACGTAGTCGTAGCGCTCTTTCAGGTAGTCACGCTGCGCGCCGAACAGATCCCGCTGAGCGTCGAGGACCGCGATGTTGGTGGTTAATCCCGCGGTCAAACTCTCTTCCTTTGCCAACAGCGCGTTCTCGCCGGCCCGAACCGCTGCGGCCAGGGCATCCAGTCGGCGCAACCGACTTTTAACGCCGAGAAAGGTCTGACGGGTGTCTCGCCGGATCTCACGTACTGACGCGTCATAATCAGAGCGAGACGCATTGAGGTTATCGGCCGCTTCACGCACGCGCGCATTGACCAGCCCGCCTTGGTAAAAAGGAATGTTGACCGAGAGCAGCAGCCGACCGTATGAGTCGCTGCCGGCCGTCGGCGTGTCGGAATAATTTCCGGAGACCTGAAGGCCAACAGTAGGTAATCGCTGCGCTTTTTGGCGATCAATCTCGAGACTCGACAGGTCGATTCCTAGGCTCTTGGCCTTTAAGGATGCGTTCTGCTCCAGCGCACGCTCGACCCATTGCTCTGCGTCATCGGGCTGCGGCGCGCCGAGCACCACGGTTGCTGGGAGGGGCAATATGTCGCCGATATCCTCACCGACCAACACGACGAGGGCTTGCTTTGCGTCGTCCAGCAGTTTCTCTGACTCGATGGTATCAGCGACGGACTTTTCAAATCGCGCGCTCGCATCGAAGAGTTCGGTTTTGGTTCCGAGACCGACATCCAGCCGTTCCTGAGCGAGCTCAAGCTGCCGGGCGATGGCCGTCTGATTGCGTTTTGAAAGCTCAAGATTGTCTTGTGCCGCAAGCACGGTGAAATACGCTCTTACCGATCGGCTAATGAGAGTCTCGGAGGCCGTTTGAAACACAAGTTCCGCCTGGCTTACTTGGGTGTTGGCTTGGTTAATGGAGATACGCGCACTTTTGTTGTAGAGCGATTGCGAGATCGAAACACCCGCTTGCGTGATGTCGAGTCGATCTGAGGTCGCGTCGGTATAGCTTCCCGAAGCGCTCAACTGAGGTCGCCGCGCGGCTTTCGCCTGGGGCACTAACTGCCCTGCCGCGTCGAGGCGAAAGGCAGCCGCGGCGAAGGTGGGATCCTGATTCTTGGCCATCAGATAGACATCGAGAAGATCCGAGGAAGTGTCGGCTTGCTGAGAGTTTTCAGCCGCCGTTAAGGAACTCGCGACCACGCTGGCTTGGGTTTCAACAGCCGCCTCAGCGACGCTGTTACTTGCTTGGCTGCCGGGAATCAAGAGAACCTGGCCGGGGTAGATCACCGGATTTGCGCCGAGGTTGTTAGCCTCGATGAGTGCGGCGCACGGCTGATTAACCGACTCGGCAATCTCGCACGGAGTATCACCTGCCTTAACAACGTACTCGGAGGCCTGCGCGGTCGCTATGCGAAACGGTGCGAGCAGACAAAGAAACAACATTGCTGCAGCCATGTTTTTCGGTTCTGGCAAAAGGACTTTCCTGACCATAACGGCGCTCCAAATCAAAATGAAAAAACAGGTTTTTGGACCACACCGATCATGGGTGCGACCCAAGTTTCAAAAAGCGAGTGATGCTGCGCTGAGCCATCCGGATCACGCTTCACGATCGTTGCTTGCATCGTTGGGTCCTCGCCGATAACAGCCACGAGGCGCCCGCAATTAGACAAGGCGTTGACGATGGCATGCGGAATCTCTGGGACTGAAGCTGTCAGCAAAATACCGTCCCAGGGGCCACCTTCGGGCCATCCGTGAGCCCCGTCACCCACGATAGTTCGAACGCTACCCAAACCGATTTCGCGAAGATTGTTAACCGCGCGTTGGGAGAGGTCTGAAAACATCTCCACCGAGGTCACCTCGGCGCCGGTCGCCGCGAGCAGCGCTGTCATGAATCCAGACCCCGTTCCGATTTCCAGGATACGTGCTCCGGGTCTTGGCGCCAGGGCTTGGAGGAGACGGCCCTCGAGTCTCGGCTCCATCATGTACTGGCCATGACCAATCGGAATCCGGGTATCGGCGAAAGCAAGTTCGCGATAATTGCTGGGAACAAAAACTTGTCGATCGACGCTGTGCAGAACGTCGATCACTGCAGAGTCGAGGACCCCCCAGGGCCGGATCTGTTGTTCGACCATGTTAAAACGGGCTAAGCGGGCGTCCATCGGTGGGAAATTTCGATAAAAAGCTGAAAAGAAAGTGTAGCATGTGGCGCAGCTTTTACTTTTTTCAACGCCTCGTTTTATGTGGTCTCTGAACGGAATTTCTGTCTTCCAGCGCGCATCTTTAGAGCCATGAGTCTGACGCTAAATTTAATTGTGGATCCCATGTGCAGCTGGTGTTGGGGGTTTCGTTCGGTCTGGTCCGCATTCTCCGAATCCCTGCCCGAAGACGTCGACGTGGTTGATTTGATGGGCGGGTTAGCATCCGACAGCGATCAGCCAATGGATGCAGATACACGAGCCTATGTTCAGGGCGCGTGGCACGCTGTGGGAAAGCGCACCGGTGCTCAATTCAATTTTGACTTCTGGAAAAAGGCAACACCTCGCCGGTCAACCTATCCGGCTTGTCGTGCGGTTATCGCCGCAGGCCTCCAGGAGGTCCACGCCCGGGCGAGGATGTACGACGCGATTCAAACCGCTTTCTTCCTGGAGGCGCGAAATCCCTCACTCACAAGCGAGCTTGAGGCCCTTGCCGAGCAGATTGGTCTTGACAGGGATCGCTTTGCGAATGACCTGCTGTCGGACAAGGTCGACCTTCGATTTCAAAGCGAGCGGGAGACTGCCCGCCGCTTTGGGGTTACCGGATTTCCGACGGTGATTTGGTGCTGGCAGGCGGGTGATGAGCCGCCGCGCTACGGCCTTCTCGCCGCGGGCTACACCGATGGCGCTACCCTGACCCGAAGATGGCAGGAGCTGGTTGGCTGATCGCCGTCCTGCGGGGCGCATCGATTATCAATTCGGCAGGTCTGGTCTGAAGTGCTCGAACAATTAGGGTTTTCGCCGTATTTTCGTTGACCCCAGCGCTCTCAGACCCGTATAATTTTGTGCCTTCATTTCGGCTACGGGGGCCTTCTGGGGCATCCGGTCTGAGTGGGGGGATAAGTTGAGCGACCACCGGCTGTCATCAACGCTTGAGCGAGACCGTAGGTTTTCTCCTCAGCGGCGCACGCTCCGATGGTCCATCGTCGGCGCTATCGTTGTGGCGGCGGTGATGGTAGGCGGAGCCGCTCTTTTCGGGCTAGCCGACGCGCGATCAACTTTTCTGGGGGCCTCTGTCGGTTTTTTAGCAAGCTCTTACGCGGCGTTTATCGGGCTCCTTCTGCGCGCAGAAGAGGCGGGCACAGCTCTGGCTCACCTGTATAGAGGAGAGTTTGGCAAGTTGCTCATTACCGGAGCGTTATCCGCCGCTGCGTTTGGATTTATTGAGGATTTGCATGCGGGCGTATTTGTGCTCGCGTTGGTCGCGACATTGGTGTCGTCGACTCTGGGCGCGGTTGTCGAGCAGATGACCGCAGGCGACCGGGGATTGCCGGTTAGCGGAAAGTAAAGATCTTGAGAATCGGCAACACTTCAGAATTGACTCGAGAATTTATAGTCAGCACTGCCGCACATTGGTGCGACGTCCGAACCCAAAATCAGCTCTCACAGCATTAAAGAACAGTCATGGCATCAGGCGAACCGCTGACGACAACCGGCTATATCAAGCACCATCTGCAGAACCTGACGTTTGGCCAACTGCCAGACGGGTCTTGGGGGCTCGCCCATGGTGCGGCAGAAGCTAAGGCGATGGGTTTTTGGGCCATTCATTTGGATACGATGTTTTGGTCGGTCATCTTGGGGGCTTTGTTTCTCTGGTCATTCAGGAAGGCTGCTAAAAAAGCGACTGCTGGGGTGCCATCGGGCTTCGTTAATTTCGTCGAGTGGGTGGTGGAGTTTGTCGATGATAACGTCCGAGGCTCTTTCTCCCACAAATCAGATCTGGTCGCGCCACTCGCGTTGACCCTGTTCGTGTGGGTGTTGCTTATGAATACGATGGATCTGGTTCCAGTGGACTGGATCCCCGAGCTGGCGAAGCTGATGGGCATTGAATACATGAAGGTCGTGCCCACCACAGACCCCAATGCCACCTTCGGGATGGCCATTGGTGTTTTTGTGTTGACAGTCTTCTACAGCATAAAGGTGAAAGGAGTCGGTGGCTTTGCTGCCGAACTTACGATGCAACCCTTCGAAGCGAAAAACCCGATCGTGAAGATATTGCTCCTTCCCGCGAACTTCTTTTTGGAGTTCGTCAGCCTGGTGTCCAAGCCGGTCTCGCTTTCGCTGCGGTTGTTCGGCAACCTGTTTGCCGGAGAAATGATTTTTATTCTGATTGCGCTGCTGTTTTCCGGCGGTGCCGTGCTCGCAGTAGCCGGTGGTCTTTTACAGTGGGCGTGGGCGGTGCTTCACATCGTGATCGTTCTGCTGCAGGCCTTTATTTTTATGACATTGACTATCGTCTATCTGGAATTGGCACACAGCCATCACTAAAACATTCTTAGCTTTCAAACCCAACCTGACAAACCAAAATAGGAAACTCTCATGGAAACTGCTCTTCTTTATCTTTCCGGTGCGCTGCTTCTCGGACTGGCCGGTGTCGGCGTCGGTATCGGTGTGGGCCTGCTGGGCGCACGCTTTCTGGAGGGCATCGCCCGCCAGCCTGAGTTGCTGCCCATGCTGCGAACCCAGTTCTTCATCGTGACGGGCATGCTGGACGCCATTCCAATTATCGGTGTGGCGATCGCGCTGTACATCATGTTCGCTGTTGTCGGCGGCTAACCACCCAATAACAAAAGGAAGCCGTTATGAACATCAACCTGACGCTGATCGGTCAAAGCGTCGCGTTCGTCGTGTTCGTTTGGTTCTGCATGAAGTTTGTGTGGCCTCCGATCGTCTCGGCGCTCAACGAGCGAAAGACGAAGATCGCCGACGGCTTGGCCGCAGCTGATGAGGGTCAGCGGGCGAAGGCTCAGGCGCAGGAGCACGCCGCGCAGGTGACCAACGAGGCGAAAGAGCAGGCGCAGGAGATCATCCGCCGAGCTGAAAAACGGGAAACCGAAATGGTTGAAGAGGCCAAAGGCAGCGCCCGAAGTGAAGGCGATCGGATCCTCAACTCGGCCCGGGGTGAAATCGACAAGGAAGTGAATATGGCGCGCGAGGCCCTTCGTGGCCAGGTCGCGGCTCTGGCTGTTACGGGCGCGGCAAAGATCCTCGAGCGAGAGGTGGACGAAGCCGCCCACGCGAAGATGCTCGATGATCTTATCTCTCAACTTTAAGCGGCGCGTTCGCCTACTCATCTCGTCGAGTCAGCCCAAAACAGAAACGCCACATGTCAGATAACGCTATTACTGCCCGCCCCTACGCACAGGCTGTGTTCGAGCTCGCGAGGGACGAAGGCCGTTTCCCACACTGGTCAGAGGTTCTGAGACGGCTCGCGGATCTTGCAGGTCAGGAGCAAGTGAGCGCGCTGTTTTCGCACCCAAAAGTCGGACGCGACGATATCGCTGCGATCTTGATTGAGGGGTGCGGCGATCTCTTGAACGATGCTGGAAAGAACCTGGTCCATCTGCTCGTTCGCAATGGCCGGCTCGTGGCTCTCGAAGACATTGCAGAGCAGTTTGAAAACTTGCGGGCAGGAGAAGAGCAGACGATTAACGCTCAAGTGGAGAGTGCGTTACCCGTGTCTGAGGCCCATCAGCAGAAGATAGCTCAGGCGCTGGAGAAAAAGCTCGGCCGCAAAGTCACGCTCGAAGTGAGTACAGACGCATCGCTCATCGGTGGAGCGGTCATTCGTGCCGGTGACCTTGTTATTGATGGGTCGGTTAAGGCCCGCTTAGAAAAATTAGCGGCTGCGGTGAGCAGCTAACCCAAGTGCAGAGAAAGACTGCAAGAGGAAACAAAGAATGTCTATGCAATTGAACCCATCCGAAATCAGCGAACTGATTAAAGAACGGATCAAGGACTTCGATGCGGGCGCAGAGGCGCGCACCGAAGGCACCGTGGTCAGCTTGACGGACGGTATCTGCCGAATTCACGGGCTTGCGGACGCCATGCAGGGTGAGATGCTGGAGTTCCCCAACGATACCTTCGGTCTGGCTCTAAACCTGGAGCAGGATTCGGTGGGCGCCGTGGTGTTGGGTGATTATGAGCATATCGTCGAAGGCGACACGGTTAAATGTACGGGCCGCATCCTCGAGGTGCCGACCGGCCCAGGGTTGTTAGGCCGCGTAGTGGACTCGTTGGGTGAGCCGATTGATGGAAAAGGGCCGATCGAGGCCGCCGCTCGTGCCCCTATTGAAAGCATCGCGCCGGGCGTGATTACGCGTCAGTCGGTTTCTGAGCCGGTGCAGACGGGTCTCAAATCTATTGACTCGATGGTGCCTGTTGGCCGCGGCCAGCGCGAACTTATCATCGGTGACCGTCAGACCGGAAAGACTGCCGTGGCGATTGATGCGATCATCAATCAGAAAGGCACCGGCATCAAGTGTATCTATGTGGCGATCGGTCAGAAGGCGTCGTCGGTCGCAAACGTGGTGAGTAAGCTCGAAGAGCATGGCGCTATGGATCACACGATTGTGGTTTCCGCGTCTGCGGCCGATTCGGCCGCCATGCAGTACATCGCGCCGTACGCGGGGTGCGCCATGGGTGAATATTTCCGCGACCGCGGTGAAGATGCGCTCATCATCTATGACGATCTCACCAAGCAGGCTTGGGCCTACCGTCAGGTCAGCCTACTGCTGCGCCGCCCGCCGGGCCGCGAGGCGTATCCCGGCGACGTCTTCTATCTGCACTCGCGATTGTTAGAACGGGCTGCCCGCATCAGCGTTGAAGAGGTAGAAAAGCGCACCAACGGCGAAGTTAAGGGTAAGACCGGCTCGCTGACGGCCCTACCGATTATCGAGACGCAGGCCGGTGACGTGTCCGCGTTTGTTCCGACCAACGTTATCTCCATTACTGATGGCCAGATATTTCTGGAAACCGATCTCTTTAACGCCGGTATCCGTCCCGCTATCAACGCGGGCCTCTCGGTATCGCGAGTCGGTGGCGCTGCACAATGTTCGCTCATCAAGAAATTGGGCGGTGGTATTCGCCTGGCGCTCGCCCAGTACCGGGAGTTGGCCGCGTTCTCTCAGTTTGCTTCGGACCTCGATGAGGCGACCCGCAAGCAGCTGGAGCGAGGCGAGCGCGCGACCGAGTTGATGAAGCAGAAGCAGTACTCCACGATGTCTGTCGCAGAGATGGCCGTCAGTCTGTTCGCGGTCAACGAAGGCTACCTCGATGACGTCGATGCCAAAAAGGTGGTGGAGTTTGAGGGCGCAATGCAAAGCCACATGAAGAGCCAGCACGGTGCTTTCATGGAAGAGCTTAACCGTGATCAGGACTATAACGACAGCGTGGTGTCTCGATTGCACGATGCGCTCAAAGACTTCAAAGCCAACGGCAGCTGGTAATCAAAACCCTTCAGGAATTGAACTAAATGGCAGGCGCGAAGGAAATTCGGACCAAGATCAAGAGTATCCAGAATACTCAAAAGATCACCAAAGCCATGGAAATGGTCGCGGCGAGCAAGATGCGTCGTGCCCAGGAGCGCATGAGCCAGGCGCGACCCTACGCCGACAAAATGGCTAACGTCATGGGTCACCTCGCGCAGGCGAATCTTGAGTACAAACACAGCTTTACCCAAGAGCGGGAGCCCAAGCGTGTCGGGTTTGTGATTGTCTCCAGCGATCGCGGTTTATGCGGCGGTTTGAACATTAACCTCTTCCGTCACGTGGTTAACAGCATGTCCGAGTGGCGTGCCAAAGGTGCTGAAATCGACGCCACCATCATCGGTAAAAAAGGACTCGGCTTCTTTAAGCGCGTTGGCGTCAATATCGTTTCCGAGGCTGCGCAGTTGGGAGACCGACCGCAGCTCGCCGATCTGATCGGTGCCATGAAAGTAATGATGGACGCGTTCAGCGAAGGGAAGATCGACCGACTGTATTTGGCGCACAACGGTTTCGTCACGACAATGACACAGCAACCGAAAGTCGATCAGTTGCTTCCGATATCCACGCCTGAAATCGACGAGCGATTGGATCACCACTGGGACTATCTGTATGAGCCAGAGGCGCGAGATGTGATCGATGGCTTGATGATGCGCTACGTCGAGTCGCTGATTTATCGTGGTGTCGTAGAAAATATCGCCTGTGAAATGGCGGCCCGAATGGTCGCCATGAAGTCGGCGTCTGACAACGCGGGCAATCTGATTGATGAACTGCAGCTCGTCTATAACAAGGCACGGCAGGCTGCTATCACCCAAGAAATCTCCGAAATTGTGAGTGGCGCAGCAGCGGTTTAGGTTAGCGTCAGCTCATCGAAAAGATAAGAAACCTTTAAGAGGAATCATGTTATGAGTACCGGCAACATTGTTGAAATTATCGGCGCCGTGGTCGACGTCGTATTTCCCCGAGGCGCAGTGCCCCGCGTGTATGACGCGCTGACCGTTGGTGAAACCGGTCTAACCCTTGAAGTGCAGCAGCAGCTCGGTGACGGCGTGGTGCGCAGCATTGCCATGGGCTCCAGCGACGGCCTCAAACGCGGCCTGTCGGTGAGCAATACCGGTGCCCCCATCACCGTGCCGGTCGGCGAGAAGACTCTTGGCCGCATCATGGATGTGTTGGGGAATCCCGTGGACGAAGCCGGGCCCGTCGGCGCAGAAAGCGGCCTGCCGATTCACAGAAAAGCGCCGGGCTACGCGGATCAGTCTCCCACGGTCGATATTCTGGAGACCGGCATTAAGGTGATCGATCTCATTATGCCGATCGCCAAGGGCGGAAAGATCGGCCTATTCGGTGGCGCGGGCGTGGGTAAGACCGTGACCATCATGGAGCTCATTAACAACATTGCGAAAGAGCACTCCGGCCTATCAGTGTTTGCAGGCGTAGGCGAGCGTACCCGAGAAGGGAACGATTTTTATCACGAGATGAAGGAGTCTGGCGTTCTCGACAAAGTAGCGATGGTCTTCGGCCAGATGAACGAGCCGCCGGGCAACCGTCTTCGTGTTGCGCTCACTGGCTTGACGATGGCGGAGCACTTCCGTGACGAAGGCCGCGACGTGCTGCTCTTCGTGGACAACATTTACCGTTACACGCTGGCAGGCACCGAGGTATCGGCGCTCTTAGGGCGTATGCCTTCGGCGGTGGGTTATCAGCCAACGCTGGCCGCCGAGATGGGTGTGCTGCAGGAGCGTATTACGTCCACCCGCACGGGCTCGATCACGTCCTTTCAGGCCGTGTATGTCCCCGCGGATGACCTGACGGATCCCTCCCCAGCGACGACCTTTGCTCACTTGGATGCAACGCTTGTGTTGTCGCGTCAGGTGGCAGAGCTCGGTATTTATCCCGCTGTTGACCCGCTGGATTCCACCAGCCGTCAGCTTGACCCGCTGGTTGTGGGACAAGAGCATTACGACACCGCGCGTGCTGTTCAGGGCACGTTGCAACGCTACAAGGAACTTCGCGACATCATCGCGATCCTTGGCATGGATGAGTTGTCCGAAGAGGACAAGCAAGTGGTCAACCGCGCTCGAAAAATTCAGCGCTTTCTCTCACAGCCCTTCTTCGTTGCGGAGACCTTCACGGGATCACCGGGTAAGTTCGTATCTCTGAAAGACACGATACGCGGGTTCCAGGGCATCATCAACGGTGAGTACGACGATATTCCCGAGCAGGCGTTTTATATGGTCGGCGGAATTGAAGAAGCAGTTGAGAAGGCTAAGACCATTGCTTAACGCGATCCATCGGTAAACGTTCATGGCCAACACCATCAAAGTCGATATCGTAAGCGCGGAGGAAGAGGTCTGGTCTGGCGAAGGCACGATGGTGTTCGCCCCGGCAGAAATGGGCGAGATGGGTATTGCCCCTAATCACAGCCCGTTGCTGACACGCCTGAAGCCCGGAGAAATCAGAGTCCAGCAGGAGTCCGGCGAAGAGCAGTTCTTTTTCATCAGCGGGGGTATCCTTGAAGTGCAAGGGCACGTGGTTACGGTGCTGTCGGATACCGCCTTACGAGCCGCCGATCTGGATGAGTCCGCAGCGCTAGAAGCACAGAGGCGCGCCGAGCAGGCCATGAGCGACCGCAGCACGGAGATGGATCTTGCGAAGGCCAAGGCTGAGCTGGTTCAGGCCGCGGCGCAACTTCGGGCTATTCAAAAGCTCCGATCAAAAGGCCGCGCCTAGTCTCCGCATCGGGCTAGCCCATTGAGGGCGATATTCGTAGGACGCACCGTACCCGTGCATTGATTGCAGTAATATCTTGCCCATGACACTCGAAGTCATTGTGCTGGCCGCGGGCAAAGGCACCCGCATGCATTCGGCGCTGCCGAAAGTACTGCATGAAATCGCGGCTCTCCCAATGCTCGCCCATGTCCTCGAAGCGGCTCAGCAGCTTTCACCGAGTCGAATCCATATCGTCTGTGGATTCGGTGCGAAAGCCGTTCGGGAGGCGATTGCTGAATCGCCCCAACTTCACTGGGTAGAACAATCCGAGCAGTTGGGCACGGCGCACGCCGTACGGCAGGCGATGCCACATGTGGCGAAGGACGCTCACGTCCTGATTCTTTACGGTGATGTGCCGCTCATTCAGCCGGCGACTCTTCAGCAGTTGGTTGAGCAATCGGGTGCAGGCCATCTTGGCTTGTTGACCGCCCACGTTGAGAACCCAACGGGTTATGGGCGGATTCTGCGGACCGATGATGGTGCAGTGCTCTCTATCATTGAGGAGGCAGACGCCAACGAAGAACAGCGCGCTATTCGCGAGATTAATACGGGTTTTATGGCGGCTTCATCCCCGCAACTCGCACGTTGGTTGGATTCTGTTGATAACCAAAATGCCCAAGCTGAGTTCTATCTAACCGATGTCGTCGCTCACGCTGTTTCGGATGGCACGCATGTTGCGACGGTGAACTGTGTTGATTTGTCGGAGATCATCGGCGTGAACAGCCGTTCCGAACTCGCGAAGGCAGAGCGAATTTTCCAGCGAAGCCAGGCAGAAAAACTGATGGATGCTGGAGTAACACTCGAGGATCCCGCGCGTTTTGATCTTCGCGGGCGGCTGACCTGCGGCCAGGATTGCCGTATTGATATTAATGTCGTTATCTCTGGTGAAGTCTCCCTTGGGGACAATGTCGTTATCGGGCCGAACTGCCAGATTATCGACAGCGCCATTGGTAACCATGTGGAAATTCGGGCCAACAGCGTGGTCGAAGGTGCGCGGATCGCGAACCACGCTACCGTGGGCCCTTTCGCTCGATTGCGTCCGGGGACCGATCTTGCCGAGCATGCACGGATTGGCAACTTTGTGGAGACCAAGAACGCTGTGATCGGCGCAGACAGCAAAGCCAACCATCTCGCGTACGTCGGAGACGCGAACGTCGGCGAGCGCGTCAATATCGGAGCCGGTGTGATCACCTGCAACTATGATGGTGCCAATAAACATCAAACCACCATAGAAGATGATGCCTTTATTGGCTCAAACAGTGCTTTGGTAGCGCCGGTTACGGTTGGGAAGGGTGCGACAGTGGGCGCAGGTTCCGCCATTAATCGCGACGTGGCACCCGGCCAACTTGTTGTTACCCGAGCAGAGCAGACGGTTCGGGACGAGTGGCAGCGACCCGCGAAAAATGCGTCTAAAAAAAGCCAAGACGCTTAGGATGCGTCGAGACTGAAAGCAGAAAACAGCAAGGTAAGCTCGTATGTGTGGCATCGTAGGCGCGGTTCGCAACTCGCAAGCAACAGAGTTTCTGATTGATGGGCTGAGGCGGCTCGAGTATCGAGGTTACGATTCGGCGGGAGTTGTTCTCATTAATTCGGAGGGCGCTCTCGAGCGCGCCCGAGCGGTGGGCAAGGTTGCTGAGCTTGAACAAGCGCTCGCCCAGTTTCCTCTGACGGGTACCACCGGTATTGCTCATACGCGTTGGGCTACCCACGGTGGCGTTACCGAGCCGAACGCTCATCCGCATATCTGTAATAACACGCTTGCGCTGGTGTGTAACGGCATTGTGGAGAACCATCATGCCTTGCGCGAAGCTCAGCATAAGGCCGGCCTGACCTTTAGTTCCGAGACCGATACCGAGGTGGTTGTGCACCAGATTTATCTGCACATGCAACAGGGGAAGGATCTTGCAGAGGCGGTGCGGATCACCATGTCAGAGCTCGAAGGCAGTTATTCACTCGCTGTAGTTCATTCAGGCGAGCCAGACCGGCTTGTCGCGGCCCGTCAGGGCCCGCCGTTATTGCTTGGCCGCGGCATTAACGAAAACTTTATTGCTTCTGATATCACCGCGCTTTTGTCCGCTACGCGCAATTATCAGGTTCTTGAGAACGGCGACATAGTGGATATTCAAGGCGCTAACTGCGTCATACGTGATGCGAGCGGCGAAGCGGTGGATCGACCCATACGCACCAGTACGCAAACTGGCGCGGGTGCCGAGTTGGGCGAATATCGTCACTTTATGCAGAAGGAGATCCATGAGCAGCCCCGCGCGATCGCGGACACCCTTGAGGGGCGACTGCTTGGCGACCATGTGCTTGAGGAGTCGTTCGGCGCGCGCGCGGGTGAGATATTTGATGCCACCAAGCG
>Ga0255780_10000489_pt1 | contig 37720 bp, 30 predicted proteins | sample 071ome_32_FD_179978 | JGI IMG/M metagenome (GOLD analysis project Ga0255780, IMG submission 179978) | Coastal salt marsh microbial communities from the Groves Creek Marsh, Skidaway Island, Georgia - 071405AT metaG (version 2) | ecosystem: Environmental > Aquatic > Marine > Intertidal zone >... | reverse complement strand
CCTATCCCATGGGAGCCCGCATGATGTCTGGGCATACCGATCTTCATGAACAATTGCAGGATGAATTAGCCGCTTTTGTTAACAAAGAAGCAGCTTATGTCCTCAATTTTGGCTATCAAGGCATTCTTTCTACCATAGACACCCTAGTAACCAAAAACGATGTTATTGTTTATGATGTAGATGCTCATGCATGTATTATTGATGGGGTTCGTCTACACTTGGGCAAACGCTTCACCTATAAGCATAACGATATTGAAAGCTTAGAGAAAAATTTGCAACGCGCCACTAAGGTAGCCGAACAAACCGGTGGAGGTATTTTAGTTATCTCTGAAGGGGTATTTGGCATGCGGGGTGAACAAGGTCGACTAAAAGAAATTGCTGCCCTTAAAAGCAAATACAAGTTTAGATTTTTAGTGGACGATGCCCACGGTTTTGGCACACTAGGCGAGCAAGGTAAAGGAGCTGGATTTGAACAAGGCATTCAAGATGATATAGATGTTTATTTTGCCACTTTTGCCAAATCACTTGCTTCTACCGGAGCTTTTATTGCAGCAGATCGAGAAATTATTGATTTCTTAAAATACAACATGCGGTCTCAAATGTTTGCCAAATCGTTGCAAATGCAATTGGTTAAGGGTGCCCTTAAGCGTCTTGAATTAATTCGCACTCGCCCTGAATTTAAAGCCAAACTTTGGGAGAATGTAAATGCACTGCAAAACGGATTGCGTGAGCGGGGCTTTGATCTTGGCACTACACAAAGCTGTGTAACACCCGTTTATCTCAAAGGAAGCATTCCCGAGGCTATGGCCTTGGTCAAAGACTTACGAGAAAACCATGGTATTTTTTGCTCCATTGTGGTATATCCGGTCATTCCTAAAGGATTGATTTTATTGCGCTTAATTCCAACGGCTTCTCATTCTCTTGAAGACGTAGAAATCACCTTAAAGGCTTTTTCAGAGATACGCGAAAAGCTTGAAAATGGAACCTATCAGCGAATATCTGAAACCATTTCTGTAAGCTAAATTGCTTTAGTTTTTATTGGTTATTGAGCATTACCGGCATTACGAGAAGTGTGATGTCTTCTCCTTCTTCTATGCCATCCATAGGCGTGATGAGTCCCGCTCTATTAGGAAGTGAAAGTGATAATTTGATTTGATCAGAAACCAAATTGCCCAACATTTCAATTAAAAAGCGTGAATTAAACCCAATTTGAATATCGTCTCCTTGATAATCGCAATGCAGTTGCTCTTCTGCACTGTTGCTGTAGTCGAAATCTTCGGCCGACACTTGGAGAGCTGCACCTGCAATTTTCAATCGAATTTGATGAGTGGTTTTGTTTGAAAAAATACTCACCCGTTTAACCGAATTTAAAAAGGCAACCCGGTCAATGACCATCTGGTTGGGATTTTCTTTGGGAATAACAGCCTCATAATTAGGATATTTACCATCGATTAAACGGCAAGTTAAAACAGAATTGATAAAACGGAATTGTGCGTTTGATTCGTTGTATTCTATGGTTACTTCCTCTGAATCTCCAACTAAAATATTTTTTAGCAACTGCAAAGGCTTTTTAGGCATGATGAATTCTGCCGTTTGCTCAGAGGCTAAGTCTTTTCGTGTATATTTTACAAGCTTATGAGCGTCTGTTGCTACAAAGGTTAAAGATTCTGTTGTGAATTGAAAAAACACACCACTCATCACGGGTCTAAGGTCGTCATTGCCGCTCGCAAAAAGAGTGGCATTTATGGCTTCAGCCAAAAGACCTCCATCCATGGTTGTGCGTTGTGGATCGGGAACATGAGCCGCTTTTGGAAATTCACTGCCATCCACATAAGCCACTGCATATTTACCGTTGTTGGCAATGATTTCTACCGTATTTCGCTCGGTTTTAATCAAGGTGAGGGGTTGCTCCGGAAAAGTTTTAAGGGTATCCAATAAAATTTTTGCCGGTAGTGCAAGGGTGCCAGAATCTTCAGATTCAATGGTTAATTGCGTAGAAAAAGTGGTTTCAAGATCGGAGGCGGTGAGTGTCAAAACATCTTGGTTGATCTCGAAAAGAAAATTATCTAAAATGGGAAGGGTATTGGTGTTGTTCAATATACCTCCTAACATTTGTAATTCTTTCAATAAGGCGGCGCTGGAAACTATAAATTTCATGACATCTCTTTGTTTCAAAGATATTTTAATTGCATTGAATTAGGAAAGAAACTTATCAACAGTTCTAGGCCCTAGTGTTTATTTCTGAGTAAGAAATTGAGCCCTCCAAGAAGGAAGAGAAAAGCGAGTGGAGCTCCCACAAGGAAGAGTTGCCAAAAGGTCTTCTTTTCAGCTGTTTTAATAGGATCTAGAAAGCTTATTTCAAAATTTTTATTACGCATTTCAACGAGTGAATTCAAGCCTGCCAAATAATGAACACTGTTGAGCAGAAAGGCTTTGTTGTCATAAAAATTAGTAGACCATTTGTCAAAGCCTAAAGGGAGCGGTGTTCCATTGTCTAATTGATTTTCGCCAAAGGCACCATCTCCAATTAGCATCATTTTGGAAGATCCGTTGGTCAAAGGACTAGAAAGTTCAAAGGGTTTAATTCTATTTTTAAATAGAGAGCTAAAGGATCCCTCCAACAGCACGCCTAAAAGCATTTCTTGTCCCCTATAATCTGCCGGATTTATATCGTTTCCGGCCTCAGCAAGTTGAATAGTAGTTGGAAAACCTTTGATTTGTGTTAATGGAGAAGATTGTAGCAAAACAGTTTTTTTTAGCGCATTAGCCAAGGTGTCTATGGGACTGGAATAGCGCATCCATACGCTTCCTAAATCTTTGCTTATGGCATTGTTGGTGTTGGTTTTTGCCAAAGGATAGTAGGGCCAGGGGTAGGGTAAATATTGGGTGTTGTTGGCCGTGCCCTGTGCTAAAATCAGGGGTGCACAATAGAGGTCTTTTAAAAGGGTTTGTTGCAACCGCAAGCCACTATTAAAAAAATAGTCTTCTAAACCAATTGCAAGAGGCGTAATTAATGCTCCTTTTTCATTAGACATAAGCATGTTTTCATCTAGGCTTATCCCATCTAACAACCACAAGACAGCCCCTCCTTGTAGTTGAAATTGATCTAAAATCAATTTCTCTTCTACAGAAAAAGGTTCTTTGGGGTTGGATACTACTAACAGTCTAAAGCGATTTAAATTTTGAAGCGTTTGTTGGGGACTTAATCCTTCTTTTTTTAAGTCAAAAGAAGCTACGTTATAGTAGGCCTGAAGGCTTTGGATCCAGTCTGCTAAACGAACAGCTTTTGAACATTGATGAGAGGTTAAAAAGGCTATGTTATGCTTTTCCTTAAGGGTTAATTGTTCCAAGCCATCCATAAATTGGAACTCCAATTGCTGTAGGGATTGCAACAAAATTTTCTCTGGCGTGTCTCCCAAATTCTTTTTCAATAAGGAAACTCGAACAGATCGGGAAGCTTGATTGAGTATTGCCCAAGGAAAGAGCACAGTTTCTTTATTTGTGCTGGTGCTATTTTCACTCACATAAGTTGGCGGCAAACCAAAAGATTGCATTTCTTCTACAATAGTTTCAGGGCTCCCTTGTTCAAAGGGATCAATAAAGTTGATCTGTAGCTGATCTGTATAGCGATTAAAATGGGTTAGCAGGCGTTCTACAGAAGCTCTAAAGTGTTGATATTGTGCGGGTAATTGGCCAGCTAAAAAAATATCAATTCGAACGGGAGCCGACAAAGATTTTAATTTGTCAATGGTATTACTCGACAATTGATGCCTTTGATCTTTGGTGAAATCAATCGCTCCAGGTAGAGCGCCTATTTGAGTTAACAACAATAGTGTTAGTAAAAACGCCCCCAACATTTTATAGGCCCTATTCATAGTTCTAAACGACGTTTGAGGTTTTGTTGTAGCAAAAAGAGCAGTAATCCGCCTTGTAAAGCAAAATAGAGTAGATCATGATAGTGCATCAAACCACTACTCATTTGAAAGAGATGGCTTTCTAGTCCCAAATAAGTTAGAGGTTGGTAAAGCGCTGGGATGCCTATAGCCACGGCCAATTGCCCCCATAAATAATAATGTGCAAAACAAGTTAAGGCAGCCGTCAGAAAAACAGTTGCTTGATTGGTAAAGACCGTAGAATAGAAGAGGGTTATGCCACTGTATAGAACGGCCAATAGAAAAAGTCCTAAATAGCCGCTTAGCAGTCTACCATAATCGAGTTGATCACCCTCAGGCAATAAGTTTGACACCACAAAGGCATTTAAAAGGGTAGGAAGGAGGGCTAATAAAAGGAGTGTTACCACTGCCAACCACTTTGCTACAACAAGAGATTCAATGGAGAGGGGTTTGGTGCAAAGAATTTCAAGTGTGCCGTTTTTTATTTCCTCAGAAAAGCGCCCCATACTTAGGGCTGGAATCATCAACATAAACAGCCAAGCTGATCCTATAAAAAAAGCGTCTAAAACGCCTATTTGTGTATTAAAGAGGTTGCTGTTGGTGTCTAAAAACCAGAGTGAAAGTACGTTTAGAATCAAATAGGCCCCCACAATGAGATAGCCAATGAGGCTAGTAAAAAAATATCGTAATTCTTTTAAATAAAGGGTTTTCATGCTATTCAAATTGAACCGTTATAACATCTCTATAGGTTAAACCAAAAAGGGTGTTTGCCCCGCCTACCGTTTCCGGGTTACTTTTGTAGAGGGCTAATTCTAAGTGGCCTACACTGTTGAAAAGGGCCATTTTTTTACCGTCTTCTTGTCTTTTTTCTTTGGGGAGCGACCAATCAATTGCCGCTCCGTAAGACGTGAATAATTGTTTGAATTTTACGGTACGAGCAAAAATTGTAAAGGGTCTTGTTTTACCGACTGATTCGAATAGTTTTTGGGTTATGTTAGTGATAATATTCCCATAATTATCAATATAGATCACACTGCCTAAGATTTGCTTTTTATCGTGATCGACAACGGGCTTAATATTTTTAAGTTCTTTAATTTTTTTTAGGGGTTTTCCAATCACATCTAGGCTACCTTTTTTGGCCAAATGAGCCGCAATTTGAACAAAGGTATCTAATACTGGAAAAGTGCTCATAAGGTTATCGTGAATATTGATTTCAACAATCTTATCAGCTTGTTGTTCTTCCATAAGCAAAGAGAAAATGCCATTATTGGCCCCTACAAAAAAGTGGTCGTCAAAGGCAATGGCCAAGTGCTGATTTTCTGGAGTGCGTTCGGATTCAATGCCCACTATGTGAATGCTTCCCTTTGGAAAAGCAGCATAGCTGTGTTTGAGAATATAGGCAGCTTCGGCCAAATTAAAAGGGCTAATTTGATGCGAAATATCAACAATTTGTACCCCTTCAATGAGTTGCATAAGCGCTGCCTTTGTCACTCCAACAGAAAAGTCTCTTAGTCCAAAATCGGTGGTGAGTGTTACGATGTTCATAAAGGGAGCGAAACAGTTTGCTTACACATTAAAAATTTATATACATTTATCCTGATCAAAGACACGAAACAAAAATAATTTTTTTTAACGGACTTACACTTGAACGAAATTAAAATAGAGTTAACGGAGGTCAATCCACAAGAATTTTTTGGCAGTCAAAATCGTTATTTAGAAAAATTGCGTTCCTTTTATCCCAAGTTAAAAATAGTTGCCCGAGGGAGCACCTTAAAAGCTTATGGAGCCCCAGATTTGATTGCTGATTTTGAAGCTAAATGCAACATGCTTTTGCTTCATTTTGCCAAATACAACACCCTTAATGAAGAAGTGATTGAGCGCATAGTGCAATTCAACCCAGACGCTCCTTTCTCTCCAGAAGACGGTGCCGAAGCCATGATTATGCACGGAGTGGGGGGCAAAGTGATCAAAGCCAGAACGTTTAACCAAAAACGATTGGTAGAATCCATTCAAAAAAACGATATGGTATTTGCCATTGGGCCTGCGGGAACTGGAAAAACGTATACAGGAGTAGCTTTAGCTGTGAAAGCCTTAAAAGAAAAAAGAGTAAGCCGCATCATTTTGACACGGCCAGCGGTAGAAGCAGGAGAGAATTTGGGTTTTCTTCCTGGTGATCTGAAAGAAAAATTGGATCCTTATATGCAGCCGCTCTATGACGCTCTTCAGGATATGATTCCTCGTGAAAAACTCCTACAGCATTTAGAAAAAGGAACCATACAAATAGCTCCTTTGGCTTTTATGAGAGGACGAACCTTGGATAATGCTTTTGTGATACTAGATGAAGCCCAAAACACAACTCATGCCCAAATGAAAATGTTTTTAACCCGTATGGGGAAAAACGCCAAATTCATGCTGACGGGTGACCCTGGCCAAATTGATTTGCCGCGCCGCATAATTTCAGGACTTAAGGAGGCTATATTGGTGTTGAAAGATACACCCGGAATTGGAATTATTTATCTTGATGACAAGGACGTTATTCGCCACCCACTTGTTAAACATATTATTGAGGCCTACAAAGGTATTGAACACGAAAGCTAAAATGAATACACTTTTAAAAATAGACTTATCCCTTCCCGGACAAGAATCAAAATATACTGGAAAAGTACGTGAAGTCTATCGACTTAAGGACCATGTTTTGGTCATGATTGCCACCGATAGAATTTCTGCCTTTGATGTAGTATTACCCAGAGGCATCCCACATAAAGGTCAAATTTTAAACCAAATCGCTACCCATATGTTAGCCGCAACGGCCGATTTGGTACCCAATTGGCTTGAAGCCAGTCCTGATCCAAACGTCTCTATTGGCGTTGAATGCACTCCGTTTAAAATTGAAATGGTCATCAGAGGCTATTTAACAGGCCACGCTGCACGTGAATATAAAGCCGGCAAAAGAAGCTTGTGTGGTGTTTCCATGCCAGAGGGTATGAAGGAAAACGATCCTTTTCCCGCGCCCATCATTACACCCGCCACTAAAGCAGAAGAAGGCCACGATGAAGATATTTCAAGAGAAGATATTATTCGTCAAGGGCTGGTTTCAGAAGAAGACTATAGTCAATTAGAACACTATACGCGTCAACTCTTTGAGCGTGGCACTGCCTTAGCTGCAAAACAAGGACTCATTTTGGTAGATACTAAATATGAATTTGGAAAAAATAAAGACGGTAAGATTTTGTTGATTGATGAAATACATACCCCAGATTCTTCGCGCTATTTTTATCAAGATACGTATGATGCCCTTCAAGCGCAAGGACTTCCCCAAAAGCAATTATCTAAAGAATTTGTTCGGCAATGGCTCATTGAAAATGGCTTTCAAGGGCTTGAGGGACAACAATTGCCAACCATGGATGACGCTTTTGTTACGAGTGTTACCCAGCGCTATACAGAATTGTATGAAAAAATAATTGGAAAACCCTTTGTGCCTGCCGAAACCCAAGCCATAGAACAGCGCATTGAAGCTGCCCTATTGGAATATTTACAGTAGCAATACCCTACTTTTGGTTGTGCTGCTCCATGATATGATGCAACACCGCCAAATAAAACGGAATAGCGGCTGCCCTGTGGTTTTCAGCGTCTATCAATGTTAACGATATTTTACCCCCTTGATTTTCAATGGCTTTAAGCATTGTTTCGGAGTTAATAATATCTACCAAACTATCGTTTTTTGAGTGAAAGAGGGCGATTGGATTTTTTGGTTTCCAATCATATACATTATTGTCTTCTAGCACCGATAAAAAGGCGGTATCAGTATCATTGTTTATTCCTTGGATAAATTTGGATGTAAAAAGCTCTTCGGGCACTTTGGTATATAAGGAATCGTGTAGGGGCGCATTAAAATCATTGACAGCTTCTAAAGAACTGGCATAGGGGTCATTGACATATTCTTTCCAAGGTCGCTGCAAACTTGCATAAAGGGTATTATACGTATATAAAACCCATAAATAGTAGCCCATATGGGCTTGTTCGCTTTTGGACTCTAAAATCATTTTTGTAAAGGCTGTTTTGTTGTAGGCTCCTGCGCCTGCATAACTCTGAATTAAATTCAATTCATCTTTAGCCTCTAGGAGTTGTTGCAAGGCAATGGTGGCAAAACCACCTTCCGAATAGCCGGCAATAAACAGACTGTCATTGGTGGCTATTTTTTCATTTTCGAGATGACTTTTAGCGGCCTTAATCATATCATAGCTTGCTTGTGCTAAGGTGCTTTAGTGTTCATAGGGGTGGCGTGGCAGAGGTGAATTGCCATAGCCCAAATAATCGGGGACTATGGTAATAATGCCAGAGCTTGCCATAACAGCCGCTAGGGTAAGTTCATTGTTGCCAAATTTGCTCACGGAGGGTGCCATTTCGGGTTCTAACAGGGTGCCATGCTGAAATGAAAGTAAAGGCAGTTTACCCTCTTTTTCGGGAATTAATAAGATGCCGGAGGCCACGGTTTCTTTTTGGTTATGATCTATTGTATTATAGACCACCTTTAGGGCATCCACGTTATGAAATTCAAAATCGAGGGGAGTAGGGGTATTGGTATCTGCAATAAGTTTTAATATTCGTCCGGTGAACTTATAGTAGTCCATTATATTGACCAAGTTTGTTTCGGGCTCTGGTTCAGGCTCGGGTTCGGGAATCACCACTGGCGAATCTACCCCATCAGGAGGAGGCATTTCATCTGGATCTTTGTCTTTGGTACAACTCAAAAAAGCAAAGACAAAAATCAAGCTTATAGTAAAAAATGATTTTAAATTCATGGTGCTTGCAATTTGGGTTACAAGCACAAAGTTAGGTCGTCAGCAAGAAAATTTTCGAGTTTGCCTTTATAATGTAATGAATGGTAATTGCAAACTATTGCTTAAGTAGTTCATACACCTCTTGAACAGGCGTATTTGCTGGGAAGCAATAGGCATTGTCATATTTTTTAAACCAAGTTATTTGTCTTTTGGCGTAACGTCTGGTATTTCGTTTGATCAATTCAACCGCTCTTTCTTGGCTAATATTCCCATCGAAATAGTCCATCAATTCTTTGTATCCAATGGTTTTCATAGGAGAATATTCCCGCAAATCCATATTCTTTTTAACTTCTTCTTCCAGTCCTGCAGCCATCATTTCATCTACACGCTGATTGATGTTTTCATATAGAATTTTTCTCGGACAATGAAGAATTAACATTTTAGAAATAAAGTGTCTCGGTTTTTTTTCACGGTCTAAAAAGGAGGAATAAGGTTTGTCTGAAGCGATACAAACCTCCAAAGCTCTTATTAAGCGTTGTGGATTGTTTCTGTCTACTTTTCTGTAGTAGTCTGGATCTTTTTCTCTGAGTAAAGCTTGAAGCGATTCAATACCGTGGGTTTTGCGAAACAAATTGAGTTGCTCTCTTACTTCTGCCGGGATAGGAGGAAAGTCATCTAAACCAAATAAAAGGGCATCAGCATACATGCCAGAGCCTCCGACCAAAATGAGTGTATCGTGTTTTTTAAACAAGGTGTTGACCAAAGCTAATGCCTCTTTTTCATAATCTCCAACGGTATAGAGATCTTTAACCGATTTGTGTTGCAAAAAATGATTGGTCACTCCGTCTTGTTCGGCTGCTGTTGGCACCGCTGTGCCAATGGCCATTTCTTTATAAAATTGTCTGGAATCACAAGAAATGATTTCTGTCTTAAAGGCTTTGGCTAGGGCAATGCTGAGTTTTGTTTTTCCAACAGCAGTGGGACCAGCAACATAAATTAGGTTTTTTTCATTCATGGTGTAAAGAATTTCCGCATTGATTACAAAAATGTGCGTTATCGGCATGCGTGTCTTCAAGACAATGCGGACAACTTTTGGTATTTGTGTGTATTTTTTTCTTGTTCATTGAAATTTCGGCACTCACAATGCCTGTAGGAACAGCAATAATGCCATAGCCCATAATCATGATGATGGCTGCTAAAAATTGTCCTAGTGGTGTAGCGGGAGCAATATCGCCATAGCCAACAGTGGTCAAGGTCACAATGCACCAATAAATGCTTCTTGGAATACTCGTAAAACCACTTTCATCACTTTCGATTAAATACATAATGGTGCCAAAAATGATGCAGAGAACGAGCACACCAAACATAAACACTAGTATTTTGGGTCGACTCCTTCTAAGGGCGCGCAACAAGACATTGGATTCGCCTATATAGCGCGTTAATTTGAGTATGCGAAAAATTCTTAAAAGGCGTAGGGCTCGTAGGGCAATGAGCGATTGTGTTCCCACAAAAAAGAGCGAAATATATTTGGGCAAAGTGGATAAAAGATCAATTATTCCATAAAAACTAAAGATGTAGTGTTTGGGTTGTTTAACACAAACAATGCGTAAAATATATTCGACACTAAATAAAACGGTAATAATCCATTCGGCAATATTGAGCATATCGTGAAATTGAGCATCAATCCAATGCACACTTTCAAGGGCTACGAGCAACACACTTAAAAGAATAAAGATGAGCAAAACCAAATCAAAGAGTTTGCCCATAGGGGTGTCGGCTTCATAAATTATCTCATAGAGCTTGGTCCTCCAGGAGGAGCTCTCTTTTTTGGGTGCTATTGGAGAACCGGATTTCAAGATTGTTCGAGCGGAATAATTTTTAAGTATTTTTTCCTTCCAATAAAATTACAAATAATAAACTTAATATCTGTATTCTCTTGGATGGGAATCAGCCGCTTGCTAATTAGGGTTGGGGTTTTGATCTGATGGTTTAACTCATAGTATCCATAGCCTCTAAATTCCCCTTCAGCAAAATAGAGAAAGCTATATTCCCCAACCGATCTACCTTTGTTAAGCATCAAAAAATGAGGATGTGGATAGCGCCATTGTTTTGTCAATTCTGCTATTCGGAGATTGTGTGTTGCAACAGTCTCTTGCCCAACACAGGCCCCTTTGCATTGCTTTTGTTCATGATTTTTGCAGCCCCCTTGGGGAGTTGTTTCCGAATCTAAAGCACAGAGCTCAAACTCATTTAGCCACTTTTTAAGTTGTTTGTTGGCACTGATTTTATTTTTAAATCGAGCGATATAGACCTTCTTTTTTTGAATGGGCTCTACTTGCAAATAATGAAGCTCATTTTGAGTAGCAATGCGAATTCCTATAGGATATAAAAAATGCCTACCGTTGCTGTTAAAACGCGGTTGGTGGATTTTAATTTCGTGTTGTTCTTTAAGCAAGGCAATCAATTCATCGCCTAAAAGGGTATAGCTAATTTGATGCAACTGCTGTTGAAGCGCCACATTCTTTTTACTGGTTTGGGTCAAGTGATTTTGAACCTGCTTTTTGATGTTGCTGCTTCTCCCAATATAAACCACTTTTTGCTTGCGGTTGTAGAGGTAATAGATTCCTGTTCCGGTAGGCAAATCGTCTAGGAGTTTGAGATGTTTAGGAGAAATACGACTGTAGGGGCTGTCTTTTAATTCTCTTTTTATAATGGTTTTATCGCTGTCTTTTTCTAACAACAAACTAAAGAGTTTTAAGGTTGCCATTGCATCTCCAAACGCCCGATGCTGATCCGAAATGGGAATCCCCAAACTACGCACTAACTTCCCTAGGCTATAGGATTCTTGATTGGGCAACAGTTCCTGAGAAAGCGTCACGGTGCAAAGTGATTTGCGTTCATAGGTATAGCCTAAACGCCTAAATTCGGTTTGTAAAATGCGACAATCAAATTCTGCATTATGGGCTACCAGCACACAATCTTCGGTTATTTCAATAATGCGTTTTGCTACTTCAAAAAATTTTGGTGCGGACACCAACATTTTAGCGTTAATACCCGTCAAGCGCTCCACAAAGGGCTGTATGTCACGTTCAGGGTTGACCAATGAACTAAATTGATCGGTTATTTCGTGACCGTTAAAACGATAGATTGCAATTTCGGTAATCCCTTCTTCATTATATTTTCCTCCGGTAGTTTCAATGTCTAATACGGCGTACATCTTAATTGCGGCTACCAAAAATTTTGCTTCCAACACGAATCATGTTGCTTTCTTGTGCTAGGGCTAATTCATAGTCGTTGCTCATACCCATAGAAAGGATTTTGATTTGATCAAATTGCGCTTTAGCGGAGTGAAATAATTCTTTAAGTATTTTAAATTCAGCTGTAATTTGCTCTTCGTTATCAGTAAAGCTGGCCATACCCATTAAGCCCACAACCCGAATATTTTTAAGCGCTAAACTTTTTTCGAGTAAGGGGAGAACTTCCTCGGGCAAAAGACCAAATTTGGTTGTTTCATCAGCAATATAGACTTGGAGTAAACACTTGATGACGCGGTTGTGTTTTTGGCCTTGTTTGTTAATTTCCAAAAGTAGTTTTTCACGATCCACCCCATGAATTAAAGAAACAAAGGGGGCCATATATTTTACTTTATTGGTTTGCACATGCCCAATCATATGCCACTCAATGTCTTTGGGGAGAGCCTCCCATTTGGTGGTCATCTCTTGAATTTTATTTTCGCCAAAATGGCGCTGGCCAGCTGCATAGGCCTCTTCAATGAGGTTGTTGGGCTTGGTTTTAGATACGGCTATTAACTCAACAGCAGCAGGAAGTTTAGATTTTATAGCGTTTAAATTAGCGGCAATGCTCATAGCAATTAAACGGATTTTGAATACGTCATTGCCTCTATCACCCTATGTGCTATGGCTAATGCATTGGCTCCAGCTTCCAAACCAACCCGAGTAGGTTTTTGATACGTGATGGATGCCGCAAAATCTTCCAATTCTTTTCGAATGGCGTTGGTAGGGGCTATATCCGGATTTTCAAAATAAATCTGCTTTTTTTGTCCTTCGGCATTTTCTAATATGATGGCAAAATCGTCTTTTTCAAGGGGAGCTTCTTTCATCTTAACCACTTCTACCTTTTTGCCTAAAAAGTCAACGGCGATATAAGCATCTTTTTGAAAAAATCTGGATTTACGCATTTTCTTTAAGGAAATTCTACTGGCCGTTAGATTGGCCACACACCCATTTTCAAAAGCGATACGGGCGTTGGCAATATCAGGGGTATCACTAATTACGGCAACACCAGAAGCACTTATATTTTGAATAGGTGCCTTAACCACACTCAAAATAATATCAATATCGTGAATCATAAGGTCTAACACCACCGATACGTCTGTGCCTCTTGGATTGAATTCTGCCAATCGATGCGTTTCGATAAACATGGGATTGGTGATGCTCTCCTGAACGGCTTCAAAAGCGGGGTTATAGCGTTCTACATGCCCTACTTGCGCATAGACCTGATGTTCTTTTGCTAGGGCAATAAGTTGTTGTGCCTCCTGGTCTGTTTGAGCCAAAGGTTTTTCTATAAAAACATGCTTTCCTAGTTTAATGGCTTGAGCTGCCATTTCGTAATGAGAAAGAGTAGGGGTGACAATAGAAACAACCTCAACAGCCTCCATTAGAGCTTTTGCTGAACTAAAAGCAGTGATTTCAAATTCTTGTTGGGCAAGAGAAAGAGCTTTTTGATCGGGATCATAACAGCCCACTAATTCGTATGCCTCAGAAGCTTTGAGTTGCTGCAAATGAATTTTGCCTAAATGTCCGGTTCCTAAAACGCCTATTTTTAACATGCAATTGACTGTAGCCGGTCAAAAATACAATCAAAATATGGATTATGGGAGAAACTCAATTATTTTTGCAACATATGCAAGATCTTCCTAAACATCAGGGACAAAGGCGACAGCTGGCAAAATTACTCGCTCAAAAAGGAATCGAGAATAAGGCCATTTTGGAAGCCATTGCCACTGTGCCCCGCCATTTTTTTATGGACAAGGGCTTGGAAATTTGGGCGTATGAAGACAAGGCCTATCCCATAGCTGCAGACCAAACCATTTCCCAACCCTATACGGTTGCTTTTCAAACCGGATTGCTACAATTTAAATCAGGTGACAAAATTTTAGAAATAGGAACCGGTTCGGGCTATCAAACAGCCATTTTACTTCATTTAGGGGCACAGGTTTATTCGGTAGAACGTCAAAACGAATTGTTTAAAAAAACGCAGCGTTTGTTTGCCAAGCTTTTTTTAAAACCTAAAAAAATGATTTTTGGAGACGGTTACAAAGGTTGGGCAGAAGAAGCTCCCTATCATGGCATTATCGTAACTGCTGCTGCTCCTGAAGTGCCCCAAGCGCTGTTGGAACAGCTTGCAATTGGAGGTCGCCTTGTCATTCCCGTAGGAAAAGAAAAGCAGTATATGTATTGTTATACTCGCACTTCATCGCACCAGTTTGATAAAGAGAATTTTGGGGAATTTAGATTTGTTCCTCTTTTAGCAAACAAGAACTAGCTTTTTTTAGGCTTAAAAAGAATTAGTAAAACTTGTTTGGACAAATTCAATTTGTTTCCACTCAAAGTCAATTGAATCATTTTTTTGGGCCGCTCCAGGTGTGCTTCTGCCCTCCAAAATATAACGGCTTAAAAGTTTTTGTAGGGCTGCTACTTTTTCAGGATGATCAGCTTCTACATTATGGGCTTCTTGCGGATCTTCTTTAAGGTTGTAGAGTTGCACTTGGGGGAGTGCAGGATTGTTTTTTACTTCCTTAGGCGTAGGACTGCTCCACCCTCCGGAACCGGCATTCAGAAGCAATTTCCAATCTCCCTTTCGAATGGCAAAATTTCCTTCAATAGAGTGGTGAACCGTTGCTTCGCGAAGGGGTTTGGTTATAGTAGGTTGCATCAACAGTTGAAGGAGGCTGTAGCTGTCTTCTCCTTCGTTTTCTTTTAACTTGTAGTTCGTTATGTCGGCAAAAGTAGCCAACAAATCTGTTAGGCAAATGGTTTGATGCGACACGGTTTCTTTTGGAATTACAGCTGGCCATTTTACAATAAAGGGCACTCGATGCCCCCCTTCATACAAATCGGCTTTATGCCCTCTAAACAGGCCACTTGGAAAATGACCTTTGGCTTGCATTTCGTCAATTTTGGCAGCCGGTGAACAGCCGTTATCACTTGTAAAAAGCACTAAGGTATTGTCTTCTATACCCAAATCTTTAAGGCTTTGCAGTAATTTCCCCATATAGGCATCCACCATCATTGTAAAATCACCATAGGGATTTAAGCCACTTTTACCCTGCCAGGGTTGGGTTGGTAAAATTGGTGTATGAGGGGAGGGTAGAGCCAAATAGAGAAAGAAAGGATTTTCTTCTTTTGACCTAGCTTGAATGTATTTTATACTTCTTTCAAAAAAATTAGGTGTTACTTCCTCATGAATAAAGTCAGGAGCGGTTGGGCCTTCTCGCCACCAAGAGTAGCGCCCCTTGTTTAGGGTGCTTGATGTTGGTATGGCCGTTGGTAAATTATTTTCAACATAAACATAGGGGGCCATATCTAAGGACCCTGAATGACCATAGCTATAATCAAATCCTAAGCTATTAGGTCCCTGTTCAATAGGTTTAGCAAAATCTATATGCTCAAAATCTTGAGGATTCCAACCATCTCCACGTTTAACCATGCCAGTTTTAGTGGCCCAATTCCAACCCAAATGCCATTTTCCAATAAAGGCAGTGTGATAGTTTTTTTTATTTAATAGGGTGGCTATAGTAGTCCTGTCTTGTGGTATTAAGGCATTAGAATTCCCTGTTAATACTCCTTTTTTTAGTGTGCTTCTCCAATTATATCGTCCGGTGAGAAAACCGTATCTAGTGGGGGTGCAGACCGCGGCCGGAGTGTGTGCATCCGTAAACCGAAGTCCCTCCTTGGCCATTTGATCCAAGTGGGGTGTTTTGATTTTGTTGTTTTCAGCATAAACCGAAAGGTCTCCATAGCCCAAATCATCGGCTAAGACAACCACTATGTTAGGAAGCTGACTTTCTGTTTTTGGAGTCTGGCATCCATATAATAGCACAAACAGCAACAAGAGTTTGATTGCATGAAAAGAGTTTAATGGCATATGGCTTATCAATAATACTTTCCTAAATGTACTAAAAAGTTAAGATAGCCTTAAAGTTGATAATAAATAGTCCAAAAATGAATTAAGAATTAAATTTCTTTTTAATTCGATCTAGATTTCTTTTGTTGTCTCGATCTTTCATCGTTTCTCTTTTATCGTATAATTTTTTACCTCGGGCTAAAGCGATAAGCATTTTGGCAAATCCCTTATCATTTATAAATAGGCGAAGTGGCACTATAGTAAGCCCAGTGTTTTGGACTTCTTTTTCTAATTTTTTTAACTCTCTTTTTTGTAGCAATAGCTTTCGGGCGTTGCGCGGTTTGTGGTTATATCGAGTGCCAAAGGCATATTCTTCCACATACATATTTACCGCAAAAAGCTCCCCTCTATCGTTGAATTCACAAAAACTTTCGGCTATGGAGGCTTTGCTATTGCGAATGGATTTGATTTCGGTTCCGGTCAAAACAATTCCAGCGGTATATTGATCGATTAACTCGTATTCAAACCGTGCTTTTTTGTTCTGAATGTTTACCTGCTTTTGCATGTTGCAAAGGTACACTTTTTAGTCCCCTCAAGAAGCATTTCTAAAGACGATGGCTCCTTCAAAATAATCAACTATCAGTTTTTCTTCCTTTTCAAGCTGCTTTTCTAAAAGCATTTTGCTGAGTGGATTAAGCACCTTTTCTTGTAACACACGCCGAACCGGACGGCCTCCATATTGAGGATCAAATCCCATTTGAGCTAATGCAGCCAAAGCTTCATCGGTGAGTTTTAGGTTGATATTTTGTGCGGTTAAGCGTTTTTTAATTTGGTTGAATTGTAGACTAACAATTTGTTTTATTTCATTTTGAGTTAGGGGCGAAAAAAGAACAATATCGTCAATTCTATTTAAAAATTCCGGCCGAATGGCTTGTCTCAACAAGGTCAAAACGCGTTCTTTGGCCACAGCTTCTGCTTCTTCAAAAGCAGTGTTTTCTTCAAAGGCTTTTTGTATCTCATGACTTCCTAGATTGCTGGTCATTATGATAAGCGCATTTTTAAAATCCACTAAGCGTCCCTTGCTATCTGTGAGTCGCCCTTCATCCAAGACTTGTAAAAGAACATTAAAAGAATCGGGATGCGCTTTTTCAATTTCATCTAACAAAACTACAGAATAGGGTTTTCTTCTCACGGCTTCGGTCAATTGTCCGCCTTCTTCATACCCCACATATCCGGGAGGTGCTCCTATTAATCGACTCACAGCATGCCGTTCTTGATATTCGCTCATGTCGATACGGGTTAAGTTATTTTCATCATCAAACAAAGCATGGGCTAGGGCTTTGGCCAACTCTGTTTTACCCACACCGGTGGTTCCTAAAAACAAGAAGCTTCCCACGGGACGTTGGGCATCTTGCAAGCCCGCTCTACTTCTTCTAATGGCATCGCTGACAGCTACCACAGCTTGCTCTTGTCCCACTAAGCGCTGATGAAGTAGAGCTTCTAAATGAATCAATTTTTCTCGGTCAGATTGCAACATTTTAGCTACTGGAATACCAGTCCATTTAGCGACTACTTCTGCAATATCATCATAGGTAACTTCCTCCTTAATTAGAGCATTTTCGGTAGACTGTGCATTCAATTCATCTTGAAGTTTCGCAATTTTCTGCTCTGCTTCTTGCAATTTTCCATACCGAATCTCGGCCACTTCAGCATAGTTGCCTTCTCGCTCAGCACGGTCTGCTTTGAGTTTTAAGTCTTCTATGTTTTGTTTGGTTTGTTGGAGGGTATCCACTACCTCTTTTTCACTGCTCCATTTGGCAAACAGTGCTTGTCGGGCTTGCTTTAAATCGGCTAGGTCTTTGGTGAGTCGTTCAATTTTGGGGGTGTCTTTCTCCCGTTTAATGGCCACCAATTCAATTTCTATTTGTCTTATTTTTCGATCTAAACTGTCTAATTCTTCTGGTTTGGAATTAATTTCCATTCGCAACTTAGAAGCGGCTTCATCCATCAAATCAATGGCCTTATCTGGTAAGAAACGGTTGGTAATATAGCGATTGGACAGGGTGACGGCACCGATAATAGCCTCATCTTTAATGCGCACGCGGTGATGGTTTTCATATTTTTCTTTAATCCCTCTCAAAATAGAAATAGCACTGTCGGGATCGGGTTCTGCCACCAAAACTTTTTGAAATCGACGTTCAAGGGCTTTGTCTTTTTCAAAATATTTTTGAAATTCATCAAGGGTAGTGGCTCCAATAGCTCTTAATTCTCCTCTGGCCAAGGCGGGTTTTAAAATATTGGCGGCATCCATAGCCCCTTCGCCTCCACCAGCCCCAACTAGGGTGTGGATTTCATCAATAAAGAGAACTAAATCGCCCTCAGATTGGGTCACTTCTTTAATAACACTTTTAAGCCGTTCTTCAAATTCTCCTTTGTATTTGGCGCCTGCCACCAGAGCACCCATATCGAGGGCATAAATCTTTTTGTCTTTTAGGTTTTCTGGCACGTCTCCATCCACAATTCGATGAGCTAAACCTTCTGCAATGGCTGTTTTTCCGGTTCCCGGTTCACCCACCAAAATGGGATTGTTTTTCGTTCTGCGGGAAAGGATTTGGAGTAAACGTCGTATTTCTTCATCACGTCCAATGACAGGATCTAACTTGCCCTCCTGTGCTAATTTGTTTAGGTTTTTAGCATATTTTTCTAGGGCATTATAATTGCCTTCTGCTCCGGCCGATGCTACCTTTTCGCCTTTTTGAAGGTCGTCTATGGCTTTTTGAAGATTTATTTTTGTGAGTCCTTGATCTTTGAGCATTTGACTCACACTGCTGTTCACCTCAAAAAGCCCCAGAAGCAAGTGTTGAGTAGCCACAAATTCATCGCCCTTTTGTTGAGCGTTAGATTGGGCTTCCATAAGACATTGTGAGCCTTTTGGAGAAAGCATTTGTTGCCCTCCTTGCACTTTAGGCAAAGCATCTATGCTTTTTTCTACGATTTGTTTGAGCAAGCTTGGATTGAGTTCAAGTTGTTTCAACAAATAGGGGATTGCATTTTGATCAACGTCTAAGAGCGCCTTAAATAAATGTTCAGGCTCTAGTTGTTGATGTTGCTTTTGTTGGGCAATAAGCTGTGCTTGTTGAAGCACTTCTTGGGTTTTTACGGTAAGATTATTCAAATTCATAGCAATTTTTTTAATCTTACTAAACAAAGCTTATTCCAATTGTATTTTAAAGACAGTTTGTCATTAAAATACAATTATTAATGTCAAAAGGGCAGCACAATACATCAATATTAAAAAGTAGCGTTTACTTAAGTATTTTATTTACAACAGATTGTTTACAACTTTAGAGGGATCAGGTCCTAGGGAATTATTTTTATAATTTTCTTTATACAATAATTGTCCTAATATGATCTTACTAAAACAAAGCCTAGTTCCATTGGTATGCTTAATTTCTTACACACTTTTTGCACTAGACAAGCAAAATTTTTTACTTGGAAAATACGCATTAACGAATGTCCTTTATTCTTATAATAGCGATCTTCAAACTCAATCTAATTTTGATTTTCAAAATGTTTTGCACGCAGGGGTGCGATATATTATTGATAAGAAAAAGAATTGGAGTTATGAGATTGGTGTTTCGCTGATGAAGGCAAATTATGTTGCTCACATTTCCACAGCACCAACCCCTCCATCAGGGAATAATAACCCAGTTACTAAAAAACAGACAGGAGCTGTAAACCAAGAAAATAGAGAGCTCGAATTTTATAGTTTCCCTTTAAAATTAAATGTTCATTTCTTAAAATATGGTTTTATTGGTTTTGGTCCAAAAGTAAATCTTACAACCCAAAATAATAACTTTGATTTTATCAATCAATTGGGTTATGTGATTACACTTGGAGCGCAGTTTAAGTATAAAAATTCTTTTCTGCTTCGACTCACTACAGACTTTGACAACCACTCTTGGTATCTGATACCTCAAAAAAAGCAGCACCATTTGTTTTTTAGTAATAGCCTGGGGGTGAGTGTAGGTTTTTCACTCTAAGAGTTGAAAAGCTTTGGGAAGGGCATCTACAATTCCAGAGGCAGTTAAAGCTCTTTGTCCTAGTTGTTGAGCAGCAAGATCACCCGCTTTACCATGCACAAAAACGCCAATTTGTGCTGCCTCTGGAGGCTGATATCCTTGGGCCAATAAACTGCCAATAATACCCGTTAAAACATCACCACTCCCGGCTGTGGCCATACCGGGATTGCCACTGCTGTTAAACCAAAAACTGCCATCAGGCAAAGCAACTATTGAAAAAGCCCCTTTGAGAACAACCACTACATTTTTGGAGGTAGCAAAATTTTTAAGTTTTATTAATTTTTCTTTATCGTCTTTCCAAGGGCCCACCAATCGTTCAAATTCTTTAGGGTGTGGGGTGAGAATAGAGAGAGGGGGCAAATGCGCTTGAAGGGCAGCATTTTGAGCCAATAAATTAAGGGCATCTGCATCGAGCACCAAGGGTTGTTTTGCTTTTTGCAGGAGTGTTTCCAAGAAGGTTTTGGTTTGGGAAGCGTTGCCTAAACTTGGCCCCACAGCCCAATGAGAAATTTTAGTTTCAACAGTTCCCGTCAAATGGTCTAAACCAGTGCTTTCTAATAAAAGGGCCTCTGGCAATCCAGTTTGGATTATAGCATGTCCACATTGGGCAGTTAAAATGGTCAATTTTCCAAGTCCGGTATAAAAGGCAGCTTTTCCAGAGAGTATGAGGGCTCCCATGCCATTTTTTTGACCTCCTATCAACAGAAGATGCCCCTGCGCTCCCTTGTGTGAAAAGGTTTTTAAAGGTTTTAGCAGCGTCTTGATCTCCTCTTCAGTGGTAAAATGATAGCCTGTTTGGACAGTGTTCAAAAAAGAAGGATGTAATCCAATGGGCAACACATGAAATTGCCCCACAGCATTCCCTTTTTCAGGTAATAGAAAAGCCAATTTAGGCTGTTGAAAAGTCAAGGTATTTTGTGCTTCAACACAAACATTGGTGCTATTAAATTCAGAAAATATACCCGAAGGAATATCGATTGCAACTTTTTCGATAGTAAGAGAATTGAGATAAAGCACTAAATTCAGCGAAAGTCCATCAAGTGGTCTATTTAATCCTGAGCCAAAAAGCGCATCAATAAGGACAGCATTTTCATTTTCAAGTAAAGGAAAATCTTCTGTTTTTTGGATGGTTTGAGCCGGTTTAGGTAAGCGCTTTTGATTTTCAATAAAAAGAGGACTACTGTTTCCAAGGGCTAAGGTAAAGCATTGCACTTCATATCCATTTTCAGCAAGTATGCGGGCAATAGCCAAACCATCTCCGCCATTGTTTCCTGGGCCGCAAAAAACATAAACAACATGACGATCTGCATATTTTTTAAGTAGCCAATCTGCGCACTGCTGGGCTGCACGTTCCATCAAGTCAAGAGGAGCAATGGGTTCGTTCTCAATGGTGAATTGATCGGCAGCTCGAATCTGTTGGGCGGTTAGAATTTTCATCAAGAGCTAAGATAAAGCATGTCTTGTTAATGAAGTGTTCAAAATATGTTTTTAAAAATGGTTTTTTCAAAGCTTTAATCCATGAGAAACGGCTATTTTTACACCTTTATTTAAATGATGAATATGCGTGATCAAGAGATTTTTGATTTAATTCAAGCGGAGGAAAAAAGGCAGTTGAATGGGATTGAATTAATTGCTTCTGAAAATTTTACAAGTCCTGCGGTAATGGAAGCCACAGGTTCTGTTTTAACCAATAAATATGCTGAGGGCTATCCGGGAAAACGATATTACGGGGGTTGTGAAGTAGTTGATCAAATTGAGCAATTGGCCATTGATCGGGCTAAAGCCCTTTTTGGTGCTGCTTATGCCAATGTTCAACCCCACTCGGGTTCTCAAGCCAACACAGCTGTATATCACGCCTTTCTAAAGCCAGGCGATAAAATTTTAGGGTTTGATTTGGCTCATGGTGGACATTTAACTCATGGTTCACCTGTCAATTTTTCGGGTAGATTATATGAAGCTCATTTTTATGGGGTAACACAAGAAACGGGGCGACTGGATTACGACAACATAGCGGCCATTGCTAAAGAGGTGAAGCCGCAAATGATCATTGCCGGAGCTTCTGCCTATTCAAGAGACATCGATTTTAAACGATTCCGCCAAATTGCCGATGCAGTAGGTGCTTTCTTGCTGGCCGATATATCTCATCCTTCTGGTTTAATTGCAACAGGATTGCTTTCAGATCCAATTCCCCATTGCCATGTGGTGACCACCACCACACATAAAACCTTGCGTGGCCCAAGAGGAGGATTGATTCTTATGGGAGAAGATTTTGACAACCCTTTTGGACTAACCCTTAAAAACGGTAGCCTTCGAAAAATGTCTCATTTATTGGATATGGCTGTTTTTCCAGGAAACCAAGGCGGACCTTTGGAGCATGTGGTGGCCGCTAAAGCCGTTGCGTTTGGAGAAGCCCTTAAACCTTCTTTTAAAGACTATATGAGTCAAGTGCAACGCAATGCACAAGCTATGGCGAATGGCTTTGTAGCGCGTGACTATCAACTCATTTCCGGTGGTACAGACAATCATTTAATGCTTATCGATTTGCGGAATAAAGACGTTACTGGTAAGGCCGCTGAACAAGCTTTAGTAAAAGCTGAAATCACTGCCAATAAAAACATGGTGCCTTTTGATGATAAATCTCCCTTTGTGACTTCGGGCATACGCGTGGGCACAGCAGCTATTACAACCAGAGGCTTAAAAGAAGCCGATATGGAAACCATAGTGGCTTTGATTGACCGTGTGATTCAAAATCATGAGGATGAATCGGTACTTGCCCAAGTGGCGCAAGAAGTACACAGCCTTATGAAAGGTAGACCTTTATTTGTAGAATAGGCCATTCCATTTTAGGTTCGTTAGCTCATTTTGGAGGACTCCATAAAATCCAAAAGATTTTTTGCGAAGGCCGTCCAACGATAATTTTCTTGTTGCAACTTAAGGTTTAACTGAGCTACTTTAAACTCTTGATTATAAAGAAGTTTCAATACGCCTTCCGCTATAGCTGCAGGTGTTTTTTGAATTAAGATTCCAGTTTGGTCTTTTAGTATTGGTTCACGCAATCCGGGAATATCACTGGCTAAGATTGGTTTTTCAAAATGATAGGCAAGAGGGGTCACACCGCTTTGGGTTGCGGTATGGTAGGTTTGTGCCACTAGGTTGCAAGCAGAAAAAACCTGTTGTGTTTTGTTTGAATCGGCAAAATTTAAATCCAAAAGCACACTGTCTTCTAGTCCCAGTTTATGGATCAGTAGTTTGTATTTTGAGAAATTTTCATAACTCTCTCCAACTACGGCTAATTTAATAGTAGTGTTCTTTAGAGCTGGTTCTGCAAAAGCTTTTAGCAAAAGATCTAGCCCCTTGTAGGGTCTAATTAAACCATAAAACAATACGATAGGACTTTCTTGTGGCCAATTTAAAGCATTTCTAGCTTCTTTTTGAGACAGTAAAGGTGGCAAATCATTGGCTATGGGGTGAAAGCCCTTCCACAGGGGTTTTGAAATGCCCGAAGCTAAAATTTGATCTCCTACTAATTCAGATAGTGTGGCAAGACCCTCCATTTGTTTACCAAATTGACGGTTTAAAACGGCATCCCAAGGTTTGCGCTCATGAGGCCACCAGTTATCCACTAAAGCTATTTTCTTTATGTTTTTTAATTTTCGAGCGATTTGAATATAGGCCGGTGCCAAAAAGGGGGTATAATATCGAAACAACAGTATATCCGGGGCTATTTTTTTTATCTCTTCTGCTGCTTGAGCCCATTGAAAAGGGTTATAGGCGTGGACAATGCGCTTGGTTTCAACTTCCCGACTTGCAGCATCTTGGCGATATTGTGTTTTACCTGGAAAAAATAGCTTGGGATATAGGTGTGTAAAAGTGGCTAAGGATACGTTTCTATTTTGTTCTTGTAGGGCTAAAGCCAATTGAAGCTGGGTATCAGCAATGCCTCCTCTAAAAGGAGGAGCAGGCCCTAAGAGAAGCACTTTGGTTGCGGTTGCCATTTTAGGAAAGAGCCATTTTACGAGTGTGTAATAGCTGTGCCGTTCGCCATGACATCAAAAAAGTAACTCCAAAATAGAGGGCCAACCAAATTGCCAAAAGGAGATGCGATTCCCATAAAAAGGAATGTGTGGGAAGGGCCAATAGCCCTAAGCCTAAAAGGGCTCTGGTTTCATCCAATAAGGAAGCCCAGTGAAAGCAGTCCATCACAGCTGTAAAGGCAAATAGACAGAGAAAAAGTAGGCCTACATAAGTGAGTTGAAAGCTGGTGCTAAACGAACCAAAATGACTTAAAAAATAAAGCAACATAAAAGTGATACCCACAAATTGAAAGGAAGCATAAACCTTAAAAAAGGGAGGGTAATAGGGTTTGTATTTCTTTTGTTCAAAGGGATTTGAAAGGTATTCTCTGGGGTAGGCTAGGGCTACATCTTCTGGGCGCCAACCGGTGGGCATAAACCAAATTTTAAATTTACTAGACCATGAAGTTGTGCGCCAAGCGTCTTGAACTAGAGCCCAAAGGTGTTGAAAATTAATCCAAAAGGGATTCCAGCTGCGCACTGGTTTTAAGGTGCCATAAACTGGCGGCACTTCTTCTAACTCTTCTTGAAAGGTGCCAAACAAACGATCCCAAATACAGAAAATAGCGGCCAAATTTTTATCGATATATTCTGGGTTAATAGCATGATGTACGCGGTGTTGTGATGGGGTTACTAAGATATATTCCAACCAACCTAATTTACCAATATGCTGGGTGTGATACCAAAATTGTCCAAAGAGATGAAGCGGCGCTAAAAGGGTAATGACTTCAGCGGGAACCCCTAAAAGTGCAGCGGGAATTAAAAAAAGAGCAGAAAGACTAATCAAATTTGAAAAACTTTGTCTGAGTGCACAAGCCAAGTTAAATTCTTCACTGCTGTGGTGAATGATGTGTTGATTCCAAAACAAATTGATATGATGATTGAGGCGATGGCCCCAATAGCTGGCAAAATCAATACAAATAAAAGCGATGCAATAGGTCCACGGTCCTGCCTCTAAACTTTGCAATTGAATGCGTTGTAACAAATAGGGATAGGAGATCAGAACTACTGTTAAGCCCATAATATCTTTTAAAATATTGGTCATGCCAGAGCTTAAACTAGCCAAGGTATCCATAAAGCTATAGGTTTGCTTGCCCGAGAAGTGGCCATAGACAATTTCGAGAAGCACTAGCAATAAAAAAGCAGGAATAGCCCAAAGCAATATGGCGGCATAAGTCTCCATCTCATTTTCGTTTGCTTAAAAGTAAAAAATTATTGAGCGATTACCCAATTCCCAGATTTGATCAAGGGTTCTGCTTGTTTAAACTTTAAGGTTTTAGCTTCTCCGGTAGTCACGTTTTTGATGGTCACTCTTTCGTTGCGTCCAATTTTGGGCTGTTCACGTACCACCGTTTCTACTGGGGCACGTTGCGCTTGACTGGCACCCGCTCCAACTTGTCTGTTGCGTTCTGCTAACTGATCGGAGTTGAGCACCTCATCCTTGGTTGTATTATAGTGCTGTTGTCGAGTTAGCTTAGCTTCTTGAATAGCATTTTGGTTTTGATTGGGCAAGGTCCCTTTAATCAAAAACGATAGAACTTCACGATTTAGCTGATTGAGCATAGATTTAAACAGTTCAAAGGCTTCAAACTTATAAATCAATAAGGGATCTTTTTGTTCATGTACAGCCAATTGAACCGACTGCTTGAGTTCGTCCATTTTGCGCAAGTGAACTTTCCAAGCTTCATCTAAAAGGGCTAGTGTTATGTTGCGTTCAAAATCTTCAATGAGCTTTCGCCCTTTGCTTTCATAGGCTTTTTCTAAGTTGGTAACAACATTCAAAGTTTTTACCCCATCGGTAAAAGGCACTACTATACGTTCAAATTTATTGCTAGGCTTTTCAAACACATTTTTTATAACCGGAAAGGCGATTTCTGCACTAGAGGCCGTTTTGGCTTCGTAGTGCGCAAGCAAGGCACTGTAAAGGTTTGATACCAGTGTAGTTTCAGATTCTTTTTCAAACTGTAATTCATCAATAGGGGAGGTGATTGAGAAATTGCTGATGATTTCAAATTCAAAATTTTTATAATCTTTTTGAGCTTTGTTATTCAACACTATGTCTTCGCAAGTATCATAGAGCATATTGAGTATGTCTAATTTCAAACGAGAGCCTTGCAGGGCGTGCTTTCTTCTCTTATAGATTACCTCGCGTTGGGCCCTCATTACATCGTCATATTCTAACAGCCTTTTACGAATGCCAAAGTTGTTCTCTTCTACTTTCTTTTGGGCTCGTTCAATAGATTTGGTCATCATGGAATGTTGAATAACCTCTCCCTCTTCAAGTCCCATTCTATCCATCACTTTTGCTACACGATCCGATCCAAAAAGGCGCATCAAATTGTCTTCTAGGGATACATAGAATTGAGAGCTACCCGGATCTCCTTGACGTCCAGAGCGACCTCTTAATTGGCGGTCAACCCGTCTAGAGTCGTGTCTTTCGGTGCCAATAATGGCCAATCCGCCAGCTTGTTTTACCTCTTCAGAAAGTTTAATGTCTGTTCCTCTACCGGCCATATTGGTGGCTATAGTAACCACACCTGGGTTTCCGGCTTCGGCTACAATATCAGCTTCTTTTTTATGCAATTTGGCGTTGAGCACATTGTGAGGCACTTTTCTGATTTTAAGCATTTTGCTCAGTAATTCAGAAATTTCAACCGATGTTGTACCTATCAATACTGGGCGTTTGGCTTGAGAAAGTTGGGTTACTTGCTCAATAACGGCGTTGTATTTTTCCCGTTTGGTTTTATAAATTAAATCATTTTCATCTTTTCGGGCAATGGGGCGGTTGGTTGGAATTTCAACAACATCGAGTTTATAAATTTCCCAAAATTCACCTGCTTCTGTAATAGCTGTACCCGTCATTCCGGAGAGCTTTTGATACATTCTAAAGTAGTTCTGAAGCGTGATGGTGGCATAGGTTTGTGTGGCAGCTTCAATTTTAACACTTTCTTTGGCTTCAATGGCTTGGTGTAAACCATCTGAATAGCGACGCCCTTCCATGATACGGCCGGTTTGCTCATCTACAATTTTAACCTTATTGTCCATCACCACATATTCCACATCTTTTTCAAAGAGGGTATAGGCTTTTAAAAGCTGGTTTAAGGAATGAATACGTTCGCTTTTTACGTCAAAATCTTTAAAGAGGACCTCTTTTTCTGCCGCTTCTTTTTTAGGTTCTAATCCTTGGGCTTCAATTTTTGCAATTTCACTTCCAATGTCGGGCAAAACAAAAAAGTTTTTATCATTGGTGTCACCCGAAAGGTTTTCAATTCCTTTTTCGGTGAGTTCAATTTGATTGTTTTTTTCGTCAATGGTAAAAAACAATTCGGCATCCACTTTGGGCATTTCCCTATTGTTGTCTTGCATATAGAAATTTTCAGTTTTCTGGAGCAATTGTTTTACTCCTTCTTCACTTAAAAATTTAATCAAGGCTTTATTTTTGGGTAATCCTCTATGCGCTCTGAGGAGTAAAAGTCCTCCTTCTTTATCATCTCCGGCTTTTATTTTAGCTTTGGCTTCGGCCAGCACACTCGTTAGGAGGGTTCTTTGTTGTTGAACCAAACTGGCAATTTGTGGCTTTAACTGATCAAATTCATGCCGATCTCCTTCGGGTGTGGGTCCCGAAATAATTAAGGGTGTTCGGGCATCATCAATCAATACAGAATCAACCTCATCTACTATGGCATAGTGGTGTTTGCGTTGCACGAGGTCTTCTTGTGTATGCGCCATATTGTCGCGTAGATAATCAAATCCAAACTCGTTGTTGGTGCCATAGGTGATGTCGGCTAGATAGGCCTTGCGTCGCTCCGGGCTATTGGGTTTGTGGTAGTCAATACAATCTACAGAAAGCCCGTGAAATTCAAAAAGAGGCGCCATCCAAGCGCTGTCTCTTTTGGCTAAATAGTCATTAACAGTTACCAAATGAACTCCTTTTCCGGTGAGGGCGTTGAGATATACAGGAAGGGTTGCTACAAGGGTTTTTCCTTCTCCTGTTTGCATCTCTGCAATTTTTCCTTGATGAAGGGCAATTCCTCCAATGAGTTGCACATCATAGTGAATCATATCCCAAGCCACTTCTTTGCCTGCGGCATCCCATTGATTGCTCCAATGTGCTTGTTCGCCCTTAAGGGTCACATAGCTTTTGTGTTGGGAAAGAAGGCGATCGTTTTCATTGGCTGTTACAGTAATTCCTTTTTCTTCAACGAGTCTTCTGGCCGTTTCTTTCACAACGGCAAAGGCCTCGGGTAGCAGTTCGTTTAAAAGTTCTTGAACAGCGTGATAGGCAGCTTCTTCTTGGGCGTCAATTTTTTCGTAAAGTTCTTCTTTAAGTTCAATGGCTGTGGTTTGTTCAACTTCACTTTGCAATTTAGAAATGGCTTCCTCAAAGGGAATGCGAATGTCTTTTATTTGTGTTTTAAAGGAGGCTGTTTTAGCTCGCAATTCATCTGCAGATAGGGGTTTTAATTGCTCTTGCGCAGCGTTAATTTTTTGTACAAGGGGTGTTATTTTTTTAAGGTCTTGTTTGGTTTTGTCGCCTACAAAGGTTTTAAGAATGCTGTTTACTATACTCATGAAGAAACGGGCTTAGTCTATATTTTAGTCAAATGTAGTTATAAAAAAAGTCTCCGAGGAGACTTTGTAAAGGTTGTTCAACAATTTTTATTAATATTCATCCTCATTCCAAAGATAATCTTCTTCGGTTGGAAAGTCTGGCCAAATTTCTTCAATAGATTCGTAAATATCACCTTCATCCTCCATAGATTGTAAATTTTCAACTACTTCTAATGGGGCACCCGTGCGAATTGAAAAATCGATCAATTCATCTTTGGTAGCTGGCCAGGGAGCATCGCTGAGGTATGATGCTAATTCTAGAGTCCAATACATAGCTAATATAATTTTTGCAAAAATAGATTTTTATAAAATCTGTGCAACAAAAAAAGAATAAATTAGCTAACCTTCCATTTGGTCTCTTCAATTTCGTGGTCTAAACTGAATTTTCTGGAAAGGGTAAAAAGATAATCGGACAGTCTATTCATGTAGATAATACACTCGTTTTGAATTACTTCCGTTTCGTTCAATTCTGTAATGTTTCGTTCTGCACGTCGGCAAACACTCCGGGCTAAATGGGAATAAGAAACCAAAATATGACCCCCTGGAATAATAAAATTTTTCAAAGGAGGAAGATCTTGTGTAATGTTATCAATTTCCTCTTCGATTCTTCTAATGTGTTTGATAGAAATGGGCTCCACGCCCTTAGGCAAAGCTTTTTCTTCTGGAACAGCGAGCTGAGCAGCCAAATTCATCAACTCCTTTTGAATTTGAAATAAATATTGTTCTATGTCTTTAATAGTGAGGTGATCGCGAATCACTCCTAGCCAAGCAATGAGCTCATCTAGGGCTCCATTGGCTTTAATTCTGAGGTTGTGTTTGGGGACTCTTTTGCCTGTTATTAGCGAAGTGGTTCCATCATCACCTGTTCGGGTATAAACTTTAATATCTTCAATCATCCAACTTCAATTTATTAGGGCTTTCTTACAAAAGTATTAATTCTGCATACGAATAAAGCAGTATAGAGCAAAAACTTACCAAAGGTTAAACAAAATGAGTATTTAACTCTTTTTTAAACGGCCACTAATTGCAAGAAGCAAGAATAACCCAAAAACAAAAAGAGCCCAACGGTTGAGGATATCGTCATATTGGCTGTAAAACGTAATCTCTTTTCGCGAAGAAAGCGTTCCGGTAAGCACCCCTTTTTGACCGTAAGGAAGGCTTTTGATTAGTTCCCCTTTAGCATTGATGAGGGCTGAAATTCCCGTATTTGCCGATCTAGCAATGGCACGTCTATTTTCAATAGCCCGCAGTTGGGTGTATTGTAGCAATTGTCTATGTCCTTCGGTATTGTCCCACCAAGCATCGTTGGAAATAACAGCCAAAAAGGTTGCACCTGCTTTAACATAATCGCTAACAAAAGCGCCATAAACAGACTCGTAACAAATGATGGGAGCTGCAACAATGGGTTTGGAATGGTTTTTAAAAACAGATCGGGTTGTTTGGGTTGCTCTACTGGCCACCGTGCCCCCCATATCCAGCAACAAAGAACCAATTAGCGGGTTTAACATCTCCTTAAAAGGCATGTTTTCAACTCCCACAACCAACTTTGATTTATGATAGACCTCATGGGGCGACTGATAGTGTTCCCATATGGCCGAATTGTAAAAATCGGCCCAAATTCCAGTTCTAATTTTATTGGCGGTTGCAGTGGGAGCTTCTTGTCCTCGGTAAACATCATAAAATTGAACGCCCGATATGAGTTCTGTATTAGGAAAATCACCTAAAAAGCGTTGGAAGGCAAAGTGAAGATCACTTTCAGAGTAGTTTTTTAATTCTAGCCCATTTCCGTCGGCGAAATAGGTTTCAGGCAACAGAATATAATCTGTGTCTCCTGCTATTTGATTCTGAATTTGATTTTGAAAAGCCTTAAAAAATTGGGTATTTGATTGCTCATATTTTTCAACATAGGGATCAATATTGGGCTGTACAATGGCTACTTTAAATTCTTCGCCAGAGGTAGAAACACGCTCGTATAGATAGAGCGAAAAGGCTATGGGCAAAGCAATGGCTACCATCCAAGGGAGGGTTTTGCGTAGCCAGATTATTTTTGGGGTGGAGGCGGAGTTTGATTGTATGATGCTAAAAAGACCTATGTTAAGCAGCAAGACCCACAAACTGCCACCAGCCACTCCAGAATATTCATACCATTGAATCCAATAGAGTTTAGCGCTAAAAACATGCCCTAAGGTTAACCACGGCCAGGATAAATCCCAGTTTAAATGAAATTTTTCAAAGGTCAGCCACAAACAAACTAAAAAGATATAGGCAGAGCGCAAGGGCAGCCTTTTCTTTGCCCAATGAAAAAGATAAAATAGCAGGGCATAAAAAAGAGCGTTACAAAAATTAGCAAATAACATGCCTACAAAAGAGGCGTTGACCAACCACCAGGTGGTGCACAAATTCCAAATCAAGAAGGTTAAATAGCTATAGAAAAACAAAGTCCAACTTCTGTTTTGCTGCGCCAAAAGATTTTCCAATTGCAGCAGAGGCACCAAGGCAATGAAGCATACTATAGTTATTCCATATGTAGGCCAGCATAGGGATAGGAGTGCTCCAGAAAGCAAAGAAAGAAAAAGTGGTTTTTGAAATAATTGCATTTGTTCAAAGCTAATTTTTTTGAAGTTAATGCAATTAGTATATTGGTAAAAATTTCCACTTTATTAGAATTTATGATTCGAAAAAACATTCCCAATCTCTTCACATCTATAAATTTCATCTGCGGGTGTTTAGGACTCTATTTAGCCTTTAAGAATTTATTCGAAGCCGCTTTTTTTATGGTCTTGCTAGGTACCTTTTTTGATCTTTTTGATGGATTTTTTGCTCGTTTGCTAAAAGTAGAAAGTCAGTTTGGGATGCAATTTGATTCTATGGCCGATTTAATTACGAGTGGCTTTGTGCCTGGTGTGGTGATGTATGAATTATTCTTAAAAATCGGAATTCGGGAGCAAAATTTTTTGTTTTCTGTTTTTGAAAATGAATTCGTTTTTAGCTTTGCTCCTCTAGGCTTAATGGGTTTTATAATTCCGCTTAGTGCCGCTATTAGACTCGTTCGGTTCAATTTAGATACGCAACAAAAAAGTGAATTTAGAGGGTTGCCCACTCCGGCTAATGCTTTGTTTATTGCTTCTTTGCCCTTGTTGTTAGAGCACAAATATTTTGTCTTTTTCAAACCCTTTGTTTACAGTTTTACGGGCTTGCTAGTGGTGGTGGTTATTTCTTCTTTTTTAATGAATTCTCGAATTCGGCTGTTTGCCTTTAAAATAACCACCTATCAATTGTCAGACTACGGCTATCAAATTTCTTTGCTGCTTTGCAGCCTTCCCCTGTTTTATTTTCTCCAGTGGGTGGCCGTGCCTATATTGATAATTTTATATCTTTTTTTAAATGTAATTCGAAATAGTTTTTAGGTAAGAGACCGAAGCCTAAAATTCTAATTTCTTTTTTCGGAGTTCAAAGTTTTGACCTAGGTAGACTTTGCGCACCATTTCATCTTCTGCTAACACCTCTGGGGTTCCAGCTTTAAGAATGCTACCTTCAAACATGAGGTAGGTTTTGTCTGTAATGGCCAAGGTTTCTTGCACGTTGTGATCGGTAATTAAGATGCCGATGTTTTTATTTTTTAAATGTGCCACTATACGCTGAATGTCTTCTACCGCAACGGGGTCAACACCAGCAAAAGGTTCGTCTAAAAGAACAAATTTAGGGTCTGTGGCTAGGGCACGTGCAATTTCGGTTCGGCGGCGTTCTCCACCAGAAAGCAAATCACCTCTGTTTTTGCGAATATGACCCAATCCAAATTCTTCAATCAACGCATCCGCTTTCATATCCCGTTCTTTTTTGCTGAGATTGGTCATTTCCAACACGCTAAGAATGTTGTTCTCCACACTCAGTTTTCGGAACACGGAAGCCTCTTGCGCAAGGTAGCCAATACCCTTTTGCGCTCTTCTATACATGGGGTCTTTGGTAATCTCTTGTTGATCGAGAAAAATTTTACCCTCATTGGGTTTGACTAGCCCCACTATCATATAGAATGAGGTGGTTTTTCCAGCTCCATTTGGGCCTAACAGCCCCACAATTTGCCCTTGAGAAACTTCTAATGAAATTCCCTTAACAACTTTTCTGCCTTTATATGATTTTACTATGTTTTCTGCAAAAAGCTTCATATTTTTTGGGATTTCATGGCTTTTTCTTGTCTGCGCACCACCACTTTTGCAATGATAATACTTATTTCATAGAGAATCAAAATGGGAATACTCACAATAACTTGACTGGCAATATCTGGTGGTGTGATAATGGCCGAGAGACTCAAGACCAAGACTAGGGCTATTTTTCTGTTTTTCTTTAAAAATTCAGGGGTAATGACGCCCACTTTGGTTAAGAAATAAATAATGATGGGCAATTCAAAAATGAGACCGGATGCGAGAACAGAAGCTCGCAATAAGCCAATATAACTGCTTAAGTCAAAATCGTTAAAAATTTGAGCGCTCACGGAATAGTTCGCCAAAAAGTTGATGGAAAGGGGAGTTACAATATAGTAGCCAAATAAAATCCCACAAAAGAAAAGTAGGGAGGCAATAAAAATAAATCCTCTTGCATTTTTACGTTCATTCTCATAGAGTCCAGGGCTAACAAATCGCCAAAATTCATAGACCACATAAGGAAATGCAACAATAAAGCCAGCTAACACGGAGGTCCAAAGGTGAGCAGAAAATTGTCCCGAAACATTCCGACTTTGAATGCGAAAAGGCAGTTCATCATCGCAAAAACTACTAGTTTGCCCTAACGATTCGGCAATAGAACAAAACCATTGATAAGTAATGAAGTCTTTGCTTTTGGGGCCAAACAGCAAAACATCAAAAATAAACCCTTTGAAAAAAAAAGCTACTGCAGCTAAAATAACAATGGCTAGCGTAGCTCGCAAAAGATGCCACCGCAATTCTTCTAAATGGCCCAAAAAGGACATTTCATCTTTTTCACTCATCTTTTAATCCTTGTTTTGTGAAATCTAATATATGAACAATCCCTAAATAGCCACCATCTTGATGGCAAACCACTAGGTGATTAAACTTTTTTTCGTTTAGCACTTTTAGAGCTTCTAGCGCTTTTGTGTCAACCTGGAGTTGAAGCGGATTTACAGTCATGATGTCAGCTGCTGTAAGTGCCTGCCATTGCGGATATTTTTCTAGCATTCTTCTCAAGTCACCGTCTGTAATAAAGCCAACTACTCGATTCTCTTCTAATACCACAGTAGCACCTAGTCTTTTGCTTGTAATTTCTTGGAGCACTTCTTGTGTAGTTGCTGTTTTTTGAACGGCAGCTTTTTCATGTCCATCAAGCATTTGTCCAAGGGTTAAGTTGAGTTTTTTACCCAAGAGTCCACCCGGATGCAGTTGGGCAAAATCGGATGCTTTAAAACGATTTAAACGCATCAAGCAAACGGCCATTAGATCCCCCATAATTAGTTGTAGGGTGGTGCTGGTGGTGGGTGCTAAATTATCTAAATCTGCTTCTTTAGTTAATGGAATCTGAATTAAAAAATCAGCTTGTTCCGCTAAAGGTGATTGTCTATTTGTGGTTAGGGCAATGAGGGGTATTTCTAGCTGTTTTAAATAGGGAATAAGAAAATCAAACTCACTGGAAAAACCACTTTTAGAAAGGCATAAAGCAATATCGCCCTTTTGAATGCTACCTAAATCGCCATGAGCCGCATCACCCGCATGTAAAAATAAAGCCGGAGTTCCAGTAGAATTGAAAGTTGCAGCCATTTTTTGGGCAATCAAGCCACTTTTACCAACACCCGTAACAACAAGTCTCCCTTCATTAGCATGCAGCAATTCTAAAACTTCTTCAAAAGTGTTGTTTAAGCACTTAAAAAGTTCACTAATGGCTTCATATTCAATCTGTAAACTTTCCTTTGCTATTTGGAGTATGGGGAAGTCGTTCAAACTATTAATACTTTTGGTTTTGGATTCAATTAGAAAAGTGGTATATTCATGGATGCAAATGTAGCTAATTTTCATTTGCATTTCTTAAACATAAATGGAAGAAAAAAACCTTCAATTAGCCCTAAAAAAACATTTTGGCTTTTCTGCTTTTAAGGGCTTACAGGAAGATGTCATTAAGAGTTTATTAGCTCAGCAAGACACTTTTGTAATCATGCCGACCGGAGGAGGCAAATCGCTCTGCTACCAATTGCCGGCCCTTTTATTAGAAGGCACCGCCATAGTAGTTTCCCCTCTAATTGCCCTTATGAAAAACCAGGTAGATGCCATTCGAGGAATTTCCTCTGAGGACGGCATTGCCCATGTTTTGAATTCGTCTTTAAATAAAACCGAAATTCAGAAAGTTAAAAACGATATTATTTCAGGAACCACCAAATTGCTCTACGTCGCACCAGAATCTTTATCGAAAAGTGAGACTATAGCATTTTTTAAAACCGTTACCATATCCTTTTTGGCCATTGATGAGGCACATTGTATTTCTGAATGGGGGCATGATTTTCGCCCAGAATATAGAAACCTTAGAATTATTTTAGAGCAATTAGAGCAACATGTGCCCATCATTGCACTCACTGCCACGGCCACACCAAAGGTTCAAGAAGACATTCAAAAAAACTTGGGCATAACCGAGGCCAAAGTTTTTAAGGCTTCTTTTAATCGTCCTAATTTATATTATGAGGTGCGTCCCAAAACCGCCCAGGTAGATTCGGATATAATTCGTTTTATTAAACAAAATGAAAAGAAATCTGGAATCATTTATTGCCTTTCTAGAAAACGAGTAGAAGAGTTAGCCAAAACCCTTCAAGTGAACGGCATTAATGCATTGCCCTATCATGCCGGGTTAGATTCTAAATCTAGAGTAGATCATCAAGACCGCTTTATAAAGGATGATTGTGAGGTCATAGTGGCTACCATTGCCTTTGGAATGGGCATTGATAAACCCGATGTGCGCTTTGTGATTCATCACGATATTCCCAAAAGTATAGAAAGCTATTATCAAGAAACGGGTAGAGCTGGCCGTGATGGGGGAGAAGGCCACTGTTTGGCTTTTTATTCTTATAAGGATATAGAAAAATTAGAAAAATTCATGTCGGGCAAGCCATTAGCTGAACAGGAAATTGGACTCGCCCTTTTAGCCGACATGGTGGCCTATGCAGAAACCTCTATTTCTAGGAGAAAATTCATTTTACATTATTTTGGAGAAGCTTTTGATAATGAAACTGGCGAGGGAGGCGATATGGATGACAACGTTCGCTTTCCTAAAAAACAATTTGAGGCAGGCGAATGGCTCACCCTCTTGTTGCAAACCATTGAGATTACAAAACAAAAATACAAAGCACAAGAAGTGGTCAAAACCCTCTTGGGTGAAAAAAATGCCCTCCTACAGTCACACAAAACAATAGATTTAGATGTTTTTGGTAGTGGCAATGAAAAGACCACCTCTTTTTGGATGGCTCTCATTAGACAGGCCCTCGTAGCAGGTTTTTTAAGTAAAGAAATTGAAACCTATGGCGTATTGCGCCTAACCTCAAGAGGACAAGAGTTTTTAACCCATGGAGGCTCTTTTTCTATGGCCGAAGATCACCAATATAAGGAAACGGATACAAGCTCTGTTTCGGCTGCCAATGCCCAAGGAGGAACAGATAAAAAACTAATGCAACTCTTGGTTGCTCTGCGAAAAGAGGTGGCCGAAAAACACGAAGTGCCTCCCTTTGCTGTTTTTCAAGAGTATTCTCTAGAGGAAATGTGCTTAAAATATCCCATTTCTGAAGCTGAACTTGTCAACATCAATGGAGTGGGAGAGGGCAAAGCCAAGCGCTATGGCAAGCCTTTTATCCATTTAATTAGCAGCTATGTGGAAGAAAATGAAATTATTAGAGCAGACGACCTCATTGTGAAGAGTACAGGCGTTAAGTCGACTTTAAAATTATATTTAATCCAAAGCGTAGATCGAAAACTATCCCTAGAGGATATTGCTTCTTCAAAAGGAATGAACATGGATGAACTCATTCATGAAATGGAAACCATTGTTTTTGCCGGAACTAAGTTAAATATTGATTATTGGTTAGATGAGATTTTTGACGAAGATCAATTAGAAGAGCTTTACGATTATTTTATTGAAGCTGAAACCGATGATTTGAAAGAAGCCCTTGAGGCCTTTGATGGTGATTATGAAGAGGAGGAAATGCGCTTGTATCGCCTCAAATTCATGAGCGAAATAGCTAACTAGCCTATTCAACAAGATGCTTTTCAATTTCTTATAGAAAAGTAGCTTAGTTTTTTATCTTTGGGCAAATTTTAAACATGGAAAACGGACTTTTTGCAAAAATAAACACCACTAAAGGCACCATAGTGTTGCAACTCACCTTTGATAAAACCCCTGGCACTGTTGCCAATTTTGTGGGATTAGCTGAAGGGAAAATTGAAAATCAAGAAAAACCCTTAGGCACACCCTATTACGATGGCTTAAAATTTCATCGTGTTATTAGCGATTTTATGATTCAAGGGGGTTGCCCTAAAGGAACAGGCGTTGGTGGCCCCGGCTATCAATTTGATGATGAATTTCACCCTGAACTCAAGCACGATCGCCCAGGTGTATTGTCTATGGCCAATGCCGGTCCGGGCACAAATGGGAGTCAATTTTTTGTCACACATGGTGCCACACCTTGGTTGGATGGCAAGCATACTGTTTTTGGCTTTGTGGTAGAGGGTCAAGATGTGGTAGATCAAATTGCACAAAATGACAAAATTGAATCGCTAGAAATTGAACGCATTGGAGATGCTGCCGAAGCCTTTGATGCCCTAGCGGCCTTTGACACTTTTCAAAATGGAAAAAAAGAGCGTGAAGCTGCTGCTGCAAAAGCACAAGAAGAAGCCTTAAAAAGTCATATTGACGGTTTAGATCAAACGGCAAGTGGTCTTTATTACAAAATAGAAAAACAAGGCAATGGTTCAAAAGCAACAAGTGGTCAAAATGTGCGTGTGCATTACACAGGCAAACTGCTAGATGGCACTGTTTTTGATTCTTCCTACAGACGCAATGATCCCATATCGTTTACGTTGGGTCAAAATCAAGTTATCCCAGGTTGGGAAGAAGGGATTTCTTTGCTATCTCAAGGCGCCAAAGCAAAACTT
>Ga0255780_10000486_pt1 | contig 37935 bp, 27 predicted proteins | sample 071ome_32_FD_179978 | JGI IMG/M metagenome (GOLD analysis project Ga0255780, IMG submission 179978) | Coastal salt marsh microbial communities from the Groves Creek Marsh, Skidaway Island, Georgia - 071405AT metaG (version 2) | ecosystem: Environmental > Aquatic > Marine > Intertidal zone >... | reverse complement strand
AGACGACGGATGTCGTCGCGAACCGTTGGCCGCCTCGCGCCACGGCGGCTTTGGACGCCTTCTTACGCGTCCGCCGCGACGGTCAAGCCTTGGATTACGACGGCGAGGTGAAGACGTTTGATTTTCCAATCGTAAGCCACCAGTAGATTGCGTTCGTTTTAATTTGATTGTTTGATTGTTTGTTTGATTGACGCGCGAGTTTCGCGCGCGACGCCAAAGAGCGCTGCGCCTGAATTTCATTCCGCGCGCCTCACACCTCGTCGCGCCGCTCGCGCGTTCGTTCGTTCGTCCCGCCTCGTCGCCGTCGCGCGGGAACATCCTTCCCCGACGCGCCGACGGACGAACGGCGCCCTCGGACGGAGAGCGACGGGTAAAGATGTCGTCGTCGTCATCGTCGAAAGGATTACGAATGCTTTTACGTCGAAGTCTCAGCGGCATCCACGCGTCGACGTCGACGTCGACGTCGACGACGCGCGCGGTCGCGCTCGGCACCGCGTCCCGCGCGACCCGACGATCGAGCGGCGGCGGCGCCGCGAACGCGAACGCGAACGCGCCGAAACCGAAACCGAAACCGAAGCGAGACTACACCAACCCGGTGGTGGTCGAAAGCATTCGGCGTAAAAAAGCCGCCAAAGGCATCGTCGACGACCGGTTACCCGTTCCAGAGATTTGTCCGACGTGCGCGCGACGGTTTTGTCGGTGCGCGAAACCGAACGGGGCGGCGGCGGCGGCGGCGCTCGTGCGTCCGCGGGAACCGTTGGAGACGGATTGTTGTCGCAGCGACCCGCAATGTAAATTTTGCGTCTTTAAAGTGTACGAAGAGTTATTGGAGGAGTACGAGGCGGCGGTGAGAGACAGAGACAGAGACGACGGCTAGATGGGCGGTGTGATAGTTTTACAAGCGTGTAGTACAAGCGAAACGGTAGACGGCGAGCTCCTGTGACGGTACCGGTGCGAATTATTCAACGAGCGCGCGTCTTCGCGCGCTTTATCATCCGAAATCGACTTCGCGACGACGACGACGACGGTTAAACGGATAACACCGACGCCGACGCGTGATTGACGTCCGCACCCACCGGCGCGAGACGCACTCCTATTCTCAAACTACACCCCGCGCACTCTAACACGCACTCATCGTGGGTTTTTCGAAGCGTTTGTAATTCCGCGACGGGTATTTCGTACGCGTCGCCGCACCGACACTCCCGACTGTACACGTCCACGCCTTCCGACGCGCCCCCGCGCGCGCCCGCGGCGCCGGTTCCCCCGCCCCAGAGCACGGTGACGACATCCATCTCTTCGACGTCGATCTCATCCGCGAGCGGCCGCGCGTTTCTCGACGACAACGCGGCGTCGTAACGCTTTCGAGTCGCGGCGTCTGCGAGACAATCGTACGCGCGTTTGAGCTCGAGAAACGCGCGCGCGTCGCCGGATCGCGCGCGGTCTGGGTGACGGGCGAGGGCGAGGCGTTTATACGCGTCTCGGATGGAGGACGCGTCGGCGTCGGAGTCGACGCCGAGGGTTTCGTAGTGCGTCATGGTTTGAGGATGCGCGCGGGAACAGAGCGCTTCGTCCGCGTTCGCATCGTTCGCATCGTTCGCATCGGTCGTATTCGCGCGCGCCGCTCTGGCTCGATCGACCAACTACAGTGCTCATAATTAAAAACGTCGCGAGTCACTCGCGCGAGTCGCGCGAATACGACTCGCGCGAATGCGACTCGCGCTAATACGATTCGTACGACGCGCGCGAGTCGGATTCAGCCTCGGACTCCCATTCCCCGGTCTCGGACTCGGGCTCCGATTCCGATTCCCCGGTCTCGGATTCCGATTCAGACGTCCCCTCGCGCTCGACCACCCGCCGTTCCGCCTCGCGCATCCCCGGCGTCACCGCAACCGGCGTCACCGCGACGCTCGCCCGCAGACGCGCGCCAGCGCCTTGCATCCTGCGCGCGTTGCGCGTCGAGTTACACTGCCGACAAATGGGCGCGATGAACGGGCGACCGAATTCCGCGCCTTCCCGTCGCGAGATCCACACGTGCCCGCCGACGACGGCGGGACGATCGCACTCTCGGAACGAACACCGCCCGACGCGTCTTCCGGTCGCGCGCATCGCGTCTTGAATGAACGACCCGCCCTCGGGTACCGCCGACGCGCTCCCGTCGACGTTCCAAGCCTCGACGGGTCGGTCGAGAACGATCGGAGCGTTTTCCATCGTTCGTTTTCCCCGCCGCGGCATCTGTCTCCCGGCGTCTGTCTGTCTCGCGGCGCGAACTGTGGGTCGAAAGTGTGGCTCGAGGGTGCCAAGTTTGTCATCCGACGACGCCCGGATGACATCCGTCGGTTCCGCGTTGAACGCCGATTTCATCGCGCGCGGACGGGTATTTCGGGGTCGGAAAAGCGCGCATCGTTCGTCGTCACCGCGCGGTGTCGTACACATCGGCTAGTGTGTTCTAGTGTGTTCTACTCGGCGCACCGTTGTGAGTGCCCGCTTTTAATTTTAACGAACGCGCGGCTCGGGCTCGACGGCGATTGCCGCTATTCCGATCGCTCGAATCGAAGGGCGTCGGTGACGGCGACGACGAGCCGTTCGAGAGAATCGACGTGTTCGGGCGCGTCTTCGCCTCTCGCGACGGCGGCGCTGACGGCGGACATGGTTGCGGCGTGCTTTTCCGCGGCGTCTCGCACGGCTTTTCGGGCGCGCGCGGACGCTTTGGCGTCCGTCGACTCGCCGCTCGGATCGACGACGTCCTCGGCGTCGGCTTCTGTGTCTTCAAAGAGCGCGTGGATGATATCGGCGACGAAGAGCGCGCACTCGGCGGCGATGTCTGCGTCGACGTCCTCGGCGTGTTGTTTCATCGGCATGTCGTTCCAATCCTCGACGAGCGTGCGGAAAGACGCGGCTACGAGCGCGAAGGCTTCGGCGGCTATTTTTCTGCGCGCGTCCATCGTCACGGAAGAATCTCCGCGCTCGAGCTCGCGCTCGAGGACGTCCCGCGCCAAACTCCAACCCGCGAGCGTCGTTTTGTCACGGCGCGGTTCGATGGTGACGCCCTCGACGGAGTAAATGCCTCCAAACGTGAGCGCTACGTACACGCCCGCTCGCGTTAAATCCGCAGCGCAGAGCGTTCGCGCGACGGCGCGTACGAGCGCGTTCGACGCGGCGCCGTCTCCGAACCGCGCGAGGTGTTCGCGAGGAGATTGCATGGCGAACATCGCCCGACGCGCCAAAGCTCGGCGCGAGACTTTCGATGCCTTTGCCTTGGCGTCGATAAACGCGAGCGCGCGCGTCGGAGCGATGCGATAGAGTAAATGCATCGTCGCGTCGAAGGGCGCAAACGTCGTCCGCGCCAACGACGCGGTCGATAGCTCTTCGGTATCGATGAGATCCACGAGCGCGCGCACGATGCCGTCGTCGTCGTCGTCGTCGCCGTTCGTCGTACTACTGAGCGGAGTCGATCGCCAAACGGCGTCTTCGAAGGATTGAAGCGCTTTGCAGCCGCGCATTCGGCGCAACGCGCGAACGCCGACCCACGCGTACTCTGGAAGCTCTTCCCCGCGCTCCGCCTCCATTTCACGGACGAGCGAGAGGAAGTGCTCTTCGTCTTCGTTCTTCGACGCGTCGGTATCGTCCGTTGACGACGTCGTCGTCGTCGTCGTCGTCTTTCGCATCGCGTCCCAGTCTTTGCGTAAAATGTCTCTGGCGAAATCGGCGTCGAGCGACGCGGACGCTCCGCGCGTCAACTCACCGATCGCGTCCTCGACGGCTTGATTCCAGCGCGCCGTGGCGATATCGTCGAAACGCCCGGAGAGACGAGCCTTGAGAAGAAGCGCGGGAACGATGGATGCGGCGACGCGCGCGTCGGCCGCGATTGATGGATGCGCGACGCTTCGCTTCGTCTTGAACGCGTCTGGCGCCGTCTCAGCCTCTTTCCTCGCGACGACGAGCGCGCGATAAAGGTGTTCCGTCGAAGCGCCGTACGAGCGCACGTCTCGAAGAAGCGCATCCATCGCGACGAGCTGGTCACCCGATGACGTCGTCGTCGTCGTTGCGTCGATTACTTTCTCCGCGACGCGCGCGAGCGCCGACGGAACGCAAAGCGCCAATCTGTACGACGCCGGACACATCCCTGGAGCGTGCGCGCACGCGTACATTCCAGAGACCCCACCGTTGATGAGCTCAAACCCAGCCTCTTCGGCGTGGAGCATCGCCGACGTCTGCGACGGTACGAGCGGCGGGAGAACCGTCTCAGCCGCGACGATACCCGAACGCGCGTGTCGCGCTCGAATCGTCCACGTCTCCGTAGTCTCATCGCGCGTCGCCGTCCACGCGAACGCCCCGTGAACACCCACGCTCGACAGTCTGACGCTTTGCATCGCCGCCGCCGTCGTCGTCGTCGTCTCCCGTTCGTCAGCCATCCATCGCCCAATCTCGCGAATCACCGAGCGCGCGTCTTTGTCGTCGTCCTCGTCGTCGTCGCTCGGCTTTCGCAACGCCGGCGAAACCGCGAACGCCCGACCGGAATCCCTATCCACGCAAACCAATTCCCCATCCGGATGCGACACGCACGTCGCGAAATCCACACCGCTCGCCGTCGTCGCCGCCGCCGCCGCCCGGACGTCCACGCGCGCCGTCGCCCGTCCCGACGCCGCGTTCCATCTGTACGCGACGCCCGATTTCGTAGTCACCCAAAAATCGACGCCGCCGCGACTCTCCAATCCAATCGCGTCGTCGTACCTCGCGCTCGCCGTCACGCGATCCCCGTCCGATCCCCCGATCGCGCGTATCGTCAACCGCGTCCCGCGATCCCCGTCCTCGCTCAGCGTCGCGATACGAAGCGACGCTGCGTTTTCGTCGTCGCGTCCGTTCGTCCTCGATTCGCAGACGACGCACGCGAACGCGTCGCCGCCAGTCTTCCCATCGAATCCGCGCAACACCAACGGCGGCGCCCCGGCGTAGGGCGGCGTCGCCGCTTCGACCCACGTCGTCGTCGAAACCCCGAGATCGTTCTCCTCCGTCGCCATCTCGCGTCGCCACGCGGCTACGGCGCCGTCGCGTTGCAACGCGAACACCCGCTTTCCGGACGCGTCCGTCGTTATCTTCGCCACCGGTGATCCCCCGTGTAATCCCACGTGCGTCGCCGACGGCGCGGTCGTGGTCGTCGTCGTGGTCGTCGTCGAATCTACCCGGTCGTTGAACGCCCGTCGGATCGTCGTCACCGCGTCCGGCGTCGTCGGCGCATCGACATTCTCGACATCATCATCGTCATCGTCATCATCATCGACGACGATCGCGACGTCTCTCGACCGCACCACGCGATTATCCTCGCTCAGTTCGATCGCGGTCGATCGCGCGATCGCCGCGACACGTCCCGAGTCTCTCGGGTCGTCCGCGAGGCGCCACGCCGCGAGTGGTGGCGGCGGCATTCGATGGCGTTCGCGTCACTCACTGGCGCGGTCGTTAGTTAACATTTAATTTACACTCAGGTTCGACCCGACCGCGAGGTTCGAGCGACGCGCGCGCGGACGCGGACGGGGGAAACGAGAACCACCGCGTGGTGACGCGACGGATTTCTTCGACGCGCGAGGACGATACGCGTCGCGGAGGAGGCTCCCTCGCATTCGAATTGAAAAATTAAAATTTCAAAAAAAAGATGCAAACGTGCGACGCCGGTGCCGTCGACGCCGACGCGGACGCGCGCGGACGGTGGAGACGACGATTCGGCGTGCGTTCGATGACACCTTCGCCGCTGGACCGTCCAGCCGGGATCGCGTCGGCGACGTCGGCGGACGACGCTGGGGCGTTGCGAACCGACGTCGGTTCGCGCGGCTTTGGCGTCGCGAAGGACGAACGCGAATACGTATCGACGACGACGACGGGAGGTGCGGTTCGAGGAGGGGATTGCGCGGACGTTGAACACGCGATGGAGATCGCGGCGCGACGACGGATCAAGCGAGAGACGGCGCGGGCGTACCGCGAGGCTTTGGATGAACAAATTCGGGCGAGGGACGCCAAATTGAAAAACGCCGGCGTCGATTCGAGACGGTACGATGACGTCGATGACTACCGCGCCGGAAGAGGAGGCGTTTCCGCGCTCGGTGAGCGCGCGATGAATGTCGTCGACGACGATTGGACGACGTCTCAGCGACTCGCCTCGACGCGTGAAGCCAAGGCGGAGAACGAGGAGCGAAGAAGACGAAGAGACGCGTACGTCGCCGCGTTGGACGCGCAAGTGGCGGAGCGTCGCGAGCGCGCGCGACGCGAAAAGGAGCGACGCGAACGGGAGGATCGAGAGGAGGACGCGCGAATCGCGGCGGCGATCGAGGAAGAGCGCGCCGTGTTGGAGGAAAAACGCGCGCTCATGGCGAGAAGCGCCTCGTCGGGCGAGAACGCTTCGGTTTCGGCGCCTGGCAGAAAACCGCGCGTGACGCATTCGCCGCCGGCGTCGCCGAGACCGTCGCCGAGACCGCCCCCGCCGCGAATTCACGTCGATGACGACGATGGTGACGACGCTCACGCAGACGAGGGATACGAACCCATTCCGGAATTCCCAGACGACGCTTCGTCGACGCGCGAGCTGGTGGCCATCATTAGAGAACTCGTCGTCGAACGCGGCGAAATGTCGCGTCGTCTCGCCGACGCCGAGGCTCGCATCGCCCGTCTGCAACGACAAAGAGACGACGATGATATTTAATATATATATGTACCTCCGGTGCTACCGCTCCCCTCCGCGTCGATCACCATCGATCGAATAGTCGCCGAAACGCGCGCGACTGAATGACAGACTGAAAACAGTTGCGTCAACTCTGATTCTGATTCCCGCGTCACACGTCGTCGTCATGCCACCGACGCCGCCGGCACTGGCGACGCCGCCGACGATCCGTCGACGTAGACGCACGCCCGCGCACTATTACGAATCGATCGATTACGTCGACGCGGCAAACGTCGTTCAACGAAGACGCAATGACTCGGCACCGAATTTCGATGCGAGTCTGAATCAACAGACCGACGCCGACGCCGCGCGACGCCGCGCGTCCGCGTCCGGGGCGTCGGGATCGTCGTCGTCGTCGACCACGACGCGGTACGCGCTGACGCTCTTCGTCGGCGCGTTGACGGGCGTCACGGCGTGGGCGATCGAGGGAAGCACCGGAGCGGTGATTTCAATGCAAGCGGCGTTGATGAACGCGTACTACTCGGAAGCCCCGGGAACGACGACGGCGTTGTTCGCGGCGACGGCGACGGTGCTCGGTTGTGTCGCAGGGTGGTTTGCGGTGTATTACGCGCCGTTGGCGAGCGGTGGAGGGGTGACGCAGGTGATGGCGACGTTGAACGGGGCGAATATACCCGGGTTGTTGAGCGGACGGACGCTGAGCGCGAAAATCGCGGGCACGGCGTGCGGGGTAGGGAGTGCGTTGGCCATCGGGCCGGAAGGGCCGATGGTGCACATCGGGGCGGGGATTGCGAGCGTGTGCACGTTGTATTGGCCGAGGAAAAAGTTGTGTTCGGATTTAGTCGGGAACGGCGGGAACGAAAGAGGACGCGGGGGTGAATCGGCGTCGGATGACGATGAAGACGAGGACGAAACGTCTTCGTCTTCGTCTTCGTCCGAAGAGGAGACTGATTCGGACGTTGAGGGTTTGGCGAGTCCGATGATTCTTCGGGATGGGCGACGCGGAGCGGGCGCGCGTCGTCATCGTCATCGTAACGGTCGTCGTAGAAGAAGAAGACGTCGTCATCGCGACGCCGGTGCCGGACGAGCGGGATTGATCGCGCGTATTTTGTTCGGGGCGGCTCCCAAATTGGACGACGACGTCTTGCTCGACTTGGCTTCGCAATCGACGCAACGCGACTTTATCTCCGCGGGCGCCGCCGCGGGCTTAGCCGCGGCTTTCGGCGCCCCCATCGGGGGCGTTTTATTCTCCTTTGAAGAGGCGAGCACCTTTTGGAGTCAACGAACGATGTGGCGATGTCTCATGTGCGCCGCCATGGCGTCCTTTGTTCTCGCATTGCTCGATTTACGAGGAAACCCGGGGATGGTTTTCATCACTGGCGACACGTTGCGCGCGACGACGCCTCGGGATTACTTTCACCAGTTGCCCTTTTTTGTCATCGTCGCCGCCATCGCCGGGCTTACCGGGGCAATGTTCAACCAAATCCAGGCGTTCATGTCTCGATTTCGTCCGTCGGCGTCCAACAAGCTCGCTCGAATGATTGAGTGCGCCTTTGTCGTCTTGGCGACGGTTGGCATTCGTTTCGCCGCATCCGCGTACGCCGGTCAGTGCATGACCCCGCCGGACGCGTGGGCAAAGGATGATTTCGGCGTGCGGTTCAACTGTGCGGAAGGGGAGATCAACGACATTGCGACGGTGTTTTTCATTTATCCGGGAAAGTCGATCGGTTGGATGTTTGGTATGGCGGAACACGTCTGGGGCGAGGCGTACGGGTTCACCCCGCAGGGACTGGCGATCGCGGCGGGGTGTTACCTGTTGATGATGGCGCTCGCGTTCGGCATTGCCGTTCCCGGCGGCCTATTCATGCCCTCTCTCTTCCTCGGCGCGTGCACGGGTGGGTGCGCCGGGCTCGTGTTAAAAAACGCGCTGCCGGAAGCGTGGGACATTCAACCCGGATTGTACTCGCTCATCGGCGCGACTTCCGCGCTCGGAGGAGTTTTTCGATCTTCCGTTTCCCTCGTCGTCATCATGGTTGAGAGTACAAACGGCCAGGCTTTCGTTTTCGCCATCATCGTCGCCGTCGTCGTGAGCAACGCCGTCGGGAATTACCTCGCGCACGGCATTTATCACTCTGAGCTTCAGCGAAGCGCCACCGTGGCGTACCTCCCAAAAGAGCCGTCCAAGACGCTCGCGGAGAAAACAGCGGCGGACGTTATGGCGGTTCCACCGGCGTACCTTCCAGAGATTGCGTCTCGCGACGTGGTGACGTCGCTTCTCGAGCACACGACGCACAACGGTTTCCCCGTAGTGGACAACCGCGGTAAACTCTCTGGGTTGATTCTCCGCTCGCAGCTTGAAGTTCTCTTAGCCGCGCCGCGAGGGGACGCAGCTCCAGGTGCCGACGCGCGCACGCAAGCTCGACTCGATCTTGACATGCGCGTGTCGCACATTCGCCGGGCGGCGACGGAAGACGCGATATCGACGTCGTTGGCGCCTGCGTCGCGCGGGGCAATGGTGACGCCGGGCGTAGCGCAACGACTGTTGGACGAAACCGTTGACGCCATCGAAGTCGATCGCGTCATGATGCGTCAATCCGACGCGCAAACGACTCCGACCAACCATCGACGCTCCGCCGTCGACGATGTATTGTCTCCGTCGCCTTTGTCGTCGTCCGCCGCAGACGTCATCGACATCGCGACGTACATGCACTCGGCACCGCTCTCTGTCCATTTAGACTTTCCCGCGCGTCGAGCGCACGACGTCTTCCTCTCCCAAGCCCTTCGACATCTCGTCGTTGTCGACGGCGATTACGCCGTTCAAGGCGTCATCACGCGTAAAGATCTCATCGGTTGTTGATTGGATTGATTAATTGTCTGCTTCACGCATTCGTTGTACGAGTATCGGCACTAGATTTGCGCTGTACATAAAACCGCCACATTGTTTGTTTGCTCGCTTTCATCCGTCGTCTCCTTCGCATCTCGGCTCGATGCACGCATGCGTTTGCGTTTGTCGCTCCAACCAACTGTACCGGTAGTGACCAAAAATAGAAGTCGCGCGCTCCTTCCGACGTTACACACCGCCGCCGATACCGCCGCCGAAGATGGAGCGTCCGAGCTCATCGGACGACGGCGACGACGGCGATCATGAACGCCGACGCTCGACGCCGACGACGTCGACAAATCCAACGTCGATGAAAAAGCGTCAAAAACCGTTGAAAGAACCGCCGCCGCATTCACACTCAAAACGCCGACGAGGACACGGACGCGCCGAACGAAGAAACACCGATAAAACGTACCGGTACGGAAACTACGATAGATATTACGGATACCGCGTCGGGGCGTCGATGGAGGATCACCGATTGGCGGCGATGCGGGAGGAGTGGTTTAGAGGGAAGCGCGTGTGCGACGTCGGGTGCAACGACGGGTTGTTTTCGTTGAGTCTAGCGAGGGCGTTTTCACCGCGGTCCATGCTGTGCGTGGATATCGATGCGGATTTAGTGGAGCGTGGGAGGGGGAAATTGGAGGCGTTGCGGCGACACGCGGCGAGAGAGGCGCGAGAAGCGATTGAAAAGGGTGAAGAGGACGAGGAGGGCGGTAGTTTGGCTGACGCGGGAGAAACGCTCGGCGGGGTTGAATTTCGACACGCCAACGCCGTCGACTTCACTTTCGGCGTTGAAAAGTACGACGCCATCTTATTACTGAGCGTCACCAAGTGGATTCATCTCAATTGGGGCGATGACGGGTTGAAGAAGGTTTTCCAAAAATGTCGCGACGCGTTGACGCCCGGCGGATGTCTCGTCGTCGAACCGCAACCGTGGAAATCCTACAAATCCAGTCTACGCAAGCGCGTCTTCGGGCAAAAACTCCTCCCACCCGAGTGCGTTGAGCGGTATCGCGACATCAAGCTTCGCCCGCGGGATTTCGCGGCGCATTTACTCGGTCCAGAGGGCGGCTTCGAGTCGAGCGAGACGCTTCGAGTCGGCGGCGCGTCCGACGACGGGTTCGATCGCGACATCCTTCGCTTCGTCAAGGCCACCGGGGACGACGGGTAACGACGAAGGAGGACGTACGCGCACACTGGTGATTCTCTCCCCCGAATTGCGCACGACACTTCGCTTTTGATTTCCGCCGCGCGTAGCCAAAGCTTTGAAACAAACTCTTCATTCGCCCAGTTCCCCAAACGCCGACGCGCGCCGCCGGCCCGGACGCCATGTCCGCCATAAGCGCCCAAGAATACGACGCCCTCATCTACCCCGGTTTCCTCCGCCGAAACGTCGCGCGATGGAACGACGACGGGTCCGCGGCGCCGCTCAGTCGCGCCCGCGGGCCAAAGGGTGAAACCTTCGTGCTCCAGTTGCGCAGCGGCGAGATCGACCAGGACGTGAGCGCGATCGAGGGCGAGGTGCGAGAACGCTCGAGCGAACGCGGGGATTTTTTTCGCGCTCGAAACCGTCGCGCGCGCGCCGTCTCGCGCGTCGCCGCGATCGCGCGGGGCGGGGTTTTCGTGAATCTGTGATCGACCGACTGACCGCGAACGACCCTCGTTTTCGCGACGCCCGCAGCTCGGCTTGGCGCTCAAGGGGAAAGGATCGCGCAAACGCGCCGGGACGAACGCGAACGCGAACGGGGAGTGAGCGCGCGATCGTCGCGTCGTCCGCGCAGTATTTATACGCGACCCGCGAAGACGAAGGACGGAGGGCGGCGTTCATATGGAAAGCTTTCGCGTTCGTTTGGTTTGGTTTCGTCCACGTCCGTCCATGTCCGTCGGTCCTCTCGCGCGTCTTCTTGTAACATGTACCAGTACGCTAAAACCTCGCGCCCCGCGATCTGCGCGCGATGCGTCGATGCGAACGGTCCGCCTCGCTCGTCGTCGGCGGCGTTCGTCGACGGATTCGGAATGAAAAAATCCAAATTAAAATCAAACCGTCAGCGTCATCCTCACTCGTCGGCATGCTTTCGCTCCTGGCGCACCGCGTCCGCGCGTCCGCGCGAGCGTCGGCGTCCGAGGACGCCTCGTCGTCGTCGTCGTCGACGCCGTCGTCGGACGAAGACGCCTCGGCGGTGAACGCCGCGATCGCCGAGCGTCGTCGTCGTCAAACCGGAGGACGAACCAACGCGCTCTCGTCCGTCACCCGACCGACGTTCTTTGAACTCATCGCCGCGGATAGACTCGCCCCGAGTCTCAAACACGCCGCGGCGTACGCGCTCGGGACGCTCGCCAACGCGGGGGCGCCCGGGGTGGCGCACTACGCGCTGGATCGAGGGGAGGAGGTCTTCGCGCTGTTGACGTTTGCCGCCGAGTTGAAGAGCTTTTCGTCGGGCGACGGGTCGATATCCGAAAGCGTGTACGGATTACAGCGCGTGCCGAGGACGCTGACGCGCGGTAGGTTGAGGAGTGATGGGAGGTATCGGATCGATTGGACGCAGAGGGTGTTGAGCGCGGGGTTGTTGGCGTTTTTGCCGTACGCGAGCGCCAAGTGCGCGCGGGCGCACGAGACGTTGGCGCCCGAGTATTACGCGAGACGCGGCGGTGCGCGACGACGGAGGCGGGTGTGGGACGCCGATGGGGACGACATCGGTGCGATTGAACGGAACGAGGAGGAGCTGACGTCGATCGTGGAGGCGAGGAATCGGGAACGAGGATTGAAAGGGGCGGCGAAGCGAGCCTTTGTCGCCGCGTATCCGACGGCGAACGCCCTGGCCGAGGCTGCCACCTTCATCGCGTGGACCGGGTATCTGTTGGGACGGTGGAACATAAACGACCCAACGCTTTTACTCGTCGATTGTTACGTCGCCCGGGCGCTTCCGTCTGAGCTCGAGGCGAACGCGAGAGAACTCGAGGCGGTTCGCGATCGACAGTTGGCGCGCGCGCGCTCCGCGAGCAATCCCGCGTCGCGAGCCATCGCCGTCGGCGCGCTTCGGACGAAAAATTTCGTCATGGATTACGCACAATCCGCACTCATCGCCGCCGTGATCGGGTTCAAGCTCACCGAGTGGTGGTACGGCGCAGCCGAGGAGCGCGTCGTCGGCGCCTCGGCGCTTCCCGTGCCTCCGCCTCCGCCTAGACCCCCGCCCCATCCGAACGGCGTTGCCGTGCCCACGGACTCGAGCCTCTGTCCGTTGTGTAGAAAAGCAATCAGAAATCCAGCGCTGTTGACGTGTTCGGGCTACGTGTTTTGTTACGTCTGTCTCCACTCGCACGTCGAGCGATACGGCGACTGTCCGGTTTCCTGCCACGTTGCGCTCAACGGCGTCGACGATATCCGTCGTCTCTACGACGCCTAGTAAAAGTCTTAAAACGACGACGACTTACGATGATCGCTATAGCTGTGTGTAGTACATTACAAATCTTTCTTTACGAAACGCGTTTGGAGTTTCCTTCCTCTCTTCAACCGCGACGAAGGCTTTCCGCGCTCCTCCCGCCCGCGTCTTCGCTCAACCTCCTCTACTTCTTCTTCGTCAACTGCGCGTAATACTCCTGCGTCGCCGACCTGTGTTGCCAGTGGTTCCACTTCCACACCGCACCCGCGACGAGACCGAGGGATAACCCCATGACAATTTCCTTATTCACGTACACGCGTTGCGCTGCGAAGTCGAAACGGATCAGTCAGTCAATCACTCTTTAAACGATTCCCACTCCTTCCGACGCGCGTTTCGCCCGTCTCGCGCGCGTAAACGGAAACAACCCGCGGGTTTCATCGCGTGAACCCGCATCGCGCGTCCCGTGGACGTCGTTCCGAGCGACGCGTCGTCGATTCGTAATTTTCGATCGTTCTTCTAGGTTTGGTGGGTCCCCTCGAGTTGGATCCGTTCCTTTCCTTTAAGCGCGCGCGGAATCGCGAGGAATCGCGAGGGAAAACGCGTCGACGTTAAAAGCGCGCGTACCGATTCCGTGGTAAACCGTGTGCGCCATCGTCCGTCGTCGTCGTCGTCGAACGTTCGTTCGTTCGTTCGCGTGCGTCTGAAACTGGCGCCATCTTTCTCGAGTGGTTGGTTTTTCAGAGTCTCATCTTAATATGATACAAACGGTTGAAATGCTAAGCCCGGAGCCGCCGAGCGGGAGGGCGCTACAACATGCGAAGCTTTTTCAGCTTGGCGCGCTCTTTCGCGCTCTTTTTCGCGATCGTCGACGGGTTGGTTATCATTTGAGCGGATCTAATACCCACGCCGGTGCGAAGCCTATTCTCCTCCTTGAGTTCCTTCACCTTCTCTCGTCTCTCCCGCTCGGCGCGAATTTTCGCCCCGCGCTCCGCCTTGGCCGTCTTCACCGCCTCTTGGAAGCGCTTCTTTCGCGCTTTTTCCTCCATTCGAGCCTCCCAGGTTTTATTCGAGCCGACGGCGCCGAGCGAGGACGCGCGCGAGGCGCGCATCTTCCACGGACGACCGGATTTCCGACCCGCGTTCGAGTCGTACGTCGCTTTCGCCGCTTTAAAGTTACGAAACGCTTCACCGTAATCTTCCTCCATCGTCATCGTCGCGTCGCCGTCGTCGTCGGCGGCGTCGTCGCGTTTACGTTTTCCGTGACTGGTCGTCTTGGTGATGCCTCGATGGTCCACGCCGCTTATGAACCGCTCTTGCGGCGGGACGTACGACGACGCGTCGACGTCGGAGGCATTCCGCTGCGCGGTAACGCCGTCGTGGTCGTCGCTCACCGGGACGACGACGCGTCGCGCGCGACGGGTGGCCGTGGGCATCGTTGTCGTTCGTCGCGGTGTGGAGCGGTGGCGGCTGGCGGCGCGCTTTTTGGCTCCCGGTACATATAATACATGGATTAAGGCTATATATGAATGGTCAATAATACATCAACAATCGACGTTGAACGCGACGGATACGCGCAAGACGTCGTCCGATGGACCGTCTTCGACGGATGGATCGGTATGCATCGGATTGGTCGTCGTCGCGCGAAACGGCGCCACGGCGTGAAGCGCGGCGCCGGTGAAGACGACGAGGTCTCCCGGTGTCGGCGCGTGGACGAAGTACGGCGTCGTCGACTCGGCGGCTGTCGCGCGTTCGGCTGTCGAATTCGTTTCCGCCGTTGAATTCGTTCCAGTGTCGGCGTCGGCGTGATTTGGTGGTGGTGCGGTGGTGTTTCCACGAATACCGAGCGCGCCTGCGTCTCGGTCGTCTTGGTCGTCTCGGTCGTCGTCGATCGTCGTCGCGCTCGGCGTGGCGAGGTAGAGCACGCCGCTCCATCTATCCGCCGAATCGTGCGCGTGTAATTTATTGTAATCCCCCGGCGCGTTCACGTTGAGCCAACCGTAGACGTCCCGCGCGGTGACATCATCGCGTTGTGAACCGCGTTTCACGCGCGCGTACGCCTCGAGCGCGATGGCGTTGACGACGGTCCAGGATGGCGGACGATTCAGGACGGCGGCGACCGCGTCTCCGGTCGCTCCTTCCGATACCTCATCCTCTGAATCCGAATCCAACAAATCCGCGTAACTCTGGTACCCACCCCGATTCGACCGAACCACCGAAACGTCCGATCCGGGTCCGGGAACCGCCCCGCCGAGCGACCGCGCCTCGTCTTCTCGTCCGCGTCTAAACTTGCGCAACGCCAGCGGCGTCAGCGCGCGCGTCAGTCTCTCTCTCACTTCATCCTTGAGCCTAAACACGTGCACGACCTCCGCGTTGTCGGCGTCCGCGCGCACATCGCCGTTTTCGCCGTTTTCGCCATCCTCTATTCCTCGTCTTCGTCGTCGTTCAACGCCGTACGCCGCGTGCGTCTCAAAGAAACTCGACTCGAAAGCCGCCACGACCAGTGGTCGTTTCGACGCCGTCGACGCGTCGACGCGTTCGAGCGTCGAGGGATCGCGCGCGTGGATTCCATCCGTCGCCGCGATGAGACTCGCGAGCGTCGGTGACATCGATCGGGCGTTGACGCGCGCGCAGATGTGAGAACGCGTGGTTTGAGACTTTCTACAACAACGACGACTTGACGCGCCTACGCTTTTTCTGTGTGCGGAATGGTTGGATGTTTAACGGACGTGACGGCGTCATCGGCGTCGTTTAACCCTGGTATCCGACGAGACCCCGACCCTCGACGGACGGGGTGTACGCCTGCCCACCCTTGTTTTTGTTCTTGGCCACCTTGCCGACGAGTTGACGCACGCGACGCTGATCGGCGGTTTGCGTGCGCGCCTTGATTTCGCTCGGATCAATCTCAAGCCTTGGTTGCTTGACGTATTGCGTCGATGAACGCTCGGGAACGATGGCGTGATGGCGGTATCCCGGTTCGCCGTACTTGGGTTCGTCGTTGGCGGCGTCGATGCCGGCGCCGACGTCGGCGGAATGGTCGACGGCGCGCGCCTTTGATTTTTTCGGTCGGCGACGGTCGTCGTCATCCGCCGTCTGTCTCCCGACGTGAATGTCGCCGTAGTGCGAAGAGAGCTCGTACACGGGACGAGACCACTTTTCGATGAGCTTTTTACACACCGTTCTGTTTTGCGGCGTCTCTTCCTCGATGGATGAAAGGAACATGATGTTACGTCCCAAGCCCGAGCGTTTGAGCTCATCCTTGCGTTCGTGCAAATCCGTCGACACCGGAAGCTGTTCGATGAGCTTGATGAGACTCGTTCGAATCGTCAAGTTTGGCAAGTTTCCATCCGGAAGCAAATCCAACCACATCCGAAGCACGGTGAGCAACCCGTGTCGCAAAAACGCTTCGTGAAGCTCCACCATTTTAAGCTTTCGCTCCACCTCGGGCAAGAGCTTGAGCTTCTTCACCGCCGGCTTACCCGCCTTGTACGCCCGCAAATCCTCCTCCACCGCAATCTCCATCTTGGACAGGAAATCAAGCACTTCCATCCTCGCCATCTCCTCGTCTTTTCTCCGTCTCTTACCCTTTCCACCCGGGGCGAACAACTTGCCGAGTTCGTCGTCGCTCTCCTCCGCTTCGCTCGCGTATCTCGCCGCCCCGTCCTCGTCGTCCGACATGTTCGCCCACTTATCCTCCTCGGCCACGCCCTCGTCATCGATGAACGCATCATCTTCAGCAGTTCTCGGCGCGACGTAATCCTCGTTCTGTATCGCGTCGAAATCCACGTCGCCGCTTTTGCTCTTATTAGACTTGGACTGCTGCGACCCTTTCAAAGTAGATTTACCAGCCGCCGCCGCTTTCGCCCGTTTCGTCGCCGCGCGTCGTCGCGCGATCGCCTTGGCGTCCTCCAAATCATCATCATCGTCACCCTCGCCGTCCAACGTCGTCTTCGCGCGACCACCGACGTCGGCGTCGTCGTCTTCTTCATCGTCGGATCCGAAGAGATTTTGCATCAAATTCTTCTTCTTCATCGCGTCCCCATCGTCGTCCGCGACGGCCGGTTCCGTCGTCGTCGGGTCGTCCAGTCCCATCGTCGTCGTTTGCTTCGCCTGCTTCGTCGGGGGCGCACGAACGCGCGGTGATGAGAAGACGACGTCGCGTCACGCAATGAAGTGTGAGGTTAAAATGGAAACGAAATGGACCTCATTATGTGGCGCGCAGTCGCGCGTCGCGGTGTCGTCCTCGGTGAGACGACGACGGCGACGACGACGAAACCGTACGCGAGTTGCGCGTCGTCGTCTGCGCGCGCGGTCGTCACGCGTCGTGGGGTCGTGAGAACAGCGGCGACAGGGACGGAGTCATCATCTTTATCCAACCAGGACGAGGGCCGAACGACCGACGACGACTCGATGCGCCGCGCCGCGCCGCGCGCCGTCGCGGATTGGGCCGAACCGGAAATTCGTAGGTTTCGTCGGTTGGACGAAGAAGAGACTCGAGGGGCGGCGTGCGTGGTGTTTACGGGGTCGTCTATTTTTCGCGAGTGGAGAGAGCGACGCGACTTTGACGCGGATTGGAACCGCGACGGTGGTTTGTCGGCGCTGAAAGCGGTGAATCGGGGATTCGGAGGATCGATGACGGTTGATGTGTTGAGACACGCGGCGTCGGTGGTGAATCACGAGGCGAGGGATGTCAAGGCGGTGGTGTATTACGCGGGATCGAACGATTTGAGCGTCGGCGTCTCGCCCAAGACGTGCGCCGAGAATTTCGTGGCATTCGTGGAAAATTGTCGCGCGAGAGCTGCTAAAAAGGATGGGAGTAAAGTGGGAGTGGTGTACGTCGGGGTGATTGATAGTCCGCAGAAGAGGGCGTTCGGATTGAGCCCGGCGGTGAGGGAGACGAACGCTTTGTGTAGAAAATGGTGCGAAGAGACGCCGGATAGCGCGTTCGTCGACGTCGAGGCGACGTTTTCGAATCCGGATGGAAGCGTGAGGGAGGAAATGTTTCGAGAAGACGGCACGCATCTCGTTGCCGAGGCGTACGTGGCGTTCAAGGCGGCGATTGAACCGAAATTAGACGAGGTTTTAAAAGGCGTGCTCGGCAAGTCGGCGCCAGACGACGAAGACTTTCTGCCTCCCTCGATGCGAAGCATGGCGTGAGAGCGGAAACGGAACGAAACAAACGTACAGTACATTGTGTTTTCATTCTTTGAATTTGTAACTTTTTACAAGCGTGTCTGTTGTATGCCCGCGACGATTTACCACGTGCCCACGTTTTGCATCGACGCCCACGGCTCCTTTGGCTCGAGCGGCGTACCCTTTTGCAAAATCTCCACGCTGATTCCATCCGGAGACTTGACAAACATCATCTTCCCATCCCTCGGCGGTCTAAGAATCTCAATCCCAGCCTCCTGAAGCGCCTCAGCCTTTGCGTAAATGTCATCCACGGCGTACGCCAAGTGTCCCATCGAACGACTCGGCGGCGCAAACGTTTCCGGATCCCAGTTATACGTGATCTCCACCTCGGGCGCGCCCGGCGCCGACGCCATGAACACGAGCGTAAACCGTCCATTCTCGCTCTCTTTTCTTCGCGTCTCTCGAAGCCCGACGGCTTGGAAGAAGTGCATAGTCTTTTCCAAGTCGGCGCTTCGCACCATCGTGTGCAAGTACGTCACGTCGCCATCCTGTACGCGCGGTACGCGCAGCGAGCGGTTCACCGTCAGTCGAACGGGTCGATCGTTCGATCGATCGCGCGACGCTTTAAGATCACATCGTCGTCGTCGTCGTCGTCGTCGTCGTCGTCGTCGCGAACGAGGATCATTAAATCAAATCGCGTTGGATTGTTTCCAAAACAACCGCGCCCTCACCTTTGGTAACGAGTTGTACGTGTCCGACGGAAGGTAACTCGAAATCGACGACGACATCCTCACCGTCGTCGTCCTTCGTCGCCGAGATCGAGACGCTGCGTTCGGCGTCGCGCGCGTTCTCGCGACGTGTGTGAGTGCGTTTGAGAGCGCGCGCATTCGATGCGGCACTTTATGCCGATGTCGATGACTTCGCCGATGCCGGTGACTTCGCCGGCGATGTGTCGATCGTCGATCGATCGCGGGACGGAGAGACACGCGCGAAGGGTGTCGGTGACGACGCGCGACGGCGTGGGAACGGTGAAACGCGGTGGGCGTCGACCGAAAGCGTTGAGTGATGACGCTGAAAAAGAGAACGCTGATGACGTCGCTGACGCTGAAACCGTTCGCCGCGCCGCCGCACCGTCGTTTCCGTCTGCGTCGACGTCTGCGTCTGCGTCGAACATCGCACCGGTATCTCCACGACGGGTGTTCATCGGCGCGACGGGGGCGACGGCGTTGGCGCTGGGTGCAAACTTTTTGGGCGCTACGTCGAGTCTGTTGAGCCGCGACGAAGCGACTCGAAACTTCGCGCGCTCGAACCGATTGGACGTGTTGTACCCGGTGAACGGGTACACGAGGTGTTACTCGTCGTCGAAAGGGTATGAATTCATCGTACCGGTGAATTACCTGTTGGATCAGACGATGGCGTCGAGGAACGCGACGCGAGGCGCCGAGTCGCTCGATCCTTTGAGCGCGCGCGAGCTCGAGCTTCGATCTAGAAACGTTTCGGAACCAGATTCGGCGTACGGACCGATGGGATCGAGCGGGGAGGAAAACGTGTCCGTGATTACGAGCGCGGTGCCGAGGGGGTTCGACCTCGGCGTCTTCGGGGGCGCCGGGGAACAGGCGGAATGGTTGTTAAACAACGTCTTGGCCAAACCCGGTTCGGGTAAGACGGGAAAATTAATCGGTGCGAGTCAGCGCGTGATTCGAGGCGTGACGTACTACACGTTTGAATACACGATTCAATCGGATCAAGGTTGGTTTAGACATAACGTGGCGGTGTTTGCGACGAGAGGGTCGACGCTGTACACTTTTGTAGCGCAAATTCCAGAGTCGCGTTGGCTCTCGATGCGAGACTCCTTTTTCGCCATGGCGGAATCTTTCCGAGTCTTCGTTCCGAGCGGGTGAGCGCGCGTGTTCGAGTCGATCATTCATTCAATCAAGTGCACCGTAGTTGTTCTGTAATTATAACCGGCGCTGTGCCGAAGAAGAATATTTATAATTTCCAGGAGGAACATTTTTCCATCACGTCGAGCGAACCGCCTCTGCGACTTCATCCGCAAAGTTCTTCTCCTCGACGTCGATCCCTTCACCCACCTTGACGCGCGCGAACGCGATCAATTCACCACCCTCCGCCGCGACAGCCTTACCGACCGTCAATGAATCATCCATGACAAACTTTTGGTTTTCCAAACACGTCTCTTCGTAATACTTGCTCATTCGCCCCGCCAAAATTTTATCCACAATGTTCGCCGGCTTCCCGCTCCCTTCCGTCTGCGCCCTAAACACAGCCATCTCCCGCTCGTACACGTCCTTTGGCACGCAATCGCTCCTCAAATACGCCGGCGCGCTCGCGACGACGTGCATGGCCAACTTGTTGGCGAAATCTTCGCTCACGCCCTTCGCGACGACGCACGCCGCCTGTCGACCGACGCCCGGCGTCGTCGCCCCGTGCACGTACGTCCCTATGACCTCTTCCGACCCAGCCGTCGTCGCGTACACGAACGCCCGACGCAAACGCACGTTTTCTCGAACGTTCACCGCGGTTTCCTTTGTCAAATCACCCAAAGTCGTCCATTGTCCGTCGGTATTCGACGACTTGGTCTTCAGCGCCGCCAGCCGAACCGCGTCGCACTCCCCGAACCCCCCGTCCCGCGCCCCACGAAACTCCGTCGCAAACCCCTCATCCGACGCCAACGTCTCCGAGAGAACCTCCCCGGCGCGTCGCACCAACGCCGTGAACGCCTCGTTCCGTGCCACGAAATCCGTTTCGGCGTTTATTTCAATCAGCGTCGCTCCGCGCGCGTCTCGCGTCAACCCCGCGCATCCATCCGCCGATGTTCTTCCCGTCTTTTTCGCCGCCGCCGCCAATCCCTTGGCGCGAAGCGCGTCGTACGCCGCTTCGGCATCGTTTTCGTGCGCCGCGAGCGCGTTTTTCACGTCCACGATGGGCGCGCCCGTGCGTTCACGGAGCGCTTTGATGAGTTCCATCGTTGTGGGTTTGGATGCGCTCGAGCTCAAAGAGCGGTGCCCGAGGGCGAGGGCGCGGGTGAGCCCGCGCGCGAGCATGATCGGTTGATTGATGCGACGGCGACGACGATGGATGCGACTGGGCGTTCGGTCGTTCGGTCGGTCCGGCGTCGCGTCGGGGTGTGTGGTTTTGAAGTTTGGTTCGCGCGCGCTTTTTCGTCTCGCAAGTTTCGCGCGAAGTGAAATGTGCGCGTCAATCATCGCGTTCACGCGGTGTGGCGCTACAAAAGGTTGTGTGCTAATAAAAGTGTACGTGTACATTGACTGTCGTCGACGGGCGACCAGACGGTTAGGTTTCAGGCGTCGGTGTCGGCGCGAGCGATTTCAGAGGCGACGACGACGCGCTCGACGAAATCGCCTAAAATCGCGAGAGCCTTGTCGTCGAGCGCGGCGACGTCGCCGCGGTGAAGAAGCTCGGAGACGGAACGGAGAAACGTCCAGTAGATGCGCTGTTCACCGTCTTTGCGGGCGATTCTGTCCTTGAGAAGGTCCTCAGCGCGGGTCCAATCCGTCTCGGCGCTGCCCGGTTCGTCTCGCTCGCATCGCCGTCGCCATAGAATGTGCGCCTCCACCGCCGTTGCCGTGGCTTTGTCCAAGTTTTTCAACGGAGATTCGAGTTGGATGGCACGAAGCGGTATCACCGGTCCTACCGCGCCGATCGATTCGCTGGTTGAGTCACGAAGCGCCTCGACTTCCTCTCGCAACGCCTCTGCGAGGGACAAAGACGCTTCGTGCGTCATCCGCATCTCCGCGAGAGCCTTTCTCGTCGCGTCGTGACTCGCGCGTTCGGCGCGGAGGTCATCGTTGTCGCCGATCAGACTTCCACCGAGCGGTGCGAGCGCGTCTGGATCCTCTCCGAGCTCTCGAAGCCGATTCGCCAAAATGCGTCGAGTCGCTTCTCCGTCTAGATGCTTGAGCCGCAAATCTTCAATCTTCCCCCGCATCGCCCCTTGCTCCGACTCCAACGCGCGTTTCATCTCCCGAACCGCGCGCATCTCTTCCCGAACCTCGTCCATCTTCTTCTCCAGTTCGAATTTCGCGTCTTCGAGCGCCGTCGTCGTCCCTCCGTAGTCGCCTCTTCCGGCGTCTCCCGCCGAATTCATTCTCACCGTCGCCGTCGTCTCCGTCTCCGCGCCCGACCGAACGCGCGCATCGATGACGGCATCCATCACTAACCTTTCGCCTCCAATAGTCGAAGCGTTTCTCTTTCGTCTCTCTCTCAACCTCTTCGCTCGCTCTTCGAGCGCGCCGAACGCCTCGTCCACGCGCGTCTCCAACCGCGTCGCAATCGTTTCGTACTCCTCATCCATCGCGCTCGGTGTCCACGACAAAAACCGCGACGTTGTCATCGTCGTATTTTCATCGCTTTCGAACGCTAAACCAATCGTCGTCGTCTCTTCTGCTTCCTCGGCGTCGCGTCGAAAGAACTCTTCTTCTTCCTCCTCCCGTCTCGCTTTTCCCCTCACGACGCGCGCGCATCGCGATGTACCGCGACGCCGACGCGGCGCATCCACCGCGACGCTTCGTTTCAAACAACGAGACGATAACGACGATAACGACGCGCACGTCCTCGCGACCGTCATGAATGAAATGAATGAGTTTCGCGGTGTGAATTCGTCACTCGACGACGACGACGACGACGACGACGCGCGTTTTCGCCGACGGACGGACCAAAGAGAAGAAGAGGTGGGAGTGGAAAGAACGGGTACCGTCCGCGCCGGCGAAAACCGTCCGGTCGCACCGCGACGAACGAGACTACGACGCGCACGAATGCGGGGAGAACGAATGCGAACAACGGTCTAAACGTCCCAAGATCCTCGTCAATCTATCATTTATAATACGTTAATCATACACGTACCATAATCATTTAGTACACCATATATGTGAAGTATACCTTAACTGAAATGGTTCGAGATTATACACACATAGGTATTGAATATCTCTAGTACACAAATCGAGGGTTTAAAAAGGGTGCGAGGGCACGTCGTCGTCCGCACTCTCTCTCTCTCGCACGCGGTCCCGCAGACCGCATCCCGCGGTTCCCGGTCCGCGACATGAGCGACGCACCCACGCCCTCCTCCTCCTCCGCGCGCGCGGGAAACTCGCGCGAACGCGTCGCGTCCCAGCGCGTTTCCACCGGTCAACTCCCCGGTGGACGACGCCCGATGCAGAAAAAGGCGGCCACCTTTGCGGGGTACGCCGAATCGTCCGAACTCGCCGTCGACGGCGCGTCGACGAAGGCGACGAACAACCCGGCGGTCGCGGGACGCCGGCGCCGCCGCCCGAGCCACCCGTGGTTGGATTACCCGCCGGATTTCGAGAGAAAGTTTGCCGGCGTCGCGTCCGCGGCGTTTAGGGTGCTCGACCCGGCGAATCTGTTGGCGCCGCTCCCGCCCGCGGTGCGGTACTCGCTGACGCGGAACTTTGGGTTCGTGACGAAGACTTTCACGCAGTTTTTCGATAAGGATGGGGTGTCGAGCGTGCAGGAGTCGATCGGGCTCGGGAAGTGATGATATTGACGCGCGGACGCCGGCTGCGGATAGGATGACCTTTGTGAATTATTATTTTACACTCTGCTTGAGAATCTGGCTAGATGGATACAGCGACGACGGCGCACGCGTCTGAGACAGAACCAGTCACTGTTCTTTTTGTTTGTACTACGCCTTCTAATCGACGAGCGCGCTACCACCGACCGAGCGCCATGCCCATGACGCCGACGAGTCCGGCGGCGTACGACGCCACGGCGGCTGTCTTTTGCTGTCGATCGTAATAATTCGCTCCGCGTTTACCCACGGCGACGACGAGCTCCTTGGTCGTCCCGTTCGGTTCTATCCCTCGCGATAACAGCTCTTCGTAAATCTCCACCGCCTTGTCGTAATTCCCGGCGATATCGGCGCACTGAATCATCGCGTTGTACGTGTGCACCGTGTGCTCGACGCCGAATAGCTTCATTTCGCTCGCAATTTTCGCGCACTCGCGCACGTCCCCTTCGCTCGCCGGTCCGAGCATGAGCCCGACAAAGGTGTAATCATCCGGTGGGATTCTTCTCGCGAGCATTTGATTGAAGACTTTGCGTCCGAGTTCGGTTTTACCGCTTCTTCCGTACGCAGATATCAGCGTGCTGTACGTCACGCGCGAAGGCGACAATCCAGAGACGTCTCGCATGAGTCTAAACAACGCCTCGGCGCGCTCCCACTGCATGCACTTCCCCAGCACGCTGAGCGTGATGTTGTAATGAATCTCCTTTGCGCTATTCTCGGCGATGAGTTGATCGAGCAATCGCACCGCGCGCTTCCACTCGAGCGACTTTTCGTACGCGTGCAACACAGCCGTGTGCGTCGTGTCGCTCGGCGGCGGTCCGCTCGCGCGCATCTCTTCAAACAGTTCCTCCGCCAATCTCCACTGCATCGCCTCGGCGTACGCCTTCATCACCGCCGTGCACGTGTGCGTCGTTCTCCCCACGCGCGTGAACGTCTCTATCGCCTCGTCGTACTCTCCGCAGCGACACATGGCGGTGATGTAATCGACGTAGAGCTTGGCGTCGGTGGACCGGCCGCTCGATTCAATCGCTCGCAACATCGCCCTCGCGCTCTCCGAAGCCCCGAGGACGCCAAAGGCGGAGATCAGCGCCGAGGCGATGGGTAAATCCGGCTCTACGCCATCCTTTTTCATCTCCTGAATCAACCCGATCGCTGCGCGCGCGCCGGCGCGTCCACCCTTTGACCCGGCTCGAACGAGCGCGCTGTACGTGTGCGCGTTGCGTCCGACGCCCCGCGTCTTCATTTCGCTAAATAAATCCATCGCTTTCTCCCACGCGTTGGCACCATCGAGCGCGGATACGCACGCCGTATACGTGTACGTCGTCGGCGCGCACTCGACGACGCCTCTTTCGTCGCACGCGCGTTTCATCCACGTTAATATATCCATCGCCTTATCCGCCGCCGCTCGCGCGTCGGTCCGAGCGGAATCCTCAACCGGCGTTTCCCCCCGCGCACCACCGCCGCCGCCGCCGCCCGAGCGATCCGACGACGCGATGATGGAAACGATCGTCGTGCACACGTGCGCGTTCGGCCACGCCGACGAGGACTCGGACGACATCCCGACAAAGGTTTCCCACGCGACGGCTCGAGCCAACGCCCTCGGTCGCTCTCGCGCGACGCGTTTCAGCGCGTACACCACCGACCGCGACGCGTCCACGCTCGCCGCGCGGGACGCATTCGACGACGACGACGACGCATTCGACGACGACTCGGCGCGGTCGTCGTCGTCGGTTCGCGCGGTGGAATAAATCGCCCGCGCGAGCGTTTCGGCGGATGACGTCGAACTCGTCGGTTCGGTCGATGCCGACGCCGCGACCGTCTTCACACGCGGACGCCGACGACGTCGTCCCGACGACGACTTCGACGACGACGACGCGACGCGCGCGTACGGCGGCGGCGTCGACGCGACGCGCGCGGCGGTGCGAGTCGCCATCGACGACGTCGACGGATCGCGATGTGACGCTTCGAGGTTTTGGTTGTCGTGAGTGAGTCATGTCACACTGAAGACGATGAAAACGCGACGCCATCCGTCGATTTGTCGACGCCGCGCGCTGCATTCGCGCGACGATTCGAACCGCACACGTCTCGTCTCGACGGTGGTGTCGCCGCACGCGGTCGCGCGATCGACGACACGGGGATTGACGATTGGAATTTGGAATTTTGGTTCGCGCGGCCGAGGTTGAAGCGACCGAACGTCGGTCGCGCGGGTCGGATGGAAGAGAAACGAACGACAGTCGTGAGTGCTCGACGCGAGCGTTCGATCGATCGATGCGTCCATCAATCGTGTTCTTCGAGCGTCGTCGTTGTGGTGGTGGTGTTTTTGCGATGAACGTCATCGTCGTCGCGTGCGCGGCTTTCACGTTTGCGGCTCGTCGGGTGGACGCGAACGCGTTCGGAACGTCCTTCATTCGTACGGATGGACGACGGTTCCTCGTCGGCGACGGCGACGACGACGACGCGCGCGTGGTTTTTCGAGGTTTTAACGCGTACGGACTGACGGAGCTCGCGTCGGAAATGACGACTCGACGAGGGTCCTTTGGATTTGACGCCGCGAACGCGGATGGTCGAGCGATGGCGTCCAAAGCCATGCGAAGCGCGAGAGACGCGGGAATGAACGTCGCGCGCACCTGGGCGTTCTCCGTGCACGGGGATCGAGAGGATTTCACGGATGAAGAACGAGAGCGCGTGATGATCGGTGTCGATTGGATCGTCGCCGAGGCGGAGAGATTGGGCGTGTACGTCGTGTTGGCGCTGAGCGATTATTTTCACAACGACGATAAAGCGGCGTGCGTCGTCGGAATGACGAACGATTCCGATGACGACTCCGATGACGACTCCGATGACGACGCGACGTTCTTCAGTCGTGAAGAGTGCCGACGAGTGTACAAGGAGCGCGTTGGAAAGATTTTAACGCGCAAAAACGCGATGAAGGGTGGCAGAGAGTATCGCGACGACGGAACCATCGCGGCGTGGAATTTGATAAACGAACCGCGGTGTCGCGGATGCGGCGACGCGCTGCAGCGTTGGATCGATGAGATGGCAGCCTTTGTGAAATCGATCGATCCGAACCACATGCTCACGATTGGCGAGGAAGGATTCTACGCCGCGGATTCGCCTTCAGAAAACGTCGACGCCAATCCCGCGGCTTGGGCGGCGACGACGGGGCAAGATTTCGTCCGTAATCACGCCTCGCCGCACATCGATTACGTTACGTGCCACCTATGGAAAGACAACTGGGGCGTCTACGCCCCATCGGTCGCGATGAACTCGGAACGATTTACCCGCGAATGGATTCGCGCGCACGAGCAAGACGCCAAATTGTTGCTCGGCAAACCGCTCGTCGTCGAGGAATTCGGCGCTGCGCCCGGCGGCGCTCGAGCGCTCACCCGCGCCGCGGATAATTCCGGTCGACGAACGGTCATCGCTCGCGTCGCGACGCCGCGCAACGAGCGACAAGTGGCGACGTATTACAGAAATGTCTTTTCGCAGGTGTACCGAAGCGCCGTCGACGACCGCGACGGGTACATTCAGGGCGCTTTGTTTTGGGTGTATTGGCCAGAGGAAATGCGCCCATTCGTCAACGCGTACGATCCGTACGCCGTGTATCCATCCGATCGCGCCTTTGCTGAGGCATCGAGATTTTCAGAGAGCGTCGCGCGCGCCATCGACGGCCGAAGCGTCGCGCGCGAGCCGATCCAGGAGTACTACTAATTGTTATACTATCACTTTTATCAAAAGAAGAGACTACCGGTAGTAGTATCGTGTCTTTATTTGTTTATTTTCTTGTTCATCAGTTACGCCGTCTTGAGCTTTTGATCTTCCGCATCCGGAAGACGCGCCATGAGACAGGCGCCAAGAACGGCGGCGCACGTGGACGAAGCCAACACGGCGAGCTTGGCGACGTTCGCCGCCGCCGGGTTGTTCGCCAGCGCCATCTCGACGAGGAACAAGCACATGGTGAAACCGATACCGCCGAGGAGACCGACAGTGATGAGGTGGGTGTTGTTCATCCCGTGCGGAAGCTTGCCAACCTTGGACTTGACGGCGAGCCAGGACAAACCGGCGATGCCGACGGGCTTACCGAGGAGTAAACCGAGCATGATACCTTGGCCGACGGGTTCGGTGAGGATGCCGGACACCATCGAGGCGTCGAGCGGAACGCCCGTGTTGGCCAAGGCGAAGAGGGGCATGATGACGAGCGCCGAAAGCGGGGCAAACTTGTGCACCAAGTGATCGAGGAGCGTTGGCTCGCCGCCTTCGTGCTCGGGCGTAGCCTTGCTTCCCGCCGGAGCCGCGGCGTGCGCTGGCACGGCAAACGCCGCGATGACGCCCGCGACGTCGGCGTTGATACCGCCCTGCAACAAACAGTACCAAAGAGCCGAGCCAAGCCCGGCGTAGACAGCCATGTTGGTGACGTTTTTCTTGCACGCGACGAAGAGCGCCGCCGTAGCCGCGCACGCCCCCGCGATGTACGACATCGTCAACGACTTGGCAAAGCACACCGCGATGACGGCGATCGCCCCGAGATCATCCACGGTGGCCAACGTCAACAAAAACGCCGCGACGCCCGACGGCATCTTATTCTTAAAAAAGTTGTACACCCCCATGGCGAACGCGATATCCGTCGCCATCGGAATGGCCCAACCCGCCGTAACCGCCGCCGCGCTCATCGCCGGGTTATTACACAGCAAATACATCGACATCGGCACCACCATCCCACCGAGCGCCCCGATGCACGGCAAAGCCGCCTGTTTCAGGCTCTGCAGCGACCCGTGCACGAATTCGCGTTTGATTTCCAATCCGACGGCGAAAAAGAACAACGCCATCAACCCCTCGTTGACCCAGTGGTGCAACGACATGTTCAACGCCAGCGCCGCCGGCCCGACGTGGGCGTGCCAAAAGCTCAGGTACGGTCCACTGAGCGCACTGTTGGCCAAAATCAAGCTCAACGCCGTGGCACCGAGCAAAGCGATCGATCCGAAACCCGCGTCGAGCGCCGCGTGGACGTCGATGCCCTCCATAAAGGTACCCTCGTCGTCCGAGTCACCAGCCGCCGCGGCGCGAACGACGACGCCCGTCGCGTTCGTTCGTCGTCCCGGGGCGAAGACACGACGACGATCGGTGATCGCACCGCTCGTCGTGCTCGTCGTCAGCGCCGCGTCGGCGCGCCGCCCGGTGTTTCCGCGCGTAACGACGCTCACGCGTCGGTGTCGCTGAATTCGCATCGAAACCGCGTACTTCGTCGTCGTCGTCGCGCGGGCCGTCGTCGTCGTCGCCATCGCCGTCTGCATGTCGATCCTTCTCTTCTCTTCCGTCTCTCCGTCGTCGAGGTCGTCGTCGTCGTCGTCGTCGAACGCGTCGCGGTGTGTCGTGACGTCAGTCGAGCGCGCGCGCGCACTTTTTGAGCGATGCGGCGACTCTTCGCGGCGACGCGTTCGACCACCGTCGGTGGGTCGCGACCGTCGTCGTCGCGGTGCGCGCGTCGTCGCCGACGCGAGGGCGGGACCGCGGGAGCGACGACGCGGGACGACGACGACGACGACGCGTCAGCGATGCGCTCGTTTGAAGAAAAAGTGCGCTCGGTGACGCGAACGTTCGACGCGGCGCCGAAGAGCGAGAGGTTTAAACGCGTCGAGGCGTTCGCGTCGCCGAGGATCGATGGACACCGCACTCGGGCGAGTTTCGGGGTCGCGCCGAAACCGCCGGCGCCGCGGCGGCGAGAAGAAGATGCCGGGAGAAGCGCTCGGGCGGTTTCGGCGCGTTTGCGTTTGATGACGACGACGCCGAACGGAGGGGAATTGATGGACGTTTTCGATGCGAGACGCGTCGTGCGAGAAGAGAGCGAGGGGGTGCGTCGAGGCGTGGATGCGCTCTTGCGTTCGATCGCGCACGTGGAGGAGGAGAATGGGGACGGTAGCGCGTCCTCGTCGATGCGCGCGGCGAGCGTATTGAGTAATCGAGCGGCGACGGAAATCGTCGTGAGCACGACGCACGATCGCGATGCGTTCGACGAAGAGGCGTGGAGAGCGATGGCGATGCGGATGATGGCGGTTGAACCCGCGGTTGTGGGGGTGATTGGGAAGAGGAAGAAGATTTCGCCGCATCTCGTCGTCGGGAGGGGCGATTACGTCTTCGAAGAGACGACGACGACGACGACGACGTTCTCTGGCGGCGATCGAGAAGCGGAAGAACGAAGAACCGTCGTTTTCAAGCATAGAGAAGGGTCTTTTAGTAACCCAAACCCTGACGTGGCGGAACAGACGGCGAATTACTTGTGTGACGTCGCCCGCGCGCTCACGAAGGATGGATTGACGCCGACGCGATTCGTCGAGTTGTACGCCGGGTGCGGGAATCACTCGGTGACGCTCGCGCCGTACTTTAGTTTGGGCGCGTACGCGGTGGAGATTAACGATGAACTCGTCGAGGCGGCGCGCGAGAATTTCGCGCGCAACGACGTGGGAGATCGCGCGGAGATTGTGTGCGCGCCGGCGGAGGAGTGGGTGACGCAGAGGAACGCGAAAGCGAACGCCGCCGCCGCGACGGTTCTCCTCGTCGATCCTCCTCGCGGTGGTTTGGACCCGAAAACGCTCGATTTTGTTTCGAGAGAATTTGACATCGTCATTTACGTCGCGTGCGATTATAAATCGCTTCGTCGGGACATGGATGATAAATTTATCGAGCGCGGGTTCGCGATTGAGCGATTGGCGTGTTTCGATCACGCGCCGACGAGCGCCAAATGGATTGAAACCGTCGCGGTGCTCATCCGACGACGGATGGCGGTAGTGTAAAACTTAGTAGAACTAGCGAATGATAGTGATAGCGGTAGCGATTCAATTTCAACAACTCGAACAACAGCACAACACAAAAACATGACGATACATTCACGTGATGACGTCGTCGTCCCTCGACGTATCCGCCGCGGCGCGATTGAACCCCGCCACCTCGGGTCGACCGGCGTAATCGTTCAAGGCTTCGGCAATTTCCCTATTGCTTGGCTCTTCGTCCCACTCGCGCACGACGTCGTATCCGTCGGCGTCAAACAATCGCCACGCGCCCGGCCAACGACGAATGAGCGTCCCTTCGACGCCCGCCGCGCTTCTCGCGCGTCTACACGAATACGCCTTTTCCCAATCGCCGCTACTACCTCCGAGCGTCTCCCGCGCCGCCTTCTTCAACCCAAACTCCCAAGGCTGGCCCACAGATTCCCCTTTACCGCTCCAAAACGCGTTGACGACGACGACGAGGTGCGTCGGGTCGTCGCGAATCTTTTCCAATCCCCCGTACTCGCCGTTTAAGAGTTTGATAAAGTACCCAAACGTCGTGTCGCTCGGGTGCGTCGTCATCGTCATAAAGTCTCCGCACGTCCACAACCCCATACCCTCGGCGTCGCGATCGAGTAAACCGTGATACGTGTAATCGTACCCGGCGAGCGCGTGTTCTTCGATGAGTTTGCGCGTAACGCGATATCGCTGTTCCATCCCGCCGCTCCAATCCGCCGCTTGTCCGTGCAAGCCGAGATACGCGATTCGGTCCCCGCCCAAATCGAGCGAAGGGAGCGGGAGCTCGATTCGGATTTTCCGCGTCCGCCCGGTGGTTTTTCGTGATTCGTCCGTCGCCTCTGACGAGAGCAGCGCGTCTCGAAGCGTTCGAATCACCGACCGCGCCTCTTCCGCCGCCGCCGCGCACGTCCTCGGTGGCGGCGCGTTCGTCCGGTGGGACGAGGACGAACCATCGGTTGACGCCGATACCGATGCGGACGACTCGGACGCCGCCCGCGTCCGAGTCGTCTTTGAAGAAGATGATGATGAAGTCGATGTCGTTAAAGCCAACGCCTTCACCCGTCGTCGTCGTCGCGTCGTCGTCGTCGTCGCCGTCGTCGTCGGTTTCGCAGCGCTCGCGATTCGTCGAGCGTCACGTCGTCGGAATCCACAACAAAACTCACGGCTCGGGTGCGTCGTCGACATGGCGCGTCGTCGTCGTCGTCGTCGTCGTCGTCTGTCGTCTGTTACCAACAGGACGCTTGGTCGGTCACCCTCGATATGTGTGATAAAATACAACTCGGACATTTGACTCGTAATTAAGTGGTATAAATATCATTTGTAGTCAAAAAAAGGTGGGGGTATGAGGGAATCGAACCCACGACCACTCCCAGGTTAAATTGTCGCCACGTTACGAGTTCGTCACTCGCATCGTAGCCGTTTTATCCCGGTGATGATGATATACCATCGCGTCGCGCGACCGACGCATCGTGTCTCGCGTTCCAGATGTGCCACTATGTACATAGCACGCAGGAACCCTAAGAGAGTATCATACCACTAGACCAATACCCCTTGCTGTATTCTAGACGAATATTCGCTAAGACGGGACTTTTTGGACGGGATGTGTCCACTGAAAGAGTGGTATGTCGATTACGGGTGGAGAAACGACGTTACTTTTTTGGTCGCGATCGTCGTCGGTCGATCGAACGGGGACGTCGTGGCGCCGTGGCGGACGCTATTAATTGTCGGTATAATAATGATGCGCTAAGTCGTAAACGTTATCGTCGGATTCTTTCGTTTTCATCCCTCCCGGGTGGTTCCCGGACGACGACGGCGTCGTCGCCGCGCGCCGTCGTCACATCGGCACGTAGTTGGTGTCCTCGGCGTTTTTCCCATCCTTGTAATATTCAACGTACCAATGGACAAAGTTTTTCAAGCCCTCGTCCAAAGCGATGGTCGGATTGTAACCCAAATCTCTCTTCGCGGCGCTAATGTCGGCGTGGGTAAACGGGACGTCGCCCGTCTTGGGCATCGGCACGTAGTCGCGCTTCGCCGTCTTTCCCAGCGCTTTTTCCAGCGTGGACACGAAATCGCTCACCGTCACCGGATGGGTGTTGCCGAGGTTGTACACGCGAAACGGAGGCTTGGAACCGTCCGGCTTTTTACCGCTCGGCTCGCTCGTGTCGCACGCGGCGATGGTGCCTCGCACGACGTCGTCAATGTACGTGAAATCGCGCGCCAACTCGCCGCCGTCAGCGTTTTTGAAAATCTTAATCGGCTTTCCCTTTACGATGTTGTTTGCGAAAGAAAAGTACGCCATGTCCGGTCGCCCGTACGGCCCGTAGACGGTGAAGAAGCGCAACGCCGTGAGCGCGACGCCGTGAATGTGATTGTACGTGTGCGCCAAGAGTTCATCCGCCTTTTTCGTCGCCGCGTAGAGCGACGCCGGGGAATCCGTCACGTCGGATTCGCTGAACGGCACCTTTGTGTTCAACCCGTACACGCTCGAGGACGAGGCAAAGATCACCTTGGGCATCGGATTCTTCGTGCGAACCACCTCTTCAAGCAAGGTGACGAAACCGGCGACGTTGGAGTGCACGTACGCCCCCGGGTTCTTCACCGCGTACCTCACCCCAGCCTGCGCCGCCAAGTGCACGATGGTCGTCACGCGACACGTATCCAATATTTTCCTCACCGTCGACGCGTCGTTGAGATCCGCCTCAACGACGTGCACGCCAATCTCTTTAAGCTTTGCGATTCGGCTCCTCTTCAAACCTCTCGGGTAATAGTCGTTGACGTTATCCAAACCAACCACTCCCGCCCCGCGCTCCTTGAGCGCCGTCGCCACGTTACTCCCGACGAAACCAGCGGCCCCGGTCACCATAAACGTCCCCTCCGTCGCGACGCTCTTCGCACACGTCCTCTTGAGCTCTCTCGTCGACGTCTTTCTCGCCGCCAGATTAAACGCGCTCAGCGGTCCATCCTTCCACACCGACGCCCCGCCCCCCATGGCTCCCCCGCCGTCGCTCCCGTACTCCACCGCACCGTACACCAAGACCCCGCAAAACACCAGCGCGCACGTCCACGCGAGCACTCGCCGAAGCACGCTTCCGCTTCCCGAGTGACCGCGTCGGCTCGACGACGACCCGCGTCCTCCGTGCGCCGGCGACGCGCCGCCGAAACCACCCTTACCCCCGCGGTGGTGTAACGAGTGATGATACGACGACGACGACGACATCTTACCGGATCACTCTCGCTCGATCGCGCGTCCTCGACCCTTCGTTCGTCGTCTGTCTATCCACGCGCGGATCGAACCGGTGACCGGCGAGCTCGCGCCCTTGTCGACGAGATCCGCCGACGACGACGAGAACCGACGACGACGACGACGACGACGGGGAGGGCGACTCCCCGCCTCGCGCGCGCGATAACGGACGAACGTCAAACCCCGCGAACGGACGACGAAACGGGCACCGCGTCGACGCGCCGCGCTCTGAGCCATCCACCCGACGTCGCGCCGCGCTCGACCGCGCCCGACCACGCACGACGGACACACGGACACGTTAAAGATACGTTTTAATACGTAAGTAAACAACGTATACTCACGCTAAAACACACCATGTGAGCCAGAGGCAGACAGACAGAAAGAAGAGGTTTCCGGCGCATCCATCCGATCGTCGCGAACGCGACGCGAACGCACCGTCGCGCCCGGTTCCACGACGACGAGACGACTCGTAAAAGATCAACAATAAAGTTTTGATTACAAACACACAAACGCGGCGCTCGTGGAACCGAGCGCGTTGAACGAAGGAGATGATTTTGACATTTTCACCGGTGTATGCGTCTCGCGCATCGAGTGTTTCCTATCCAAACACGCGTGAAAGTACTCGTTCCTCCGCAGTTTTGGCATGGGACTCACTGGGGCGTGTTGTCGCGATCGTTAGAGGCTTCGTGCTCCGTAGGCTTGGTTGGTGTCAGACGCCGAGTGTGGTATTACATCAAGCCATCGTTCATTTTATTCTTTGTGCGTGGAAAAGCATGCGGTTGTGGTGAGCTGAAAAACCACGCGGTTGATTGATACATTTGAGACTTATTTTAAACCAGAAGAGTCACACAGATTGCCAGTGCCGAGAGACACAGAGCCTGAATGCGGTAACTTTGACTACCACTGTGTTATCGAGACGGATGTTGTTTCAACGTGCGGGCTTCATCGTGTACCGGCGGGAACGACGACAACTTGAGGTTGTTGCATCTGTTGCGGCTGTTGCATCACGACGATTTGCTTTCTTCGGAAACAGCAACAACCACAGAAATATAAGATGAGCGTGATGATGCCGGTGAGACCAACAACAAGACCGACGACGAGACCAGCGACCGCACCGCCGTTTACTTCACAGCAGTCGTCGCCTGACTTCGAAAAGCAGTATTCGGGCTCGTCTGGTAACTGACACCATCTGTTGGCTTTCTTTCCGAACGCTCCACACGATCCCCAATAGGCGTATAAGTTGTTGTCTGGATTGTTGTCGTAGTCGTAGTCGAGATCATCAGAAGGGACGAATACATTGTCGCCGTAATCGAAAGGGTAAAGGACAGAACATCCCTCCGCGTACGAGCACTTCGACGGACACTGACCATCGATAGAGTCTCGGTCGGCGTAGCATCCGTAACAGTGGTAGCATTGCCCGCCTTCAGTGGCCGAAGACTCATAGCAGTATTCAGTGGCACCGCAGGCATCGTGATTAGAACACGAACTGGAGAGCTGCCGTCCCTTCGTTGGAGTTGCGGATGCGGGCGCACCGTGAGCACTCGACTCGACTTTCTTCGACTTGTGGGGAATCGGATTGTGATCGAGTTTGTGCAACTTTGCCGTCGCGCCGGAGACGAGCGAGAGCAAGCACAACGCCAGGACGGCGGTGATACGCATTCGAACAACCATCGCTGCTGACGCGCGGGTGTGCGCGATGACGTGGTAGCGTTTGACGACGCTCTGCCGACGGACGGACAGGCCCCCCCCTTCGTCGTTCGTCGTCCGCCTAAATTTTTATCGCTCGCACCCATGGAGTCTCACTCGGACGATACACGGGTTAATTACATACTTGAATACGTGTGTCGGGTATCCGATCGATCGAGACGATCGAGACGACCGACCGACCGACCGAGCGACCGACCGACCGAGCGAACGCGACGATCGCGACGCGTCAGTGTACGCGCCGCGCGATCGTCTCGTTCGGTCGTGACGCGAATCGCCGCGACGGGAACTGGCGCGGAAAAAGCGTCGTTCGAGCGAAACCAGCTCTCTCCGACCACCCCACCCCCCCGCGACCCGCGCGCGGACCGTCCGTCCGTCGACGCGTTTGAACGATCACCCACGGCGCGAATGGGCGTTGCCGTTCCCCGGGCTCGGTGGGCGCTCGTCGCGTTCGTAGCCTTTGCGTGCGGTTTGTTCGAGCGCGCGCGGGGTGAGTGGACGGACGTGACCGATGCGTCGAGCAGGAGGCTTGGAGACTCTGGGGTGTACGGATACGCGTACTCGATGCGTCATCACGACGGGCGATACGTTGTGGGATATCAAGCAGGGACGCGCGTCGACTTTATACCCGAACGCGAATTCACCGGAGCTCCTGACTGGGTGGGTCCGCCGACGCCCGCCACGACGGCCCCCTACACTTCGTGGGGTGCCGCGGTGGACGTCGGCGCGTACTGGATGATCGTCGGCGAGCCGGCGTATGCGTCGAGCTTTCCGAACCCTGTAGAGGGCAGAGCCGTGATTTTCGAACAAGCCACCAACGGAGGCAACGGAGTAATCCAACCTGGTACAGTTTTGACGCCGAGTGGTGAGCGAACATCTTGCGGAAGTCAAGTGCGAACCGTTAATAATTACGCGCTCGTCAAGTGTGGCAACGCCGGCACTGACAGTACGATTCACATCTTTGAGTTCTCTTCTTCTCAGTGGGCCGAGACGCAGGTCATAGTAACCACAGGTTTCGACTCGATTGACATGATAAGCCAAAATACAGGAACCCTTTTCATCGCGTTCGGTGCATCGGGGGCGAACACAAACGGTGAAGTCGTAATCTACAAGCGCGACGGTTCGGTAATTGGAACACCAAACTCCTGGTCGGAGTTACAAAACATCCCTTCTCCGAGCAATACCGCCGCTGTTTCGGACGCTTCCGTCTCTTTCGGGGCGAATGTGCACATGCACAGCTACGATATCTTCGTCGGCGCGCCGAACGACGATGACGGTGGTCTCGGTTCGTCCGTGTACGTGTACACGTGGAGCGTGTCTGCGGGCGAATACGAGCTCGCTGACAGGTTGACAGTTCCGTCTGGGTACACGATTGGAACGAACGGCGACATCGCTGGATCCAATGGCCTCTTGGCCGCGTCTTATACTACTACATCAAACGAACTCGGAATCTATGTCTTCAAACGCGACGATTCTACCGGTGTATGGGGCGATTTCTTGCGTATCCCCCAGCCCGATGAGTGTCGCGACGGCGCCTTTGCAAACTTTGGCAACGCGCCTACGAACGGCGCCGTTGGCGACGGAGCGATTGTTCTTGAAAATGTCTTCCTCTCAGTTGGCTGTACCAGAGCCCAAAATTCTCAGTTGTCACCGCAACCGACCTATGTTCCAGGCAACCAGCCTGGGTCAGTCTTGACATACGATGTCATGACATACACCAGCTCGGGCTCCACCGGCGACGGCGCCGCCACCGACGCCGCCACCGACGACGACGACGACGACCTCAGCAAAGGTGAAATCGCTGGCATCGCAATCGGTTGCATCGCCTTTGCGGTCATCGTTCTCTTCATATGTCGTCGCTTCATATGTCCACGCGAATCGCCGTGGACGCAAAAGCAGCCGCAACAGCAGCCGCAAGTCGTCGTCGTGCGGCAACAGTAGTGACCGCTCAAGATTTCAAGCTCAGACGAGTCGAGTCGAGTCGAGTCGAGTCAGATCGATCAATCCTTCGGATGGATGGATTTGAATCGATTTGAATCGAACGATCGACTACAAGATGATTTACAAAAATAGACCCGCGGCGATCTACGTCAAACAGAGCGCTTTCACGGGACGCGCGCTTCACGCGCGCGTCGCTCGCCAGCCGTCGCTCGCCGCGGGCATTTTTTCCCTCTTTTAATGACGGCAAGGCAATACCGCGAACGTCCCGACCCCCGGCGCCCGATCCAGAATCTCACCGCCACCCACCCACCGACGACGACGACTCGACTCGATGCGATGCGATGACGATGAGATAGATGTCGCGCGATTGATTGTACGGTAGATCGACGAACGCATGCACACATTCACATATACACACATATATATAGTAAAATGTGTTACATAGTACGCACTTCCGTAACGTATCGTGGGATATCGATCGCCGTCATCGTCGGTTTCGCGTGCGATATCAGCGCTCCACGTGTGTGTGTGTGTGCGGTCGCGCGCGAAACGGTCCACGTGGCGTCGACGTCGATCCGACTCGACGACGCGCGAAGCGATCCGCCGCGCGCGCGCGCGCATCCGTGAAGACCGCGCGAGTCTTCTTCGTCGC
>Ga0255780_10000477_pt1 | contig 38155 bp, 27 predicted proteins | sample 071ome_32_FD_179978 | JGI IMG/M metagenome (GOLD analysis project Ga0255780, IMG submission 179978) | Coastal salt marsh microbial communities from the Groves Creek Marsh, Skidaway Island, Georgia - 071405AT metaG (version 2) | ecosystem: Environmental > Aquatic > Marine > Intertidal zone >... | reverse complement strand
TCTTTGGTGAGTCCGCCGGATCGTGGAGTGTATCGGTCTTGCAGGCCAGCCCTATGGCAAAAGGGTTAATGCACAAAGCCATTGGCCAGAGTGGCGCAAGGCTCTATACCATGGCCACGCTTGCAGGCGGCGAGAATGGCCAGCCTAGTGCACATGATCGCGGCGAGTATGCAGCAAGCTTACTGGCGGCAGCGGAAACGCCCGATTTAGCGGCCCTTCGAGCATTGAGTGCAGAGACCGTGATAGAGCGGTTCGCGGGATCGCCTGAGTTGATGTTGGATATGGAGGCGAGCACCGTGGTGGATGGCCGTGTTCTGCCGAAACAGCCGCGTGAGATTTATGCACAGGGAGAGCAGCTCGATATCCCCGTTATGCTGGGCTCGAACGCGGATGAGATGACCACATTACTCGATGTCTTCCTTGCTGGTGGCGAGGATATTCCCACTGCCGAGCTGCTTAAAGCGCAGATCAACCTGCTGGGTGAACAAGCAAATTCGCTCCTGCCTCTCTACCTGGATGACGGGGCGAGCCCCTTTGATAGGGCCCCAGTTGAGGCGTTTCTAACCGATATGATGTTTACTCAGCCCATGCGTCTTTGGGCTGAGGCGATGGCTAATGTGTCATCGGCGGCTTACCTGTACTGGTGGTCGTATCCGACTCGCCTCGAGGGGGCGGAGGATCTCGGCGCATTTCATGCGAGTGAAATTCCGTATGTCTTTGGCCAGGTTCGGGACTTTGCGGGGCTCCCCATTATTGAGACCGATCAGGAACGCAGATTAGCGGTTACAGCGGGCAAGCTTTGGACGTCCTTTGCGAAGACGGGTAAGCCAAGTGCGCCAGGCGTTCCAGACTGGCCGCCTTTTGAGTTATCGAGTAAGCAAATGCTCGAGATCGGTGCTGAGCTGAAGATCGTTAGCGATGTCAGGGGTGCGCGCGTCAGTGCGCTGACCCGCGCAACGGGCGGGAGTCTGACTGCAGCATCCCCTTAGCGAGCACCGGTGCTGTCACTGCTGGCTACCGGCAGTTGAGCCCAGCCAACTCACCTTGTTCTCGCCAGGCTCGCATTCGGTCGAAGAAAGCAATGGGCCCTTTCCCGTAACTCGCGTTCTGCTTGGAGAGCGGGTTCGGTTGCCCCTCGTTGTTGTAGTAACCGGGTGTGCACTCAGATTGGAAGGCCTCGCTAAATCGTGAGAGACCGATGATCTCTTGAACCCAAGCTTGCTCAGCGTCTAGGTCGGCCTCAAATTGTTTAATGGACCGATCTCGGCAGGTATCAAGCAAGTAGGCCATGTGCCGCGCATTCTCATCCATGGCATGGGGGAAGTTGGTGGTGAATGCCGACTGCGCATTGCTCATGATGAGCAGATTGGGAAATCCGTGGCTGTGTAGCCCATGTAACGTTTGGATGCCGTCGCTCCATTTCTGGGACAACCTCACCCCATCTTTGCCTTCAACATCGTAGCCCGCTCGACGTGAAAACCCTGTACCAACCTCGAAGCCGGTCGCGAAGATGATGCAGTCGACCGGGTATTCCTCGCCGTTGGCAATCACACTGGTTGCTGTGATTGCGGTAACGCCTTTGCCCTCGGTATCCACCAGTGTCACGTTAGGGCGGTTAAAGGTCGGGAGGTAAGTGTCGTGAAAACAGGGGCGTTTACAGAATTGGCGATAGTAGGGTTTTAGCGCCTCGGCAGTGCTTGGATCCTCGACGATTGCATCAACCCGAGCTCTGATTTGCTCCATCTTCTCGAAATCAGCGAGCTCCATGAGCCTCGCGACTTCCTCCCCTGAAAGATTCTTCCCGCGGTAGTTAGCCATCGAGATCAGGTTACGGATGATCTCGGTCCAGCCGTCCATGACCAGGTCCTCCTCAATGACCCGACCTGAGGTAAGGGCATTGAAATTCTCCATGCGATCGCGCTGCCAACCCGGAGGAAGTGATGCGGCCCAGTCGGGGTTGGTCGCCCGGTTGTCACGCACGTCAATGGAGGAAGGGGTCCGCTGAAAGACATATAGGGCTTTCGCCGCCTCGCCAACATGGGGAATGCATTGAACGGCAGTTGCCCCGGTGCCGATGACGGCGACGCGTTTGTCTGCCAGACCGGTTAATCCGCCCTCTGATGAGCCACCGGTGTAGTCATAGTCCCAGCGGCTGGTATGGAAGGTGTGACCTTTGAAATCAAGAATGCCTGGAATCGATGGAAGTTTTGGGCGATTTAATGGGCCGTTGGACATGATTAAGAACTGACACGTCATGTTATCGCCTTGATCGGTTTTGACCCGCCAGCGATTGTGATCGTCTTCCCAGGAAACGGCGGTCACTTGGGTGCCGAGGCAGGCATTCGCGTAGAGGTCAAAGTGTTCCGCGATATGTTTGCTGTGCGCGAGAATTTCGGGGGCAAACGCATACTTATTCTTCGGCACGTAGCCGAGTTCTTCGCAAAGCGGCAAGTAGATGTAGGCTTCCGTATCGCAGGCGGCGCCCGGGTAACGGTTCCAGTACCAGGTCCCACCAAAGTCGCTGCCTTTCTCGATCAGGCGGAGGTCGTTAAAACCCGCTTCCTTTAAGCGAGCGCCCGTAAGGAGCCCGCCGAACCCGCCCCCAATGACAATGATCTCAGTGTGGTCGGTATAAGCGGCGCGCTCGGAGATGGTTTCGATATACGGGTCATCGTTGTAATCGCTGTAATCGCCGGTGATCTCGATGTACTGCTCATTGCCGTCTGCCCTTAGCCGTTTATCTCGCTCCTCGCGATATTTTTGGCGCAGTGCGTCCGGGTCGAAGGAAAGATTGGTAGCTTCCTGGGATTCCATTGGCGTAGCTCGTGTTGAATGCGACTCGGTTGAGTAGAGCATAAAAGCAAAGGAGCGTTAAGCCAGTGGGCGATCCGCTGGCGCGCCACGGTGCTGTGCGCAGCGGGTACTCACGACCGAGAGATTCGAAACAGGGAATGGATAGGCGAACGGCCGAGTGAAAGGGCGCATAGCCCAGGGCAGTTATGGCTCGGGGATCGGGCTGTTCGAGAAAAACGGGTCAAGGAATAACGGATCAAGGAATATAGAGGGTGCCTTCAGCGATCAACGTCGCTGCCCCCCGCAATGCAACTCTGTCGTCTTTCACGGTAACCATTAGCTCACCGCCCCTCGATGAGCACTGCCTAGCTCGAAGCGCCTGCTTGCCGAGTTGGTCAGCCCAATAAGGCCCAAGACAACAATGGGCGGAGCCCGTCACGGGGTCTTCGTTGATGCCATGAGCGGGGGCAAAAAAGCGCGAAACAAAATCGATACCTGGCTCACTTGCAGCGGCGGTCACGATGATGCCCCGAGTATCGACTGCCGCAAGGGCAGTGTAATCGGGTGCGAGTGTGGCGACGTCTTCCTCGCGCGGTAAGACAACCATCACGTCAAATATGGAGCGCGCGTAATGGCTGTAATTTCTGATTCCAAGTCCTTCTATGAGCGCAGGGTCGACAGGCGCCTCAATAGGCGGTGTCGCTGGAAAGTTTAATTCCAGTAATTCACCTTCTGGCGCACAGGTGAGCTCGCCGCTCAGCGTCTGAAACCGATAGTTTGGAAGCGCTGCCCCAAATGTCCGTTGTAACGCATAGGCCGTAGCAAGGGTCGCATGCCCGCAGAGCGCGACTTCGTCTTTCGGTGTAAACCATCGCAGCTCAAACCCATCATCAATGGCTCGCACGAAGGCGGTTTCAGATAAGTTGAACTCGCTGGCTATGGCTTGGAGTGTTTCTCGCGGGAGAGGGTCTGTGAGCAAGCAAACGGCTGCGGGGTTGCCGGCGAATGGCTCTGACGTGAATGCGTCTACCAAAACGTAGGGGATAGTGGCCAAACGAATGCTCCAGGACGGTTAGCCTAAACGCTACCACGAATGGGTTTAGCGCGTTGCTATTTCGAGGTGCTGGAGGACGGACCTGCTTTGGGGCGATCGAGATGCATGATCTGGAGCGAGCGGTCCGGCTGAGGTGCCTACAGGAATCGTGCGGGTCGATTTGTCCTCAGAGTGGGCGGAGAGATCACACCGACCCCTGGCTAAAAGACGTTAGTCTTGCTCCATTGACCAAGTCTTGCTGGTCTCGCGAGCGAGCTCCCATTCTGACAGGGTCTCGATACGTCGCATGGTAGGTGCGGGTTTTTTGATTTCTGGCGCATCGGTGATAGTCGCTTTGATTTGCGCGGGGGCTTGTGGTGTCACGGTGCTGTCCTAGCTCATTAATATGTAAGTCAGGAACGTTAGCCGGGATCCGTCCGATAAAAAAAAGAATTAATTACATCTAATATATTCTTAATAAGAATGAATCTATTCATTTATGGCTATCGTGCGCTTTGACGAGATCAGGTGAAATACTCAAAGTTGGCGAGCGATGCTTGACTCTGAGCGGCGGCTCGGGCGCAATCCAACCATGCAATCCCAATCATGCAGTCAATGAACGAACCAACACCATCGCCAGGGCCGCTTAGCGGCGCGCGGATCATTGATCTGTCTGCCGTGGTCTCTGGGCCAATGGCTGCCGTTGTGCTCGCCGATCAAGGCGCTGAGGTGATTAAGGTCGAACCGCCTGGCTGGGGCGATGGCGTTCGTTACCTGGGCGCCAGTCGAGGGGGTGTGAGCGCGATATTCTCGCTGATCAATCGCAACAAGAAATCGCTTGCTCTGAATCTAAAGCATCCCGATGGGCAAGCGATATTGATGCGCTTGCTTGCCACAGCCGATGGGGTGATGCACAACTACCGTCCAGGGAAGATGGAAAGGCTTGGGCTAGGGTATGCGTCGCTCCGTGAGCATTTCCCAGATCTCATCTACCTTGCTATTAGTGGAATGGGGGATGTTGGACCTTATGCTGGCCAGAAGGTCTACGACTATGTGATCCAGGGACTATCAGGCATTCTTGATGCGCAAGGCACACACAACCGTTTTGAAATGGTTCGGACAATCATCTATGACAAAGTAACGGCTTTGACCGCCGCGCAAGCGATGACTGCGGGTCTCTATAACAAAGCGATGGGCAGGGGAGGCACAGAAATCAAAGTGTCGATGCTGGATTCAAGTATTTACTTTAACTGGCCCGATCTCATGTGGAATGAGTCGTTTATCGGCGATGGCGTGCAGTATTCAGGGGACCTCGCCGATCAATACGAAGTCAGTGAAACCGCCGATGGGGCCATTGTGTCGCACCGTTTAAATGGCTCGGTTAAGGACTACGATACGGAGACACTGCTGAACTTATTTGTGGAGCACGAGATTCCTGCAGCCCGGGTGAACGCTCGCTCGGATATCAGAGACGACCCTCAAATCATTGCCCAAAAGACCCTCAAGCAAGTGGAGCATCCACTGGCCGGCCCGATGCTTCAACCCAGACCACCGGCTCGCTTCGGCAGTGACGAATCTTTTCCGGAAGACGCCTCGCCTGCGCTCGGTGACCATACGGATGAGGTACTGACTGAACTCGGCTACGATCAAGGTACGATTGGGTCTTTGCGCACTAGTGGAGCAATCGGATGAGCGAGCGAACGGAAGACGTATCAGCGGCAGATCTCTCGCTCACGGGAGCGCAACCGGCATCGCCCCTCGGTTACTACAGTTGGGCTTTTGGTCAGCTCGGTCGTGATCCTTTTTACATATTAGTCGTCATCTATATCTTCTTTCCCTATTTCTCGAGTGTCGTAGTGGGTGATCCTGTTCGCGGCCAGGCGTTGATTGGCTATTTGAACGCGACGTCGGGCGCCATTCTGGCGGCTACTATTCCGTTTCTCGGAGCGGTGGCGGACAAGCAAGGGCGACGGAAACCATGGATTGCAGGCACGGTGATGATCATGTCGATTGGTGCTTGCTGCCTGTGGTGGGTGACTCCGGCTGCCACCAACGCGCTGATTTATCAGACCTTCGCACTGATGTTGGTGATCAACGTGGCGTTTGCTTATTCAGAGGTATTCCATAACGCCATGCTGCCCTCGATCACACCCGCCAACAAAGCCGGAGTGGTGTCGGGTCTCGCTTTCGCGCTGGGGAATCTCGGCGGCGTATCGCTCATGCTGTTTGTGTTGATTGCTTTCGCCCTGCCCGGGGTGATGCCTTGGGCGTGGTTACCAGACGCGCCGTTGTTTGGGATCGATCAATCGATCCATGAGCACGATCGCATCACAGGGCCGATTTCAGGAGTCTGGATGCTGATCTTCACGCTACCGGTATTGCTGCTGACGCCAGACGCGCCGTCCACCGGGTGGCGATTCGCGGCCGCAGCGAAAGCAGGGATTCAAGATGTGCTCGAGACCGTCAAGCAGGTCCGGCACTATAAAAATGTTGCGATCTACCTGCTGGCTCGCATGCTCTATAACGATGGAATGGTGGGTGTTTTGGTCTTTGGCGGCGTGTATGCCGCAGGGAATTTCGAGTGGGACACCATATCGCTGCTTATTTTTGGTCTTTGCACCAGCGTGACCGCCATGTTTGGCGCTTATCTAGGCGGGATCATGGATGACCGGCTGGGATCCCTCCTAACGCTTAAGGTCTGCGTGCCGATGACCGCCATGATCTTGCTGGGGCTTGTATCCATCCAACCCGATCGTGTGTTGTTTGTGGTGATGGTCTCGACCGATGCCGTTTGGGATTTCCCTTACTTCTCGACACCAGCCGAGCTGATTTACTTTGCGACGAACCAAGTTTTTGCGCTCTTTTTTGTGACGGCGCTTTCGGCATCGAGGACGTTAATGGCACGCATCTCCCCGCCAGATCGGGCGACCCAATTCTTCGGGTTGTATGGCCTCTCTGGTTCAATCACCGCTTTCCTAGCGCCGCTGCTCGTTGCAACAACCACGCAGTGGTCGGCATCCCAGCGCTGGGGGTTTGCTTCTCTTTTTGTGCTGATCTTGCTCGGCGGGATCATGTTGTTTTGGGTCGAGGAAAAGCAGGCCAGTGCGCCAGAGCCGCCTTGGTCTAGCTAAGTTGCGCCGGAGTCGCCTTCTCGTATGTAAGGGGTCGATGTAAGGGAATCGATCTAAGCGCCGTCTGTGTAAGTGTCGTCGATGTAAGCGAGGATCGTGCTTGCGCGGCCTCAGACTCTTATTCCCATATCGCTCCCTGACCGCTGTTTTTTAAACGCAGCTTTTCAAAACGCCGCGAATTGAGGGATGCGCCAGTAAAGAGCGCATTTGAATCGCGCCTCGAAGGTTGAGGGCGTCATTCGGTAGGCGAGCATTCAGTCTCGTATCTCGCTAAACTTGGCCGCCTTTAATCTCGTAGCACCACCGAGACCAAAACAAGCCGCGTTGCTAATGAGGCGGTTGACGGCGGTAGTCGCAAAAACATCGCGCGCAGCACTGAGCTCAGGGTAATGGGGAGGCTGGGTTCGCCCAACCACTCACTTCTCGACATAGTCTCGTAATAGGCGGGGCTCTAAATTAGCCGGGTCCTATTTGCTGGCTGAAGATTATCAAGATTGCGTTGAGCAAGCTGCTTAGCTTGAGTGGTGCGATGAAATTTGGAATAAGGAAAACATCATGAATCGATGGATGAATAGGGATCTCGTGCTCGATCATCAGTTCCCAGCCGGAATTAAAGGATTAGTCCTCGCGGCCCTTTTCGGCATGGCAGTTTTAGGTATGGGTTCGCCCGCGTCAGCGGACACCGACATAGCCGAAGCCGAACCCATTCCGGCGGAGGCACCTGCCTCAGAAGAAGTGGCTAGCCCCGAGCCGGACGACAAGAATCAAAAGGACGCGAAAGACGAGGGATCGGAAAAGGGTAAGAAGGATGAAAAACTCAAGAAGACCCTTGAGGAAATAGTGGCCGATTATGAGTTGATCGAGGGATTCTTTAACCTTTATCGAGATCCAGAAAATGGCTCGATGTTTATGGCGGTTCGGTCCGATCAACTGGATCGAGAATTCGTTTATTTCAGCTACGCAGAAAACGGCGTCGTGGCTGCAAGAGCATTCCGAGGCGCCTACCGAGATCAAGCCATACTGAAGTTTCGCAAATACTTTGATCGCCTTGAAATCATCGAGGAGAACACGAATTTCTATTTTGACCCTGACAACGCGATGGCCCGAGCCAGCGATGCCAATATTAGTCCCGCAGTGAAGGCTAGCCTTTCGATTGAGGCAACGTCAGAAGACGAGAGTACTCACCTCATTAAGATGGACACGGTTTTCCTGACCGAAGCTCTCCAGTCTATTGCCCCAAATGCGAATCCGAAAAAGAAGCCTTACGAGCAGTTCTCCCTTGGAAAACTGTCCAAAGATAAGTCGAGTTATCGATCGGTGAGGGGCTACCCTGAGAATGTCAATATTCTGGTGGACTACGTTTACAACAACCAGAAGCCTTACGTTCGAGGGGGTGCTGAAGTCACGGACCCCCGGTATGTGACGCTGACTTTCCAACATTCGTTCATCCAAATGCCGGATAACAACTATCAACCCCGGATCGACGACGCGAGGGTGGGTTACTTCTTCGACCAAGTGACTGACTTAACTAGTGATAGCGTGGTCCCTTATCGCGATCTCATTAATCGGTGGAATCTTGAAAAGCGATATCCGGATCGCGCGAAGTCGAAGCCGATTCAACCCATTACCTGGTGGATTGAAAACACTACCCCCAAGGCGTATCGAAAAGCCATTAAAGAGGGGGTTCTTGCTTGGAACGAGGCGTTTGAAGCTGCGGGGTTTATCGATGCGATTGAGGTGAAAATTCAACCCGATGATGCGGAGTGGGACGCAGGCGATGTGCGGTACAACGTACTGCGCTGGACTTCTTCGCCCAATCCTCCTTTTGGTGGGTACGGGCCTTCTTTCACCAATCCAAGAACCGGCCAAATTCTTGGCGCTGACATCATGTTAGAGAACGTGTTTGTGAGTAATCGGGTGAGATATTCGCGGCTCTTTGATGTCGCGGCATCTGACCTTGATGGTGAGGCGTGGGAGGACGAGAGCCCCTTGGATGGTGAACTAGGCAAATCTCACTGCGCGTTCGGCGCCTCCCTCCGCGATCAAGTGAGTTTCGCGGCAACGGCAATGGCCGTGATTGGCCGGGGGTCGGACGTGACTCGCATGGTCGATGAGGGACTTAGAGAACTGGCGCTGCACGAGGTCGGCCACACACTCGGGCTCAGTCACAATATGCGCGCGAGTCAACTGCGATCACCTGATGAGATCCATAATCCAGATGAGACCCAAGGGGTGCTGATCGGCTCTGTTATGGATTATGCCCCAACGAATCTCGCTCCTCGTGGCGTGCCGCAAGGCGACTTCTACACGACGCGTCCTGGCCCTTATGACATATGGGCGGTCCAATTCGGTTATCAAGAGAACATGGTTGGTAGCGTGCGTGAAGCGCACCTCGCTCGTTCAGCGGAGCCAGCGCTCGCGTTTGGTAATGATGCAGACGACATGCGAGGCGCCGGCCGCGGCATTGATCCACGGGTCATGGTCGATGACATGTCATCGGACGCCATGGCTTATGCCAAGTCGCGTTTTGAACTGATCAGTGACGTCCAAGGTGAATTACTCAGCCGCTATTCTGAAGATGGCGACACCTGGGCGGAATTGCGCAGCGCCTACTTGGTGCTCATGCGACAAATACAGCGTCAAGCCCGGGTTGTCTCCCGGTATGTGGGCGGGATCTATGTTAACCGAGCAGTGGCCGGCACAAGCGATACTCCACCCTATGTGCCTGTCTCAGCCGTCGATCAAGCGAGTGCAATGCAAATGCTGGCGGACTACGTATTCTCCCCGCAGGTCGACATGATTGATCAAACCTTACTGCAGCATTTGGCAGCCCAGCGCCGAGGATTTGCCTTTCGTGGACGAACCGAAGATCCGAAGTTGCACCAGCGTGTTTTGGGCATTCAGCAAGATGTGCTGAATCATTTGCTCCACCCAAGGGTGCTGCAGCGGTTATCTGACACCGGGCTTTACGGGAACGAGTACGGGCTTTCAGAGATGATGGCGGACCTGACCGCCAGCATTTTCACTGAAGATGCTGACCCAAGGTTAGCAAGCTTCAGGCAGCCGCTACAGGTTGCGTACGTCGAGCGGCTCCTTAAAGTCATCGGGCCAAAAGGGAAAAATCCTTTTGACCGGAATGCCAGGGCCGTTGCCTACGCTGAGATCAAAGGGATTGAGGAGCGCCTCGAAGGAATGTCGGAGAGTGCCCCCAACGCTGACGCGAGGGCGACCGCTCAATACATTCAGTTTCTTATTGATTCAGCACTCGACGCATGAGCCAATCAGACGCATTGGCTGATTCGCAACCGCTCTCACCTAATCGGGAGGAGCAGGCTGAGGCTGGTGATCAATCACTAGTTGCTGAGCCAAGCGAAGAACGGCCCGGATCAAGGTCGCTCAGGCCGCTAGCCATGCTGTGGCCTTTTATTAGGCCATATCGTGGCACCCTAGTGTTGGCATTGGGTGCGCTCCTCGTGGCCTCTGGCGCAGTGCTGTCCATGCCTTTTGCCGTCCGAGATGTCATCGACCAGGGATTTACCAGCGACCGAGCGTCAGAGATCGACCAATACTTCGTGGCGCTCTTGTTGTTTGCTGTCGTCATTGGCGTTTTCGGGGCGGCTCGTGCGTACTTTGTGGGGTGGCTGGGCGAACGGGTTGTTGCGGATCTCCGGGACGCCGTTTTCCGCAAAGTGATCGAAATGGACCCTACCTTTTTCGAACACACAAAAGTCGGCGAGGTGCTCTCACGGCTGACCACGGATACCACCTTGATCCAATCCATTTCCGGCGTGGGACTTTCGATCGTTTTGCGCTCCAGCATTCAGTTTGTGGGGGCGCTGGTTCTACTTGTTCTAACCAATTGGGTCTTGACCGTTTACTTGCTCGTCTTGTTGCCTGTGGTCATCGCGCCAGTGATGGCGATTGGGCATTGGCTGAGACGGTTGTCTCGGGCGACGCAGGATAGGGTGGCGGACTTAAGTGGGCTCGCCGGAGAGAGTCTGCTCGCTGTAGAGACCGTCCAAGTGTTCAATGCGCAGCCGAGAGAGACGAGTCGTTTTCAGGTCGCAGTCGAGGTTAGCTTTCGAACGGCGATCAGAAGGATTCGCGTGCGAGCGCTCCTAACGACCGTAGCGATGACTGGGCTGTTTGGAGCGTTTATCGTGGTGCTCTGGCTCGGCGCAAAAGCGGTACTCGCAGGTGAAATGACGGCGGGTACTATGAGTCAGTTCGTGATTTATGCGGTACTCGTTGGTGCGAGCGGCAGCGCACTCATTGAATTCTTTGGCGAATTGCAGCGCGCGGCAGGAGCGATGGAGCGTTTGGGTCAACTCCTGCTTTTGTCTCCTGACATTCGATCCGCCGAGAGCCCTGTTGCAATTCCTTCGGCGAAAAAGGCAGCCATTCGATTTGAGAATGTGTCATTCCGGTATCCCTCAAGGCCCGATCAAGCCGCGATTGATCGCTTTAATCTTGCGATTGAACCGGGCGAGAAAATCGCATTTGTCGGCGCGTCCGGTGCTGGAAAAACCACCATCTTCAAGTTGTTGCTCAGACTGTACGACGTGGCAGAGGGCGCAGTCCTATTAAACGGAGTGGATATTCGGGACGCTGATTTGTCGTCGGTTCGCAATCTGGTGGGGGTGGTCCCTCAAGAGAACCCGATCTTCGGATTGACCGCGTCGGACAACATCCGATTCGGGCGGGAAGATGCACCCCAGGCGATGATCTTAGAGGCGGCGCGGGTGGCTAACGCAGATGAATTCATCCAGAAGTTGCCGGAGGGCTACGACACCTATTTGGGAGAGCGGGGCGCGCGCCTTTCCGGAGGCCAAAAACAGCGCATCGCACTGGCTCGGGCGATTGTTCGAGATCCGCCTATTTTGCTGCTGGATGAGGCGACGAGTGCGCTCGATGTTGAGAGCGAGCGGCTGGTTCAGCAAGCGTTGTCTAAGGTGGAGTCGGATCGTACCACGCTCATCATTGCCCACCGACTGTCCACAGTGTTGCACGCTGATCGCATCGTGTTGATGCAGGAGGGCCAAATCGCTGCCATTGGCACCCACGCTGAGCTGCTTGAGCGCTCAGCTGCTTACCGCGACATGGTAGCGCTCCAGTTTAAGCAAGCGTCGGTTAGCCCAGACGCAGCCTAACTTGTCGCTCAATGCATGTGATTTTCTCAGTGCCCGTCAGTAGCGGTGTTGTGTCTTTCAGTTGCCGCTAGTCTGTCTGTGGTCCCAATGGGCCACGGTGATCGCCCTTTTGAGCGGTGGTTTTGCTTGATGTTGCTGCTGCATCTTGCAGTCATCGCTAGTCTGTGGTCCCTTGGCTAGGTCAATGACTAAGAAATTTAAGCGAAGGAGCAGAGCATGGATAACCGTCAATGGCTGATTAATGGCAACCCCAAAGGCCGTCCGCTCGAAGCGAGCGACTTTAAGCTTGAGACCAGTGCGCTCGGGTCATTGGCAGCGGAGTCTGCAAGAGTGCGCGTGGAATACCTCAGCTTTGATCCTTCGCAAAAAGGGCAAATGGAAAACATCGGTTACGCCGCAGCGACTGAAATGGGGCAGGTGATGCGGGCGACCGGGGTCGGCGAAGTCATCGAGTCGAATGCAGCGGGTCTCGAGGTTGGAGACCGGGTGCTAGGTAGTCTCGGCTGGCAGGATGTGGCCGATGTTAGAGGCAAAGACCTTGAGCGCCTCCCGGCTGATGTACCGCCGACGCGCTTTCTTGGGCCCATGGGCGGAACTGGACTGACGGCTTATTTTGGATTGTTTCGTGTCGGTCAGCCTAATCCTGGCGATACTGTCCTCGTGTCTGGAGCGGCGGGTGCCACGGGTTCAATCGTTGGACAGCTCGCGAAGCTCGCTGGCTGCCGCGTCGTTGGCATCGCGGGCGGTCAGGAGAAGTGCGATTGGCTGATTGAAGAATTGGGGTTTGATGACGCCATTGATTACAAAGCGGCTAAGGTCAAAGCGGCTGTGCGTGCCGCTTGCCCAGGTGGAGTGAACGTATTTTTTGACAACGTTGGCGGCGGCATCTTGAATGATGTGCTTGCTTGCATCGCGCTCAATGCTCGAGTTGTGGTCTGTGGTGGGATCTCTCGCTATCAGGAAGCAGTGCTCCCGCCTGGTCCGGCAAATTATTTCAATCTCGTTTTTCAGCGGGCTCGGATGGAGGGTTTCTTAGTCACGGACTATCAATCTGAATTCGCCATGGCACGAAAACGCTTGGGGCAATGGCTAGACGATGGCGCGCTACTCTATAAAGAAGACATTCAGACGGGGTTTGAAAATATTCCCCAGACATTGCAACGGGTGTTCGATGGTTCAAACTTCGGGAAGCAGTTGCTGAAGCTGTAAGCAGCGCTGGCGTTCCTGGCTGGGGAGTTCAAGGGGCGCCCCCGCACTATCTAGCACTACCCAGTACGAAGAGAAGCGTTAAGTTGCTATAGCTCTCAGCCCCCTTGCTTTGTGACGAAAGCTTTGTAACGAAGGCTTTGCAACGAAAGCTTTGTAACAAAAGCTTTGTACCGAGGCCGTTGAATCGAAGGCTCGGTGCCGAATGCTTGGTGGCGACCGCGTCACAGCGACCAAGCATTCGAGTTTTCTCTCCCCTAGGGATCAAACTGGGTGACAGCCAAAGCTATAGCGCTGGGGCAGCCTCTGCTTCACCCTCGGACGCTGCAAATTTTCCCTGACTCCAGATGAACAACGGGCGGTCATTGATCTTTTCAGTCACTTGCTCAAAGAAGGTCATCAATTCCGCTTTAGAAAGTGCGTCAATGGCCGCTGCAATTTGCTCACGTCCATCAAAGGTCATGATGCCTTCATCAAGATCGGACCAGTACCGACCCGCCCGTGAGCCCAGGTTTTTATCTTTCTCTAAAATCTCTGCAATCAGGCCAGCCTTGGCTTCGCTAAACGCCTCCGCTTCAAGGGAGGTGAGCGCTTCACGTTGCCAATCGAGGAATTGAGTTGTCCGATCAACCAAGGTTTGTGCTGAGGCCACCGGAGACTGAATCACGAACCCAACCCCGCCCTGATTCTCGTACTCTGCCTGGATGGCAGTGACGACATAGCCAAGTTGCTGCTCCGTTCTAAGCGATGTGAAGTATTTAGGCCTGAGCAAGTGAACGAGCAAGCTGCTCGATGCTCGGGATGTCAGGCTGTCGTCATCGTTTTGAGCGTAGATCACCATCATGGCGTCGTCATGATCGATCTCGAGCTTCATGTCGGTTCGATCTTTGATTTGGGTAACGGTAGGGCGTCGATCCGTCCCTGGCGCGAGGGACAGCTGCTCGCGCAGCGTCTGCCGAATGGCGCTGGCATCTTGTTCATCCACATTGCCAACCATCAGGCCCTCGACATTCACCTCGCTAAAGTACTCATCGCGCCAGGCAGCCAGCGCTGGGAGCGTGAGTTGTTCGAGCTCGGTCATCATGGCGTCTGCCGGCCAGCTGGACTCTAAAAGCGTATCGGTCAGCTGAGAGAACCCCTGCTGGTAAGGGCGATCCTTGGACGAGTTTTCTAGGCTTCGTCTGAACTCTTCCTTGAGGGTTGTGAAACGATCCTCAGCAATTGCCAGTGTCGTTAACGTTTCGAGCACACGCTCGAGCAGCACGGCTTGTTTATCTTGGTAGCCTCCGAGCGTGACCCTAAAGCCTCGAGGCGGAGTCGCCACTTCAAAGCTCACGCCAGCGAGAAGCGCCGGGTAGCCCAGCGTGTTCAGGTCGTCCTTTACGAGGTAGGCATACAAGTTCGAGGCCACCACATCCTTTAAGCTGATCAGGCCTCGATCAGAACGGATGCTGACGTGCGTCACTGCTCGAGGCACGCCAAATTCGGTGTCCGTTGCCAACAGCAAGGTGAGATCCTCTTCGTCAGTAACCACCCGCGGTTGAGGGTCACTGCCTGGCTTCAGCGCAAGATCGCTCGGTAAGAAAGGATTCGGTGCTGGGATGGTCAATCCGCCCTTGATTGATTGTGCGGCGGAGGCACGGCCAATCCCTTGCTCGATGCCGTAGGGCACTTCAAACCATGGTTCGATAGAGGGTCCCTCATAAGATGGATCCGCAATTGTGATCATGACGTTGTCCGTGCGCAGCGCAGAGAGATAGAAGTCGATCAGTGGCGCATCGAAGGCCGTCATCAAATAGGGCGCGACGTTAATGTCTTTCGGCGGATAGTATTGAAGATCCGATGCCAAAGACATGACCGTCCTCATGGCAGAGGATTGTTCTTTGAATTCAAACCCAAGTTTTGAAACCGTGGCTTCCTCCTCGTAATACCAGGCTTGGGGCCCCTCGCTGCGAAGTAGATCGATGTAGCTAAATACAATGTCCGTGATTTCATCGATGTGATTGGCGCCGCTCGGTGTGAGGCCAATAGAGATTGAGAACACCCCGTTTTCAGCGTCGATAGGTTCATTGTAGGCGCCGAGGCTGGTGATCCAGCCTGTTTGAGTCAGCTGCGCGTGCAGGCTTCCCTCGCCCTCGTGCCCGATAAGGCTTGCAAGGTATTGAGCCGGCTTGGTTCGGTAGTGCTGCCTCACGTCAGGCGTAGGGAATGTGTACGAGACGGAATAGTCGTCCTTCAGGTTCTGATACTTAAGCGTCATCGGTAGGCTATCTGGCTTGATGAGATCAGCCTCAATAGCGATCGGCCCTCGGTCATTGCCTGCCACATCAGAGAACAAGGCTCTCACCCAGGGCACTAGAGTCTCAAGCGGTTCTTTATGCAGAATCACGGCACTCATTTGATCAGCCGAGTAATGCTCTTCAAAGAAAGTCATTAAATCGCTGTACACATCACCGTCGAGTGTTTCTAGCGAGCCGATACTGAACTGAGAAAAGGGGTGGTCGGGGTTCATTGCTTGCTTTTGAACGGTGAAGCCTCGCCATCCATCGGCTTTGTATTGCATTTGGTATTCCGAATGAACCGCATTCTTCTCTCGCTCTACGTAAGCTGGGTCCATGAGCGGTGCGATAAAAAATTGACCAAATCGGTCTAAACCCTCCCCAAAAAATTCGGGTTGGATGTCAAAAAAGTAGTTGGTGTGGTCGGGCGCGGTGTAGGCGTTGGAGCTACCGCCGTGAGTTTCTATAAAGCTGAAGTACCCGTCGGGTTCTGGATATTTTTCAGTGCCGATGAATAGCATGTGCTCCAAAAAGTGGGCGAGACCCGGGCGCTCTTTGGGGTCATGAAAGCTGCCCCTGAAGACCGTGAGCGCGGCTGCAGATTTATCGGCGGCTGCGTCTGAGATGACCAGTAACTTCAGTCCATTGGGTAGGGTCTCGAAGTGATAGGCGCGTGGATCATTGGGGCTTTTAATGATTTCAATCGGAGCCAACTCAGCCGTCTGAAGATCTTCTGGCGTGCTATCCGTGCTTTGGCAACCAGAAAGGAAACCGAACCCTAGGATCAAGAATAAAAGAGACGAAAGGAGTTCGCTTGTTTTGTCTCGCGCTTGCAACATAGTGATTTGTCCACAAAGTCAAAGGGGCAAAGTCTATGCTAGAGGCGCGCTCGAATCGAGGGGCGGCCTGTGTGATCACGATTTGGCCTTGGTAGTCAGGTTGAAGTCATGTAGTACTTACTGAGTCGTTCCGTGATGTGCCATGTCAGTTTTGAGCCCTTCGGTACAAACACTACCTCTCCTGGCCCGAAGTGCTCTTCGACGCCTTCAGCGTTCGTGATAATTAGCGCCCCAGAGATAATGGTCATCATTTCATTAACGGGGTAGTTATCGATGTCAACCTTGCAGGGTGGGCATTCCCAGATGCCGGTGGCAACCGAACTATCTTCTGCTTCATAGAAAGACTGAGTGTTTTCGTCATTTTTGTCTGAAGTGAAACACGATTTGGGAATCAACCTCGAGGCGTGCTTTTCCGTCAATGCTTCCGGAAGGAGTTTGAAAGTACTTGGTATCATGTCTTTTTCAGTCTTGAGTCTGGTTTAGAGTTGAAGCTGTTCCTGCACCGCACGATAAGCTGCATCAAAAGCGGCATTCATCAGCGGCGTGACTTCTGAGTCGGTGTTTGCAATTGATATGCGCCCAAACTGCTGACGACCGATTTCATGAGGCGCCTTGCCTTCTTCCCACTCCGGGTCGTCTAGTCCCAGGTAGGAATAGGCATATCCGTGTGGAATTCTGTTGACGGTTATTGCCTTGATATCTGTTTCGTGGTCGAAACCAAAGCTACCCAGCATATGTTGCAGTTGATCGCGGATTTGTTGTTCGTAATCGTCAAACGTTGAGGCGTAAATTTTGTGTCGTCCTGCTCGAAGCAGCTCGCGAGCCGTCCCCTCACTCCCATCTGCTGGAGTGGGTGAGGCCATCATGAATACGACCATTGGATCATCAGGTCCTCGTGGCGGTTCATAGCCGCCAGATGTTACCGTCGGCGCTGCAGCAACCCACTGAAAAGGATCGTATGGGCAGTGAGTAAACATGACGCCCAACCTTGAGAAGGCGGCTCCGTTATCCAGCAGGACATTCGCGTAGACAAAAGGCGCGCGCTCTCCATAACTTAATCCCTCTTTTTGTGGCTCGCTCATTTCAGGACAAAGATGCGGAACAAGATCGTTGTAGCAAGCGAGTACGCAGTGATTGGCCGTGACCCGCAGGGCTTCTCCTTGCTGGACATAATCGACCTGTACCTGGCCGCCGGCTTCCCTCACACCCACAGCAGTGCTGTTGAGGCGAACGCGAACGGGCTGCTCGCTCTTATCGAGCGCACTATAGTCAAAGCGGGTAATGGCAACGTCCTCAAAGCCCTTCATGTTGGGTGCGACGCTTGGAATCATCTTCTGTACGAGAAGGCGCGCAACTGACGCGTTTCCATCGGGGAACATGCGTACATCACCTGCCAGCTCATCAACCAACATTGCACCGATGGTATCGACAAAGTCTGCCAGCCAACCCATGACACGAAGTCCTGGGCTACCGGACATAACAGCTTCGAGTACCGTATGGTTCCAGCCGGAAGGACCGTTCAAAACGAGCAGGTGTGCATCCAGTATTGGGATAGTCGAGGTCGATAGTCCGATGCGTTCGGACAAGAACTGGTTGTAGCTCGTGCTGTTGACGTAGTCCCATTTGTCGGACAAAGACAGGTCGTCCAGAAAGTCCTGCTCGCCGCCAAAGAAACGAATGAGTTTGCTTTTTTGATCCTCTGGTATGGGTAATTGGTTAACCGCAGACCGATAATCGCCTCTACCATGCCAAAACTTCATCCAGTTTCCGCCGATAGTCGTGTAATTGTCCCCATCAGGCACTGTCAGCCCGACCTCACCGTTTAGTTTGCCTCCAAGCACGTAGTTATCGGGCGTATTGAACGCCATTTGGGTGATGGCTTGTTCATCAATGCCAATGTCAATCAAAAGACTGCCAGCAACGTCTCCATAGTTGCTGGGACTGTCCAGGTTCTGTGCGCCCCCGAGGCTGAGAAGCATCCTGCCTTTATAGTGAAATTCATTGCGCTTGGCATGACCACCGAAATCGTCATGGTTATCAAGAATAAGGATGCGGGCGTCCTGACCCTTTTCTTTTAAGTAATACCAGGCTGCTGCAAGCCCGCTCATGCCGCCGCCGACGACGATCAGGTCGTAATGCTCGCCCAGTGACGTGTATTTCTCGGGTTTTTGTCCCTGCCAGGCGAGTGCATGGGCAACTTCAAAAGAGCCGGGATGACTGCCTCTCATGCCCGTGAGAGTCGGGGGATAGTCATGGGCGAGCGTGTCGACGCTAACGTCCGCCCGGCCGGACGACTGTAAGTTTGTGCCAGGGCTGTTGCCGTAGGCTGGTAGCATGAGACCCCCGGCGCCAATGACCATGCCGTTGAGCAGGTCGCGTCTCGTGATGCTGTTTTTGGGTTTGATTGTTCTATCGCCTGTCTTTACCTGTCAGTTGACAGGTTGTATGATGCGAACCCACCTGTCAAGCGACAGTCACCATGGCCGATCGAAGAACCGAAATATTAGAGGCTGCAATTGCGCTGATTGTGGACGAGGGTTACTCAAGCCTGACCATGCGTGCGCTCGCGCGCGAAGTCGGGATGAAACTTGCTTCTTTGCAATACCATTTCAGAACAACCGACGAATTGATGCGGGGGGTGGTTAACCATATCGGGGACACTTACGACCAATCATTCGAGGCGCTCAGAAGAGATAGCGAGATCATAACGGCGCGGCAATTGGTCGGATTTATCCTGGAAGACGAACCTGGAAAGGCCATCTGCGGCGATAGATTGTGGCCGCAGCTTTGGGCGATGCAGGACGTCGAGCCACTGGTTTCTGACTTGGTAGAGAACATCTATGAAAGATTCCTCGAAGTGCTCGAGGGTTCGCTGCGTCAAGCAGGTTCATCAATGCCTCGTGTGGAGGCGCTGTGCATCATGTCTATGCTTGAAGGCACGACGATTTTTGTTGGTGAGGGAAGAAGATGGCAGAAGCACGCCATCGATGTCAGCGAGGCCATTTTGAAACTTACTGAAAACAACTGGGGCCCAGCTAATGAACGCGAACCTTAATCAGCAGATAGGCCACCTAGGCTTTTGGTCGGGTGTCATTTTTCTGGTAACTGTCGTTGTTTCGTTGTTGCTCCCGCTGGATGTACCCGATGGGTTACAAGCAGCGCATGTTGATCGCGTTATTTGGCTTAATGAGCATCGCTCAGCGTTTATCTTGGGGTGGGTCAACCAGATGGTTTCCATGTTGTCGCTGTCAGGCGTGTTATTGGCAGTGGCATGGTTTGCTGCGATGCGAAGTCCCTTGAGTGGAATGGTAGGAGGAATCGCAATCTTGCTGTCCATTACAGCATTCATCATTCCCAAATTCATCGCGATTTGGACGATACCGCAGCTTGCAGAGACCAGTGCAACAGGTGGCATTGGCTCAGAGTTTGCGGACCAACTGCTTTTGATATTGAACGTTTCGGTCCCTTTTTCGCTTTACACCTCTTTTGACTATCTGGGGTTCTGGCTTTATGCGCTTTTCGCCCTGGTGATTGCTGCGCCTCTGTTTAAACATGCACTAATCTGGAAGTTTGCAGCGGTCTCTCTTGGTGTTTTTGGCGCTGCCTTTCACACATTGTTGATCGCTTTATTAGCGAAAAAAGTTGTTCCAGCAGACATTGAATCCTGGTTTCTTGGGAGTACTTTGTTTCTGATTGTCGCGATCATTGTCGCAGTGCTCGGTTTTCGAACAACGGGAAATCAATCCTGATTGGTTGAGGCGTTAAAAGCTCTTGGCTGACCGGTCGTCACTAATATTCTGAAAGTCGTCTTCCCGTCAGCCCGCGATGAATCAGGGGCTATTGGCATTGAAAGATTCCATCCAAAGTTAACGAGTGGGCCGAATCCTTTGTGCTTTCTCGGCGAGAACGTGCTGATAGCGACGAGACGACAAGCGGATCCTTTTCACGGCTCAGGTTGCTAGCTTACGAAGGCCTAGGGCATCAATCGCTTCAATCTGTTCTGCAGTAAGCGGTTCCTTCGCGGCCTGGATTGTATTGAGCAGCTCTTCTCTGTTCTTGACGCCCAAGATGACGGTATCAACACCGTCCATCGCGAGCGCGTACTGATGAGCAACATCTGCAGGATCAAGATTCCATGTCTCGCAGAGCGCTCGGAACGGCGCGGCGTGATGGTAGTCGAGCACCTCGGGGTGGTCTTCGGGTAGCGCGCGGTCAATAGCTCGGGTAAGTGCACCTGCTTGGACTGCGCGTATTCCCAGCACTCCAACGCCTGACTCGGTTGCCGTGCGGATGATATTCCGTGGCTGAGCGGCTTCAGGAAACCGCTTGATAGCGCCGGGACTATCGAGGAGATTTGCGATGACTTGGACGGCTTGCGGTTTCGCCTCACCTTTTAGCACTTCCATGATGGTGCTCGGCAAGCCCGTGCCCGTGATTCCCCAAGCGCCAATGATCCCTTCGCGCTGAATGGCCTCAAACGCTGGAACGACCGCCTCATAGAAACAGGCCTCGGTCACGCTCCATCGATGCTGATCCTCAGCCAATTCTCCAGGGAATTGGTAGTCGTTCGGGATGATATTCGAGTGCAAGAAAAACAAGTCGATTCGATCGAGTTTGAGCGCGTCTAGCGAGCGGCCGATGGATCGGCGCACTTTGGCGAGCGTTTCGTCTGATGATTGCGTTCCAAGGAGGATCTTGCTGGTGACATGGACACCCTCGGGCATGCGGCCTTGAAGCGCTTCGCCCACTACACTCTCGGCTTCACCCCGCCCATACATTGGCGCAACATCAATCAGATTAATTCCTTCTTCGACCGCCGTCTGGACAGTTTGGACCGCCTCTTGCCGGGTCGTCTCTCCCCATATGCCAGCAATACCACCGCCACCAAGGGTGAGTGGGCTGACGGGCCATAATGCCCCAAGTGGTTGATGAGTAGCGGATGTCGTCACTGAAATCTCCCTGAGTGGTGTGGAGCCCTTGAACCTGGTTTTGAGGGAAGCCTCAAGCGATCAAGCTCCGCTCGAACCGCTCTATGCTCTTGCTCGTTGAAGGTGTACTTGAGTAATAACACCGCGCCAATGAGATAGCAGCCTGCAGGCATCAAGGCGAGTAAATATCGGATCGCATCTTGCGTCGCGGCATTCTGCTCAACGTTGGGTTCAAACCCTGAAAATTGGAGCACCAAACCAACGACGAACGCGGTCACTGAACCCGATATTTTTCGGATCAAGTTCCATACGGATAGGTAAGCGCCTTCCTTTCGCTCACCGGTTGTATATTCGTCATAGTCCACGATGTCTGCTTGCATCGCGCTGGGTAATACAGCGCCAGTGCCTCCGCCGACGCCAGCAAAAAAGCAGCAGGTGTACACCCAGAGGTCATCACCAGGACCGGCGAAGACGAGCGAACCAAATGAAAGCGCTGAAATCACGGTGCCCGCAATCCAAAGATTGCGCTTTCCTGTCACCCTCGAAAGCTTGATCCAGAGCGGGGCGAAGAGAAACTGCGGTAGCTGGTAAATGATCAGAATCAATACGAAGTCATCCATCTTGACCACGTATTGGGCTGCGTAAACGGCCAGCAGGCCAAGGGTTGCGCCGCCGAACGTTTCAATGCCGTAGACAACGAGTAAGAGGCGCGCATGGGGATTTTTCAGAACGTCAAAAAACGTGCTGTAAGGGCCTTTGGTGGCCCTACCTTGAGATTCCTCCCTTTCGGGTAAGTAATAGGTCGTAACAAGGACGATCGAGCTAATCGCGATGCCGGCAAAAATAGATAAGAAAAATGCAAACTGCCGTTTGTCCCCTGCGTCGTACATGAGCTCAAGCGAGTAAAGCCCTGCGGCAACCCCAAAGATACCGATCATGTGACTGAGACCGTAAAGACGGGTTCGCTCGTGGTAGTCGAAGGTTAGTTCAACGCCGAGTGAGCCATGAGGCACAAAATACGCGGTCTGCACTGTCTCGTAGATGAGCAGTCCTACGGCCAACCAGATGATGAGTTGAAATTCATTCAGCCATTCCGGCGGAGACCAGATGCCGACGAGGGCAAGACCCATGGGAACCGCAGCAAAAAACATCCAACTTCGGCGGCGGCCATATCTCGATCGGGTTCGATCAGATAGATAGCCGATGAGCGGGTCACTGATAGCGTCCCAAAATCTTGCCGCTGCGAGGATCGTCCCCACGATCGCGGGCGCGACGAGCAGCACATCAGTGGCGAATTTCATGTAATAGACGCCAAACAGCGTGCCCATGATGCCAAAAGCAATTCTCGGAGTGGCCCACGCCCCAATGATGGCGGCAGACAGTCGGTCAGCTTGTGAGGGCTGTGTGGATGGGGCAGCGTCAGTCATTGGGTCTTAAAGTGTCTCAAAGGGTGTGCAGCATGAACTCGAACATCTGTCGTAGCTGAATGACATAGCACCATCCTAACAGGATGATTAAGCAGTGTGCGCTGGCGAAATCGGAGTTGTTTGTCGATGGTTTGCATTGTCTGCCGTGATTGACGAGCCAAGTTCGAAGACAAGCTAGAGGCCCAGAGAGACTATCTGGCCTAATGGGCTATATCTAAAGAAGGCTTCGCTCTTTCGTTGCCTAGGCGGCCTTTTAGTCTCCAAGTAAAGATTCCCCGTAGGATGAACAACCCTGTTCGAGAATTTGTCGTTGAAAACGTTTTTTCGATTCATTAACCCATTCATGGCTTTTGTCCTGAAGTCATCGATTCATTGGTTGGTCAGTTTTCAGCTGATGCTGCTCATAGTCATTGGGCGGAAAACTGGTCGTCAGTTTGAGATCCCTGTGAGTTTCGCGAAGCTTGATGGTGTGTATGTGGCGCTAACGCTCAAAGCTAATCAGTGGTGGCGTAATTTGAGAGGAGGTACTTGCACCGCCGTCATTCGCGGTGAGCGAGTGGCTTGCACCATCCACATCATCGACGAGGACGTCAGCTCGATAGAGCAGAATCTTCGGGCGCTCATCAATCATAATCCCCTTGACGCTCCCTTCGCCGGCGTCAGGCTGAACTGGCGATTGAAGCCCAATGAAGACGATCTAAGGACAGCAGCCCAGCGACACGTGGTGCTGAGGCTCGAGGCGCCCGGCTCCTCAGCGAATACCACTCCAGGCAGCTGATCGCGCTTCCTCGTCAGCTAATTGAAGCGTCGACTGCTCATCAAAGTGCATGCGCTGTGGGTCGCTTAGCGAGTACTGAGTCCAGGGAGCGTCGCCTTTAATGAACGCCATCCAGCGATCGTGCATCTCTAACGCCACGTGGCTGGGTAGGTCACCCGGTCCGACAAATTCCCTTACACCAGCAGCTTCTAGCGTGTTGAAGGCAAACGGTATTTCGAGAGCGTGAGTCGCTTTAAGGTGCCCCTGCCGGGATTCCCAATCGAACTGGTATACGTAGTCCTCTGACCCATGTTTAGCTCGCTGCTCGAGCAACCTTAAGGTTGGAATCTTGAACATAAAGTCTGTTGATAACTCGATAGCGAGCTGCGTCAGATTGAAGTCAGGAAACATCGCTTGGTATCGCGCTTTGAGTTCGCTGCCCGCACCGAAGCCTTGGAGTTGTCGATCAAGTGCGGCTTCGTCTACCTGACCCATAATGAATAGACTCGCTTCGTCTTTGTTGGTACCAATCATGAGCGGGATGGATGCGCCCTGGCCTTCTTGATGGGCGCCGAGCAAAGTATCGGGAATAACCACATTGCCCTCGCTTGGGTAGAACGCGGACATCCCAAGGTTCATCGATTGCTGTTCTAGCCAGCGATCGACACGAATTTGATCTTTCAAAATGTCCCCAGCACCCCGTGCCTGAAGGTCGCTTACATGACTAACGCCAGCTTCAATGAGTAGCTGATTGCTGATGGCTTGTGCGTCCGTTTTGCGCATCGTGTGGTGCGCGGCACCGCTTTGGGCGATCGCACGATGAAAAAGGCCTTCCGCTCTTTTTGAGCCAAGCAGTGTTGAAACAGAAAAGGAACCTGCCGACTCACCCGCAATTGTTACCCGACTGGGGTCTCCGCCGAAGGCTCGAATATTATCCTGGACCCACTCCAGCGCCTTGATTTGATCCAGCAGACCGTTCACCCCAGATGTGTCGAGGTCTTCATCCAAATGGCTAAGTTCCGCAAACCCGAGGGCCCCCAGACGGTAATTAATACTGACCGTGACGATATCTCCGCGCTGCGCGAAGGAAGTGCCGTTGTACCAGGGGATGGAGCTACGTCCTGTCCGGTAACCTCCGCCATGGATCCATACGAGTACAGGTCTTGCGCCATCGTCTGCCATTGGCGTGCAGACATTGAGTGTTAAGCAGTCTTCATTCCAGGCGGGGTCCACACGGTCTGTCATCCCGCCGCTCGCGGTTTGCGGCGCCGCGGGGCCAAACCGTGTGCCGTCGTGTATGTCATCCCAAGCGTCCACTGGCTGGGGCGCCCGAAACCGAAGCTCGCCAACAGGTGGTGCAGCATAGGGAATCGCGCAATAAAGCTGAACGCCAGCTTTGGTCTTACCCATGACGCGGCCTTGGGTAGTAAGGACGATAGGATGCTCAATGTCAGACATGGTGGGACACTCCTTGGTGAGTGTTCTGACGCTATCAAGGAATGCGCTGCGTGCAAAGCGGGTTAGTGCTGACCGAGTGACAAATTGACCTGGCAGCGGGGCGATGAGAAGGGGTTAAGAGGATCAGATCATCGACGGTCTAGGAATCGCTGTGGAACGAGGCTTTCTTCGATCTTAAGATGGGTAGCACGTACCCACGAAATAGTGTTTGATAAGGGTCATAGCTCGGAACATTCAAGCGTTTGCGCGAGTAGCGAAGAGCATCCAAGGGGATCCATGACACCGTGGACATCTGGGGAAAGCAAAGGAAAGCGAGACAAAGCGAAAGGGAGTGAGTCATCCATGAGATTTGAAGCACCGACGACAACCAAAGCAGCAGCCGCGCTGCTCGCCAATGAATCGGGAGAATCCCGAATCCTGGCAGGGGGAACGGACCTGCTGGTTCGAATGAAAACGGGCATGATCGAACCCGATTTGGTCGTGGACATAAAGAGAATCGAGACTCTGCAGCGGTTGAACGTAAGTGCCGGCGGGACAGAGATAGGTTCTGCGGTTCCATCAGCAGCCCTCGGCGAGTCGGCGAAGCTGAAGTCGCTTTGGCCTGGCGTGGTTGAGGCGGCAAACCTCATTGGCTCTGATCAAATACAAGGGCGATGCACCATCGTTGGTAATTTGTGTAATGCATCACCTGCCGCTGATAGCGTGCCCGCGCTCATAGCAGCTGGCGCAAAAGCGATCGTAGTAGGAGCGGGCGGTAAGCGTCGAGTTCCCGTTGAAAAGGTGGTGACTGGTCCAGGCTCACTGTCGCTCCGATCTGATGAATTCATTGAAGCGATCGTCCTGCCCGAGCGTAAAGGGACTTTTGGGGATGCCTACCTGCGGTTTACGCCCCGCACCGAAATGGACATCGCGGTAGTGAGTGCTGGCGTCAATCTCACATTGAGTCGAGGTGTGGTGAAAACCGCGCGAGTCGCGCTGGGGGCAGTCGCTCCAACGGCAGTGCTCGTGTCAGCGGCGGCGCGAGCGCTCGTTGGAACGAAACTAGATGATGTCGCGCTGGAAAAAATGGCAAAGGCCTGTCGCAAGGCGTGTAACCCAATTGATGACAAGCGAGGCACTGCTGCTTACCGCACGCAGGTCGCTGGCGTGATCGCAAAGCGAGCGGCGGTACTCGCCTTTGAGCGAGCAGGAGGAAAGCAATGAGTGGAGTAACGGTAACAACGACAGTTAACGGGGATCCTGTCCAGTACGTGTGTCCAGCAGACGAGAGTCTGCTCGATGTGCTTCGCAATCGGTTAAATATGACCGGCTCCAAGGAAGGCTGTGGAACAGGGGATTGTGGCGCTTGCAGTATAACCATGGATGGCCGGCTGGTTTGTTCGTGCTTGGTGCTCGGTGCAGAGGCCGAAGGCCGAAGCATTGAAACCGTTGAGGGCCTATCCGAAGGGGGTGAACTGCACCCGCTTCAAGAGAAGTTCATCGAACACGCCGCGTTTCAGTGCGGTATCTGCACGCCTGGGTTCTTAGTCGCGGCGAAAGCGTTGCTTGATCGCAACGCCAATCCAGATGAAGAGGAAATTCGCTACGCGTTGGCTGGCAATCTTTGTCGGTGCACGGGGTACGACAAAATTGTTCGAGCCGTGCAGGACGCTGCCAAAGTGATGCGTCGGAAAAAGAAAAAGTAGAAAAGCCTCTCAACCCGTGCGTCGCTACTCCGAAGGGAATGAGCAGATGAAACGGGTCGAGCAACGTTGAATTAGAGAAAATTGCAGGGACAGCACGCTAGTTGAGACAAAGCTGATCGTTAGAAAGCTAATCGATATAAAGCTAGTCAATATAAAGCTGATCGGAAAAAGCTGGTTTAAACAAGCTAGATTGGACACGGCAAGATTAGCAAAAGCGAGTCGAAGCAGAGCGAGTCGATAAAAAGAGGAAAAGAGCATGCCTTACGACACAAGTTATACAGACCAATCGTTTAGTCGGGTTGGGCAACGGGTGAATCGCCCAGACGGCCTGGAGAAGGTTACCGGGCGAGCCAAATACGGCGCGGACATGAATGCAGCTGGGCAACTGGTGGGAAAGATCCTTCGCTCGCCACACGCGCACGCGTTGATCAAGAAGATTGATACCTCGAAAGCGGTAAAACTACCTGGTGTGAAAGCCGTAGTGACCGCCGACGACTTCCCTGATCATTCAGGCGGTGATCGAGGCATGCTCGATATCCTGGAAAACTGCATGGCCCGTGGCCGGGCTCTGTACGACGGCCACGCGGTGGCCGCAGTGGCTGCAGTCGATGAGACCACCGCGAGAAAAGCGCTCAAGCTCATTAAAGTGCAATACAAGAAGCTTCCTCACGTGACGGATGTTGACGAAGCGATGAAGCCCTCAGCGCCAGTCGTTCAGGATTGGATTCGGACTCGAGGAGTCGACCCGGCGCCGACGAGTGGGTCAAACGTGCACCAGCGTAGTGAGTTTGGTCATGGCGACCTAGATGCTGGATTTGCGGAAGCCGACGTCATTGTTGAGAAGAGTTATAAAACCGAACAGACGCACCAGGGCTACATCGAACCCCATGCTTGTCTTGCAACGCTCGGTCCAGACGGTGTGGGTGATCTTTGGGTGACGACCCAAGGCCATTTCACGTTCAGAAATGTGTGCGCGAATTTGCTCGGGTTAGATGTTGCGAAACTTAAAGTCACGTCTTCGGAAATTGGTGGTGGATTCGGCGGAAAGACGCACGTATGGATGGAGCCGGTTGCGCTGCAACTCTCTAGGAAAGCCAACCGTCCTGTGAAATTAGTGATGTCTCGAGAAGAGGTGTTTAAAGCCACTGGTCCAACCTCCTCAACGTCGATGGATATTAAGATTGGTGCGACCAAAGATGGTCATATTACCGCCGCATCCGCTGAGCTTCGTTACCAGTGCGGAGCATTCCCCGGTATTTGGGGTATGCTCGGCGCCATGACTGCGTGGGCTTGCTATGACCTTAAGAATGTAAAAGCCGTTGGCTTTGACGTGTTGTGTAACCGGCCGAAAGTGGCGGCTTATCGCGCGCCGTCTGCGCCTATGGCTGCATTCGGAGTCGAGAGCACCATCGATTTGTTGGCAGCAGAATTAGGAATGGACGCACTGGAACTGCGCATTAAGAATGCGGCAAAAGAGGGCACGCGCGCTTCCTACGGACCCGTCTATGGTCCCATCGGCATTGGGCCAACGCTCGACGCGGTCAAAAACCACCCGCACATGAAGAAGCGCCTCGGCAAAAACCAAGGGCGCGGCGTTGCTTGCGGGTTCTGGTTTAACTTCGGCGGCCAAACCTGCACAGACTTGAACGTGTCGGTCGATGGTACGGTGAATCTAACGGTTGGAACGGTTGATGTTGGTGGTTCAAAGGCGTCGCTTGCGCTGATTGCTGCTGAGGAACTTGGTATTCCTTACGAGCAAGTGCGCGTTCAGGTCGGTGACACGGCGTCGCTTGGCCACAACGATACGACCGAGGGTAGTCGCGGAACCTTCTCATCAGGGATGGCGACCATCTTTGCAGCTCGGAACGCTATCACCGTGCTTCGAGAGCGCGCAGCGATGATGCTGGATGTCCCTGTTGACCAAGTCGTTTGGGAAGATGGTGCGGCTCGAGCCACGGGTAAGAAGAACAGCAATCTCCCACAGCTGACGTTGAAAGAGATTGCGGGTAAGTCGCCGACAACGGGTGGTCCAATCGCTGGTCACAATGAAGTGGTCGCCGATGGCGCAGGGGTTTCATTTGCGAGCCACATCTGTGATGTAGAAGTTGATCCAGAAACCGGCGCGACCAAGATCCTTCGCTACACGGTAGTTCAAGATGCTGGCAAGGCAATCCACCCGGACTATGTCGAGGGTCAATTCCAAGGTGGTGCGGCGCAAGGCATTGGCTGGGCGCTTAATGAGGAATACATCTACGGCAAAGACGGTAAATTGCAGAACCCCGGGTTCCTGGATTACCGAATCCCGGTCTGTTCAGATCTGCCTTTCATCGATACGGAGATATTGGAAATTCCTAACCCCAACCACCCATACGGTGTGCGCGGTGTTGGCGAAACGTCGATCGTGCCGCCTTTGGCAGCCATCGGTAATGCGGTTTCAAACGCAGTGGGTGTGCGAATGACTCACGTTCCCATGTCTCCGCCAAGAATCTTAGCAGCGCTTGATGCCGAGTAATAAAAAACGGGGCGAGCCTGCAAGTCGCAAGTTCGCGCAATGAAGGTCGAACTCTCGGGGATCCTTCGAGGCGCCGCTCGCGGCGCCTCATTCGTTGAGCTTGAAGGAAAAACGATTCGTGAGCTCATGGACCACTTGCTGCTCCTTTACCCGGACATGGCTGGACCCATGGATGAAGGCATTGCGGTCGCAATTAATGGCGAAATATTTAGAGACGGTTGGAATCAACCCGTTCCCGAAGACGCAGAAGTATTTTTGTTGCCCCGAATTCAAGGCGGCTAATCACTGATCACGATCTGGCAAACGATGGTTGATTGGCGGAGGTGTGACGTGCGGTCCATGATGCAGTATCAATGATGGCTAGGATCGCTGGCTCGGAAGGTTGGCCGCCGTATGGGCCGGAGTAACTCGCTTGCTATTTGCTCAGTCGTTGTAGAGGTGATGAAGAATCGGTAGAGCGGTTCACCAGACTTGTCCCTCAAATAGCCGAAATCGGTGTCTTAGGCCGGGGGTGACTGAACATCCAGCTGGTCCGCATGATTAATGAGACACCTATTGCTCAGAGAAGCGAGCCTGAATACCCGAATAAGAGAGAAGAGGAAAGAATGAAACGAAGCACTCCTTTTTGGCCGAAGCCCGAGGGTTTGATCGAGCGAGCGTTGGAATTGGAATTTCACGGAGTCAATTACAAGAGCTATATCGTTGCACCCGAGGCAGAACTAGGGCCGAGGCCCTTGGTGCTGGTGATCCACAATTATCAGGGCCTAAAAGGGTTTGACATGGACGTGGCCGAATATATGGCCCGCCTGGGCTACGTTGGCATGGCCGTTGATATGTATGGTGATCATGTTCCCGAGGGTCAGCGTGAGTTCCCGACGGACCCTTCCGAGATTGAGGCCTTTCAGAAGTGTTGTTTTGACGCGATGGTTGACCTAGATCACGACCACGCACGTTTTCGAGACTTGATGGCCCATTGGATTGAAGTCGGCTTAAGCGATGAGAGTGTGGATGAAGCAGCGGCGCCGGCTGCCATTGGATATTGTTTCGGTGGAATGGCGGTGATCGAGGCGGTGAGAGGCGGGCTGCCACTGTCAGGTGTGGTGTCCTTTCATGGACTGTTACAAACGGGTGAGGACCCGAGCGCTGCGCGATTTGGCGCGGTTCGACCACCTCTACTCCCTGCTGAGAACCGCCATAACACGCGAACCATCATTAGAATCGAGAATGGTGCAGAGGACCATTTGGTGAGCCTCGAAAGCAAACAGCGATTTTTTGAGGAGATGGATCAAGCAGGCGTCGACTGGAGCTTTCATGAGCACGCGCGAACGCCCCATGGATTCGCCCTGCCAGCACGCATCGGAGCGCCGGGACATCTACATGAGCCAGCGGACCGCCGATCCACTCAAAATATGTTGAGCCTGTTTCGAGAGGTGTTTCCTCACGTCAGTCAGCGTTCTGTTGAGTTTAATGCTGCGGGCACACGGATCCCCTAACACGTTGTCAGCGCTCGCCCAGTATTGGGACGAAATAGCCGCCGAGTAGCCCTCGTCATTAAAGAAGCTAAAGGGTCTTGCTGAGTAGCATTAGGTGTTGCTCCGCTGATTGAGCGCTGCCAGGTCGCGCCGTCTCTATAGGTAACAAGGCTCATGCCGTGTCGTTCTGTCATCTTTTGATGGCCAAAAAAAAGGGCGCGCTCTTACTAAGAGCACGCCTTCGGCACGTCGATAAGATTAGGTTACAAGCGGTAGTACAGCTTCACGCCTAGGTTACGTCCTGGTAAGGGCGCCTCCTCTTTGACAAACGAGGTGTGCCGTCTGGCAACCTCATCGAGCAGGTTCCTTCCATACACGGTGACGTCAAGCTCTGACGCGCCAAGCGAGAAAGTCCGGGTCACGCTCAAATTGAGCATGTCGTAACCATCGGTAGGCTCTTCGTTTTCGGCAACGCGAGATTGATCGCTGACTCGCTGATAACTGAGCCGCGTATCAAAGCCTGAGATTGAACCATCTACGGTAAACGTATCTCTTGCTGGCGCAATGCGAGGAACCCGTGGGCCAGAATCAAGGCCGGCATTAGTTTGGTCACGCGCGTAAGTAAAAGTGAGTTGGCCCATATCAAAATCGATCGACGTGCCGATTTCGAACTCGTAGCCAGAGAAGGATGCATCCTCCTGCTCGTATGCTGCGGCAATCAACCCACCATGATCGTGTTCCTCCTCATGTTCTTCCTCATGTCCCTCTTCATGCTCTTCTTCGTCGTGATCGTCCATCTCATCTTGGAGATAGATGTAGTCACTGATCTCGTTGTTAAAGAGCGTGAGGCTCATAAAGTAGTTGGGTCGATCAACAGACAGCGAGATTTCTGTGTTGAAGCCACGCTCCGACGATAGTGTTGGATCCCCAACCTCGAAGCGTTGTGCGGCAAGGTGTGGGCCGTTGATAAACATCTCGACCACTGACGGTGCCCGCTCAATCGAGGCGAGACCGAGAGACAAGGAGATATCGTTATCGAACGCTTGAGTCAGGCTGAGTGCCAGGCTTGAGGTCTTGTAGTTGAGGTCGAACGTGTCGATTTCCACTTCTTCATTATGGTCATCATCATGTTCTTCATCGCCATGCTCTTCCTCGTCATGGTCCTCGTCGTGATGGTCTTCATCCTCATGAGCGACGGAACCTCGTCGATCTAAATTGTCAAAGCGTGCACCGAGGTCCACGTGGAACCCATTGGCCCACTCTCGGCTGAAGTAATAGCCCAACGTAATTTCCTTTGACTCGGTGGGTCGCATAAACGCTTCTTCGCCAATGATGGCCACTTCCTCTTGGCTGAAATTCGTAACGACTCGGTGCGAGGCTCTGTCGGAGTCAAGATTGAAGCGTAGGTCTAGCTCTTGGGCCTGGTTCGTGAATAGTGTCGGACCCTCGTGTTCATGCTCGTCGTGGTCTTCGTCCCCTTCTTCTTCATCGTGACCTTCTTCTTCGGCATGCTGCTCCGCTAGGCTGTAGTCTGAGTCTTGGTAAGAAAAGTCGATGCTGTTGATGAAGCCGCCAACGTTGTCCAGTCTGCCCTCGATCGTCCAGACATCTGACTTGGTCGTCGAGAAAATTCTTTCTTCCTCGCCGTGTTCGTCATGGTCGTCGTGATCTTCGTCGCCATGCTCAGCTTCATCATGATCCTCATCACCGTGTTCTTCCTCGCCATGCTCCTCGTCTCCATGTCCCTCGTGTTCATCAGCGTGAACGGGGATCCCGTAGACAGATTCTTTGCGACTGTAAGAGCCCCCGACATAGCCCCAGTCTCCAGTCTTCGATAATCCAAATTTATGACTGCTTCGCTGGGTGTCGCTGTTCTCTAGGATGCTAAGATCGTGCTCATCACCGTGTTCTTCCTCGTCATGGTCTTCGTCATCATGCTCGTCCTGATGGTGCTCATCATGCGTTAGCGCGCCGTTCGGAAGATCATAATTGTTGAGATTCGCGTAGCTGCCTGCGTAACTCCAATTGAGGCCAAACGCTGAGGTGGTTGCGGAGAGAGAGGCCGCTTCGCCATCGTTGACTGACTGGCTCTCAACACTGGCGTTCAATTTGGTTTCTTCGACGTCGGTTCTCGCGATAGCGTTATCAACGACATTGACAATTCCACCAATGGACCCGTTGGCGAAGAGAAGCGAAGCAGGGCCGCGGACGACCTCTATTTGTTGCGCATTTGCGGTGTCTACTTCATTAATGTGGTCGCCGCCGAGGCCTGAGATGTCTCTTGTCACACGGCCGTTTTCTAAGACTTTTACCCGGCTACCGGACAACCCTCTGATGACAGGGTGCCCGACACCACTGCCATAGTCAGCAACGGTGACACCTGTCAGCCCGTCTAAATATTCGCCCAAGCTCAGGCTGGGTTGAGCGCTTAGCTGAGACTGGTTCAAGACGTGTAACGGCATAGCGTCCGCTTCTACCGCATCATGTAAGAGTGATGCGCGAACGACGATTTCTTCGATTTCTGGATTGGATTCAGCAGCGTCAGCTTGGACATGGCTGACACTAATGAGCAGTACCGCGAAAGCAATCGCGGAGGAAAAATTAGGTAGTGTTTTCATAACTGGTAGCTCTTTGTCACGCCTTAGCTTGCCCACTCGGCAAATTAAGCGTGGTTTTTACTTGGCTGCGATTGTTGTCTTTACGAGACTTGCGTTTTGGTGCCAAACACCAAAAGGGAACACAGCGTTTTGATCGAAAGAACTATCGAATGGGGGGCGCGCGGGCTCGCTGAGCCGTTGCCCGAGTGAATACTTCCCCTTCGAGTGTTGGGAATCGCTCGCTCGGTTGGTTGGTGATTGCAAGCGACGCTTGCGGAGCAGATGTAACACCGTCACCTAGGTTGCCCACGTGGCAGACAACGCAATTTTCCTCAACCGAATCGTGGCTGTGCGAGGCCGTAGCGGTGAACGACAATGCTACCGCTGCGATTAGGCCTAGCCGTAAGAGGTTATGGATAAGGTGCTTCACAAGGCGGATAGTACTAATAATTCATGAGGTGTCAAAGCCGTGCGTCGAGGATCATGACTGGATCAGCGTGCTCGATTCTTCTCGATGACTGTGCGAAATGGCGCGCGTTTAATGGTGATCACTTGTTAATCGTCCACTGGGGTTTGCCGCTTTCTCACCCGGGAGGCTAAACCGCTCATCGCTCATCGCTCATCGCTCATCGCTCATTGCCCAGTGCTCAATGGGTTGACTCTGTTCAGGACCAGTGTGCCGGGACCACCCAGCGTCACGAATCCCCATCCATAAGGCACAGGGAGGTTTATGGTTGGTAGGTTGGCGTTTTGGGGTAGTGGGTGGTTCCCCAGAACTTTCCATCTCCCCCAAGATTCGGGAGAGACAGACGAAATGGTAGAGGCGGTCGCCCGAGAGCGCTAAACACAAACAATGTTCATTACCGTGCTCAGTGTTCATAAGCCGTGACGTGATTTAGGATTGGAACCACTAGCAAGAGGGATGATTCAAGTGGGCACAGATCAATTGATTGATCGGTTTATAGGCAAACATCGTTGGGCCACGCTCACGGTATTGAGGAAGAATGGCTCACCCGTTAGCTCGATTGTGGCTTACGCCGTGGATGGCGATGCGTTAGTCGTGAGCACGCCAGGTAGCACTTTCAAGCGGCGCGCGATGGAAGCCGATGCCCGGGTTAACCTTTGTATCATGAGCAACGAGGAACCTTTTGATTTTGTTTCGCTCGAGGCGACCGGGGAGGTGCTCACGGAAAACATTGCCGAGGCGACCAAGAAGGTATTCAAGAATATTGAAGCCGTCGGCTATACCCTGCCAGATCCGCTCGATGACTGGTTAGTCCAGCAATCGCGAGTGATCTTGAGGCTCACCGTACATCGACGCCATGCGGTGTTGAGGCGGTTTGGAGGATAGCGGCAGTATCACCCGCTGGAATTCATACCAGTGCTCTAAAATCAAGTAGACGGCTTTAACAACCATAATGGCATGGGCTCCAGCCCTAGTTTAGGAAGCGTTGGTGCACCCTGAGCCGAGCGTTAATTCAGGCGTGGCTAAGGGTTGTCTATTGTGACCGTATCGGAGGTTGGGTAGCATGAGCGGCCCTGCCAAAATGCGCAGATAGGACTGCTCAGCCTAATGTCGAGCGTGTTCGCCGTCGGTAGGGGATGCCAGATTGTTTGCGAGAGCTCGAGTGTCGGGAAACGAGCAGCAAGGGCTAAGTGGCAAAATAAGCAACTCAAAATAAGCAACTATTGAAAGTGAGAGTGTTGTGGAGAAAAAAGACCTTAATTGGAGCGAGCTGAGTTTCAGCTATATCGACACCGATTATCGGTTTTCGGCCGTTTTTGAGGACGGTGAGTGGAGCGAAGGTGAGCTCATCACCTCATCGCAAATGTCCATTCACGAGGGTTCTCCGGTGCTGCACTACGCGCAAACGTGCTTTGAGGGATTAAAGGCGCAAACAGCCCCCAACGGCGATATTTTATTGTTTCGTCCTGACCTGAACTGTAAGCGTATGGCCAGCACCACGGCGCGGCTCATGATGCCATCTGTTCCAGAAGCCTTGTTCCTTCGAGGCATTGAGGAGATCGTGCGGGCAAACGCGGCGTGGGTGCCGCCACATGGGAGCGGCGCGAGCCTTTACATCCGTCCTTTTTTGATTGGCGTTGGGGAAAACTTAGGGCTACGTCCAGCGCCTCGCTATGAGTTCCGAGTGTTTGTCTCGCCAGTCGGTCCCTATTACAAGGGGGGAGGGCTCAGTCTCATCGATCTCGCGGTAATCGATTTGGATCGAGCTGCACCCAAAGGCACAGGCGCTTATAAAGCGGGCGCAAACTATGCAGGTGGGTTAATGGCTACCCAAATGGCGAAGGACCTTGGTGCTTCAGAGGCACTTTACTTGGATCCGGCCCAGCATCGGTATTTGGAGGAGGCAGGATCGGCCAATATCGTGGTGCTCATGAAAGATGGAACCGTTGTGACGCCAAAGTCGGAGTCAATTCTGCCGAGTGTCACGCGTCGTTCTGTGATGACTATCGCAGAAGACGAACTGGGGCATACCACCGAAGAGCGGCCGATTGATTTCCTGGCTGAAGTCGATCAAATAGAAGAGTTCGCAGCGTGCGGTACAGCCGCGGTGATTTCACCGGTTGGAAAGATTCGGATGAACGATACCTGGTACGCCTTTCATGGCAATGGAGAGGCCATTGGGCCAGTCACTCAGGCGCTCTATGATCGACTCACTTCCATCCAAAAAGGTGAGACTGATGATCCTTATGGGTGGACTCGGCCCGTTGAGATGTAGGCTCAGGTTGGAGATCACTTTGGCCGTAACGGGTCGTTCTCAATTGATGCCATGAACGCTCGATGTTGCTCAATGAGTTCGCTAACGCGCTCAGGCATTTCAGCCCTTAAATCGAACATTTCGAAGGGATCTTGGGCTAAATCATAGAGAGCCATCGGGTCGAAATTTTGATCCAGAATGAGCTTCAAATCACCCACCCTAATAACGTGATCTAGCCCGTTGGGTGTAGGCAAAGACCAATGAACGCTGGTGGATCGGGTCGATTCGTCGCTCATCCAGTCTCGAGCGACGTCGACGCTGTCTATCGATCGATCCGTTGGGATGTCAAACGGCAGTAAGCCAGCCAGCGTTGCGAGCCAATCGGTACCGGTGAACATCACATTGGATACCTGCCCCTCTGGAAGTCTGCCAGGTTGACTGATGATGGCGGGCACCCGAATGCCTCCCTCATAGAGATAGTGCTTTCTTCCGCGATAGCCGCCAGTCGCGCCATACGCATTGACTTCCCACCAATTGATCCAATCGTCGGTGACGGGTCCGTTGTCGCTGACAAAGATGATGAGTGTCGATGACCGAATCTCGGTCTCGTTGATAAAGTCGATCACCTGGCCAATGCCTTGATCCATATAGGTGACGTTCGCATAGTATTCCCCTGGCCCCCGGGCTTTCAAAAGCGCCTTGGGAGGTGATGGTCCGCCAGAAGGGATAGGCACGATGTCACCCATCGTGTGCTCGCGATACAAGGCGTTGACCGCATCAGGGTTTTCTATCGGTGTGTGGGGTTCGGCCATGCTAAGCATGAGGAAAAAGGGGCGTTTTGGGTCGCGAGCGGAAAGCCATGCAATGCTCTCTTCTGCGAATAGGTCTGCAGTGAATCCGGTTTGCACCGGCAGTGGATCTCGGTTGCGATACAGATTGTCGGGGTTCTTGTTGGTAGGCGTTTGAAAAGCGTTGTGACCGTAGAAGTAGTCAAACCCTTGATCGGTGGGCTGAGGTTCGCTCTTTGATCCGAGATCGCTGTTTAAATGCCATTTGCCAACGAGTGCAGTCTGGTAATTTTGGGCTTTAAGTAATTCAGCAAGGGTGATCTCGCGGTCGCGCAAATAGACGCCGCTATCCGCTGGAATCCAACTTTGTATGCCGGTTCGATAGGGATGGCGCCCGGTAAGCATAGCGGCCCGCGATGGGGAGCATAACGCTGACGCCGAGTAGTACTGGGTAAACCGAATGCCCTTGTCTGCTAGGTCATCAAGGTGTGGCGTCTGTATGACTGGGTGCCCATAACTTCCTAGATCGCCGAAACCCAAATCATCGACCACGATGAGCAGCAAATTAGTTGGCTCAGCGTCTTTCGCGTTCGCGTTCGCGTTCGCGACGATGAATAGCAGTAAAAATGGCAGAAGAGCGAGTTTTAAAAGCCGCACGGGTGTGCTCCAACGGGTTCCGTTGGCTTTGATCATAGAACGCGGCTGTCTGGTTGTTTAGTCCTGACGCCGCCGATTGGAAAACGCGAGTAACAAAAGCGCGAGCAGGAATCGTGGATCACTCAGTTGCAGGCTAGATGTGACTGGTACAGCGATGGTTTGAAGCATGGCTGCCAGCTTGTACTCATGCCGTGTATGAAACTGCGGGTCACTAATGATCTCCATCAGGTCTCGGCGGCTTCGATATCGGAATAGCGCGGCTTGAGTCCAGGTTTCAGCATCATCGACGCCCAAGAGATCGATGGTGGGTCCAGCGCCTTGAGCTATAAAAAGCGGATGACTGGCTCTTAGTAATTGCGCGACAAGCATGTGCTCCATGTAGTGATCGATGAGCGCGCTGGCCGGCGCACCAGGTCCGGTTGCGGGAAGCGTCTCGGGCGAGGGATTGAGATGAATGAGGTTCACTATCACGAAATCATTACCATCATCTGACGCCATGAACGCAGCGAGACGGGTTTTTTGCTCCTTGGATATGCCCTGGTCGGTGAGCGCCTTGATATACGCTTCCTGTTCGGAAGCATTGATGGGTCCCCCGAAATGGCTGTACCAAAAAACGAAGGTCGCGTAGAGCGACAAAAGCAGAGCATTTCTTTTCGTTGCAAGGGCTTTGATCATGGTTTCTTTTTCCGTTGAAGGAATTGAGTAAAGAGGACAGCAGGTTAG
>Ga0255780_10000476_pt1 | contig 38170 bp, 23 predicted proteins | sample 071ome_32_FD_179978 | JGI IMG/M metagenome (GOLD analysis project Ga0255780, IMG submission 179978) | Coastal salt marsh microbial communities from the Groves Creek Marsh, Skidaway Island, Georgia - 071405AT metaG (version 2) | ecosystem: Environmental > Aquatic > Marine > Intertidal zone >... | reverse complement strand
CCCGTCCCCCGGCCCGCCCCGGATCCCCGAACCCCCCCCGCTCACGCCGGCGCCCAGCACACCACTGCCCGCAGTGAGAAGGTGATGAGCATCGGTGGCACCAAGTCCGAGTACTACGTCGACCTGTGGTCCGGGAACCACCCGTTCTACCAGGGGGTGACGACCGCGGTGGTGGTCGACGAGGGGGCCGTCAACAAGTTCAAGAAGAGGTACGCCGGGCTTGACTCGCTCTCTGCCGTTGAGACCATGAACACCCAGAAGGACAAGAAGAACTGAGGGGAGGTCCCTAGCTGCACTAGTTGAATGCACCTGCAACGCTAGGCGCTCGCCTTCTTGGCCGCCTGCTTGCCGTTCTCCTCGGCCACGAGCTGCTCCTGGACATCGCGCGGGGCAACATCGTGGCGCAGGTACTCCATGGAGAACTCGCCCTTGCCCTGCGTCATGCTGCGGAGGCTGGTCGAGTACCCAAACATCTCGCTCAGGGGCACGTGGATCTCCAGTGTCGCGTTGTCGGCGTCCTGCGTCGAGTTGACCACGGCCCCCCGCCGCCGGGCCATGTCGGCCACCACGCTGCCCTGGAACTCGGTGGGCACCTGCACCTCAGTGCACATGACGGGCTCGAGGACCCCGGGGCTGGCCTCGGGGAAGGCCTGCTTGAACGCCCCCGCGGCCGCGACCTTGAAGGCCAGCTCGGACGAGTCGACCAGGTGCGCCGTGCCGTCCTGAAGCACCACGCGGACCCGCTCGACGGGGTGCCCGATGAGGGCCCCCGCCTGGCACGCCTCCTGGAAGCCCTTCTCGATGGCCGGAACGAAGTTGGGCGGGATGGCGCTCCCGACCATTTCGTTGACAAACTCGAAGTTCTCCCCGCCCTCCTCAACAGGCTCGATGTACCCCGCCACCCGGCCATACTGGCCTTGCCCCCCCGTCTGCTTCTTGTGCGTGTAGTCGAACTTGCCCCTGCTCCCGATCGTCTCCCGGTAGTTCACCCGGGGCTTCCCCGTCTCCACCTCGACGTTGTACTCGCGTTTCATCCGCTCCACGTAGATGTCGAGGTGCAGCTCCCCCATCCCCGCGATCACCGTCTGCCCCGTCTCGTCGTCGTTCTCGACGCGGAAGGTCGGGTCCTCGCGCTGGAACCGCGACAGCGCGCGGGAGAAATTCTGCACGTTGTCCTTGCGCTGAGGGGCCACGGCCAGCTTCATCACGGGCTCGGGGACGTGCAGAGACGTCATGGACAGCTTAACTGTGCCGTCCGTGAATGTGTCCCCAGACGCACAGTCGATCCCGAACAGCGCGACGATGTCCCCTGAGGTGGCCGACTCAACGTCCTGAAGCTCGTTCGAGTGCATGCGGACCAGTCTCGACACCCTCACCTTCTTCCCGGAGGACGTGTTAAGAAGCATGTCCCCCTTCTTCACCGTGCCCGAGTAGACTCGGATGTAGGTCAGCTGACCGAAGCGGCCCTCCTCGAGCTTGAAGGCGTAGGCCACGAGGGGCGCCGACGGGGAGCCCGACAGGGTCACCTCCTTCTCGTCATCGTTGGCGTCCAGCGCTACGTTGCTGACCTCGAGCGGGCTCGGGAGGAAGTCCCGGACCGCGTCGAGGAGCAGCTGCACGCCCTTGTTCTTGTACGCCGAGCCCATGAGGACAGGGCAGAAGGTGCGGGCCACGGTGGCGCGGCGGATGGCGGCGACGAGTTCGGCCTCTCCGATCTCTTCCTCCATAAGGTATTTGTCCATGATGGCCTCGTCCGCCTCGGCCACCGCCTCGACCAGCGCCCGGCGCCTCTCCTCTGCCTCCTTGAGCACGTGGGCAGGGAGGGACGCCACGTCAACCTCGGTGGGGACCTCGCCGTTGGCGCCGGCGAAATTCCAGGCCTTGTTGCGGACGATGTCAAGGACCCCCTCGTGTCGGTCCTCGAGACCCAGGGGCACGTGGATGGCGGCGGCGTTCAGCCGGAGCTTCTCTCGGAGCTGCTGGATCACCTTGAAGGGTTCGGCCCCGACACGGTCGCACTTGTTGATGAAGCACAGGCGGGGGACGTTGTACCGGCGCATCTGCCGGTCCACGGTGATCGTCTGCGACTGCACCCCCCCCACACTGCACAACACCAGCACAGCCCCGTCCAACACCCGCAGCGCACGCTCCACCTCGATTGTGAAGTCGACGTGGCCGGGGGTGTCGATGATGTTGATCTCCTTGTCCTTCCACGTCGCATAGGTCGCCGCGGACTGAATCGTGATACCCTTCTCCCTCTCCAGCTCCATGCTGTCCATCTTCGCCCCGACTCCGTCCTTTCCCCGAACCTCGTGCACGCTGTCAATCCGGCCCGTGTAGAACAGGATGCGCTCCGTCAGGGTCGTCTTGCCGCTGTCGATGTGCGCCGAGATCCCGATGTTGCGCACCTTCTCCAGCGCTTTCTTCTCGTCATCCTTCACGGTGCCGAGCTCTGCGGCCGGTGTGAGGATGGCGACACAAATGTCGTGTTAGGGTCTGACGGCGCATCCTGTTGCCGGGGACGGCACAAGAGAGGGGGTGTGGGTGGCTTATGGAGCCGATGCCTCATGGGGTTATCCGATCGGAAACGAGGTCCACCCTGGTCTTCACTCTTCGCTGGGGGTAACGCGACTCGGGCACTGGGCAGGACGCCCCGCCCGGCCGCTAACTCTTCTCCAGCGGGGGGGTGCATGCGCTCGTGGCGGCTGCCAACCCCCTCGGGCGACACGCAGCCGCGTAGCGGGGGGGGGTCACGGGGGGAGGTAGCCCGCAACGCGTGAAACCGGTCTCAAGTGCGTGGGTTCGCGATGGACGAGTCCGCGGGGGCGGTCGCACGTGCTGCACCAGGGAGAGGTGCCCAGGGAGGCCCACCTGTGGCGAAGAGCCGTCCCGACCAGGGACTGCCGAGGACGGTGACACCCGAACATGATCCTCCAATGCACTTGGTAGACCATGTGTAACCTGCACACCCAAAGATCCTTGATGGTGCTTCGCCGCTACGAGCGAGCGATCAAGCCGGCGTCTGGAGGGAGAGGGGCGGCGTTTCCCACGGAATGGAGGCGGCTTTTCCCACAGAATGCGCGCCTATCACCCATACTTTCACGACAATATCCGATATAACTCGCTATAGGAGAGCTATGGGATGGAATAACCGCCTCATTAGTGCGCTGGGGGCGTTCTTTTCCGAGTGGCACGCGGGCGAGGGTTCTTACCTGCGTCCCCGCGAGCGCCAGCAAGGACCAGGGCGGAGGCCCTGATCCTCTGCGCCTTCCTCAACATCTCAGACTCCTTTCAGCGGCTCCTAACGGCCGAAGCGTCGCTACTACGCACCACAGTGATCGCGCAAGGCACTGGGTACAGCGCTCGCTCTCCCTCGCAAGCGTGGTGGGGCGCGACGGGTCCGTGGCGAGTCCCGGTGGCCTGGGCACGGGCGCGGTGTCTGGCTGCCGGAGTCGGCTCGGCCCGCCACAAGGGCACGGAGAGGTGGGGGCACAGCCTCTCGGGGAAGACGCAGGACCACCCGCAAAGGCGAACGCTGGTGTTTTCTTGCGTGTTTCAAACACAACTCAAAGGAGGTTGAGGAGCGTGGCTGCGGCATCGATCGCCTCGTGCTCCTGCTGCTCCTCGGGCACCGAGTACCTCCACACGGCCACGTCCCGGAGATCGTCCCCGGCGTTCATCCCTCCGAACACCACCATCATGGTCCCCGGGGACGCGGGGTCTGGCACAGTCACGGCGTTGTGGGCGAACCGCGGGGCGGGCTTCCTCATCTCGTGTTCGGTCCCCGCGGCCGTGGTCTTTAGCCGGATCTCCATGGCCGTCTCGGAGAGGAAGGACTCGGGCTCCATCTCAACCACGTCCCCCACCACCTCCTCCCCGTTGAAACCCCCGAAGAGCACGATGCCCTCCGCCAGGGGCACGGCGGGGCGGGGCACCTCCCCCTCCGCGGCCGTGGGGCCCGCCTTGTTGACAGAGCTCAGCCGGTGCGCCTCGGACTTGCCGCTGGCGGGCCGCTTCTTGCCACCATCCCCACTCATGTGGGGGCTGGCGCGGCCGCTGCTCCCGGGGGCGGCCTCGGCCTTCTCGCCCCTGCCGCCGGCGTCTTCGCCGTCCTCCCCGTAGAGCACGAGCAGAGACGCCACCGTGTGGGAGCACCGTGGGTACTGAGTCGGCCGCCGCACCACCCACTCCATCTTCTCCAGGTCGAGGACAGCCAGGTCCGACAGCACGTGGCCCTCGGGGGACCGCCCGCCGTGGACGAAGAGCCGCCCGTCCGCGAGCATGCAACCCGCCGCCATCTCCCGGGCCGCCGGCGCCTGCCCCCCGATTGCCGGCCGCGTCCACGTCAGGGTCTCCGTATCGAAGCAGTGGACATCCCCGAGGGTGCCCTGCGCCCCAGCACCCCCGTACACGACGATCACGCGGTCCTTGAACACCCCGGCCACGTGCGAGTGCCTCGAGGCGGGCGGGTCGCCGCTGATCTGGGGCCGGCTCCACTCCCACGTGTTGGGGTCGAGGACGACGAAGTCGGCAAAGCAGATGCCGCTGATGGGGTCCTGGCCCCCGAACATCCACACCTTGCCCCCCGCGACCGACATGCTCGCGCCCCCACGCGGGAGCGGGTCCACGTCCACGATCGACGGGGTCACCTTGGTCCAAGCGTAGACGTCGGCCTCGGCGTCCAGCACCCACAAGTCTGCGAGGGATCCGAGCGGGGGGGGCGGTCTGAGGTGTGGGGGACATGTCTTCGGGGTGCTGGCGCCGGTGTTGCACTTGCTGGGGCAGTTCCGTGGGATCCATCAAGACTTGTTCGCGAAACTCACCCTCGAAAGGGGTGGGAGCACGGTCAGCTCCCCCGTAGAGGATGATTTTTGTCCCGAGTCCCACCATCGAGTGGCCCCCCCTGCCCGCGGGGGCAGCCACCCCCTTCACCTGCGGCGCGCGGGCGGGGGATACAGCGTGCGGTCGCGTGGAGGAGAAAGTGGCGCCAGCAAGGGGTGTCCCCGTGCGAATCTGCGCGCCCTGCTGCGCCGACCGCGAGAGGGAGTCTGGGGCATGTAGGCCTGCCGCACGCGGGGGGGCAGCTGAGATCACGGGCCACATCGTTCCCCGCCACGACGCGCTCTAGCCCACGCACTTGACCATAGATGCGGAGGGGCGGGGGGCATCGCCGGATGGGGGGGGCCTAATGAGAACGGGGGGGCATTTTTCGCTGCTTCGGCAGATGGAAGGGCGCTTCCGATCTAGGCGCGGCAGGGGAGCCGCAGGTACCGGGGACGGCGTCAGTAGGCGCGAGCACCAGACAGCACTCCGCAGGGGTGGCGCATTGGCGATAGTAATTGTCTGAGAGCCCGGGGCACCCAACCGGGGCGCACGGGCATTGAGCGCCCGCACGGCGTTCCCGGGCATGAAGCGGGGGAGAGGCACCCATTTCTCACCTCTGGCTGGTACCAAGCCATAAATTCACGGTATGCAGGCCGAGCCGACGCCCAATTGGATGTCTCTCGGGGGGAAGAGGTGGAGTTGGCGAACCCAGGGTTTCGAGGACCTCCAGGCGCGCAATCAAGTGAAGGGGCGGTGCGGCCGGCCGCACGGTTGAAGCACCCTGGACTTCAACACGCGTTGGCTGATGAGCTGCCTAAAAGCTGCAGGGAGAGGAGAGGCGGGTCGCCTGTTTCTCACACGCCTGTTTCAAGTGCGGCATCTCAAGCTATTTCGCGCCTCCCACCGAAGAGCCACTCCGTCGCCCTACGAGACGAACAATTGCGCCTGTAAATCTCATATCGCTCCGTTTCAACCCCCGAAAATCGAGACACACAGCCTGGAGCGGCCGCAAACACGATCGGGAGCGAGTCCTCGCGAGGAGTGCTTCAAGGGAAGCGACCGGGGGTTGAACAAGGTAGAAGGGGGGGGCATTCAGATCCATCATGACGGACTTGACGGAGGAGCTCATCCTCCAGAAGACTGGTGAGCGACATATGCCACGGGCGATCTTCCTGGGGGCGATAGGCTCTGGACCCCTCCCCCAACGACCTTGCCATGACCATCAAGACCCCCCCACTCCTGAGCCTGGTGCCTGGCCGGGCGAGAAAATGCTGGCATCTGTCTTTTTTTGTAGGCGTCAAGTCTCTGGAGGGAGTGCTGAAGCTCAACATCTGCGGGTACAGCATCACGGACGTCGGCATCCTCACCCGGCTGCCCAACGTGGAGGTCCTGTCCCTCTCCGTGAACTCCATCTCATCCCTGCAGGACTTCTCGTCGTGCGTCAACCTCAAGGAGCTGTACCTGAGGAAGAATCAGGTCGCCTCCCTTGACGAGGTGGAACACCTGAAGGGCCTCTCGAGCCTGCGCGTGCTGTGGCTCAATGACAACCCGTGCGCGAGCGACCCCAGCTACCGGCAGCGTGTGCTCTCCCTGCTGCCGGGGCTGGTCAAGCTGGACGGGCAGGACGTGTCGTCGCCCGCGACGCCCGCATCTCCTGTTGTGTCCCCGTCGTCTGCCGCCATCAAGCAGCGGGCGCGCGACCTGTCCCCCTCAGGAGGGCGAGACGCGAGCGGGCTGAACGGGGTAGTCCCGGACGGGGGGAAGAGCATGAACGTGCTCTACGCGGTGATGGCGCTGCTGAGGGAGCTCGACGAGGAGGGGCTGAGGGTGGTGCGGAGCGAGTGCGATAGCAGGCTGGGGATGGGGTTGCTGCCGTAGGGCTGTCGAGCCAGGTTCAAGCGTGTCGGCAAACGCCATCAACAGCTGTCCGTGCTCGCAAGGGCTTGCCTGCTACCAAGCAGCGCGCGTACGCTGTGGGAACCGACGCCGCCCCTCCACTATGTGGTGGCCCGTTTGAGACTCGTGAGCGAAGTCGCTTACGCGTCCTGGAGGGTCACCTCGACATCGACACCGGGCTCGATCTGGATGTTGGAGATCTGGCGCACGAGGTCGGGGGGGCAGTGGAGGTCGATGAGGCGCTTGTGGATGCGCATCTCGAAGCGGTCGAAGGTGGCGGTACCGTTACCAGAGGGGGCCTTGCGCGTGGTGATCTTGAGGATCTTGGTGGGGAGGCGCACGGGGCCCTTGACCTTGAGGTCCTCGACCATGGGGGAGTTGCGGAAGAGGTCCTTGGCGGAGCGGATCCAGTCGGTGCACACCTTCTCGAGGGACTTCACGTTACGGGAAGTGAGGGTGATGCGCACCCTGTAGTTCTCGCCTGCGCGGAGGAGGGCGTGGGTGGCAGGTCGGTGACAGGGCCCACAGCGCGACGACGGGACGAGGAGAGCCCGGAGGCGGCCCGGAATGCCGACGCGGCGACGTTCCGCGGACGCATTTCACTCAAGGGGGAGGCGCCTGCGCGCGGTGTCCCGCCACGGCTCCACCAGCGCACTTCCCCGCGGTGGGAGACTCACCAGTGGAGGCGACGGCCTTGGCAGCGTCCTTGGACATGATGGTAGGGTTAGCAGGCAAGGAGTGACTCCCGAGTCAGACACCTGCAGATTTCTAAGGGGGTCGGAGGCAGTTGGTGCCTGGGGAACAGGGCAGAGAGGCCGAGAGGGCGCTGGCTGGCGGATGGGGTCCTCCCCCGAGGAAAGGCATCCAGTTCCCCGAGCCGTCTACATTCCTTTCAGGAATCAGGGCACGTGAACTCGGTGAAAACATGCACAAGATCCCACTTCGTGAACTTGCGGCGGCGGGAGAGCCCCCTCGCGCCAGGGGCGGCTCCTCGAGGAGGCGCTGGGGGGGGGGACTCCACGCCGGTCGATCGCGTGGAGGTTTATACGAAGTTAGGGCCGCGTCAATGCGTAAACATGTTTATAATGGTGCGGTGGGGGGATCCCGGCGGCGCAGCAAGCAGCCGCGACGGGGAAAGAGGAGCAGTCGCCTCCCGGACACTCACCAATACGGCCGTTCACTGAGGAGCGAAAGGATTCGTGTGAATACCTTTTTTGCGAGGACGAGGCGAGGTGGGGCCCCGAGCAATTAAGGGGGGTGGCTTCCGGTCGCGCGGGCGCGGCCGGCAAAACTCCTCAGCTGCAAGAATTGTTGTTGCAAGGCGGGGCGCGCGTCAGGGCCTCGGGGGTGTCCCTAGTCCGAATGGAGGCCTCAGATGGCCGCTGTGCCCTCGGCACGGAGCTGAAAAGACATGCCCCGCCCGTAGACGCGCCCAACGAGGCTTCCTTAGGGCCAGCAGGCTTACCTTGAGGCTTCCCAACCCACGACCCCCGCTCAAACAGCCCCGCTGGGGACATTCGGCACCATTAAGGGTGGAGGGCACCTTCGAGATGGAGATGGAAAAGATTGAGGAGCTGAAGGAGGTGAGATAAGGGATCCCGTCGAGTTTGACGCACGGGCAACAACGCTGATTCAAAACCACTGCCCCAATAAGCTGCTCCCCCCGCGGCTTGCCCCGGCCCCGGTCATCTACCGCGGAGAGAATCGTCCCAACAACGCCCCACCGCGGCCCCCTCTAGACCCCCACAGCCAGGAATGCGGCCCTCTCCTGTCTCGACATTCCCACACCCCCGCCAGCGAGGGCGCCCCCCGCGACCCCCCGACCGCAGGCCGTGGTGCGCGTGCTGGACCGCCGCGGCGTCCTCTCGCAGCTCAAGGCGTCGCTCCGCCATGAGGTCTTCATGGCCATCGAGGAGGAGGACTCGAACGACACAGCCGCCCCCTCCCCGTCCAGTGCGACCCCTCCCGCGTGGGAGCGCAACCCCGCCCTCCGCGCAGTAATGGAGGACGAGGCCGGCGCCACGGCCATGGCCCTGGCCTATGAGCTCCTTGAGTCCTGCGGGCTTACTCTGACCGCGTCTGTGCTCCGCTCCGAGGCGGGCCTGGAAGAGAAGGGCGCCAGCTCCCTCTCGACGCGGGCCGACCTGGCCGCCCGATTCGGCGACGCCGAGGGCCCCCTCCTGCAGTCCCTCGCCCGCTCCGCCGGGGGCGCTGGGGTTTCCCCTGCGAGGCCCCCCACGGCCGCCACGCGGCCCGTGTCCGCCGCCGTGCCCCCCCCCACCCCCCCCACGGCCAACGCGAGCGAGGAGGCGGGGACCTCGGGGGCGGGGACAGAGGCCGGGGCGTCTCCCGCGGGCGACGGGGTGGAGGTGACGGGGGCGCTGGACGCCCCCAGCGATGAAGACGACAGCGAAATCTCGTCGGGAGACGTCGGGACGGAAATCGAGGAGGATGACGAGATCGAGTTCGGCGAGGAGGCGGAGGCGGGGCCCCCTGCCCTCGAGGCGGTGGGGGACCGGTCGGGTGTCTCGGGGGGCGGCATGGCCTCGCCGGCGAGGAGCTCCCTGGCCACGTCGGGGGACCTGGACCTGTCGGATCTACCGTCGCTGGAGCGCAAGCCCGGGGGGCTGCAGCCCCTTGGGGGGCGGGGGGGGCTCGCGCCCCTCCGGGGGGGTAAGGCACTCCCCGCGCTCCGTGGGGCGCCCGCGTCGCCGGCGCCGGCAGAGGAGGACGAGGTGGCGCCCGAGCAGGACAGTGAGATGGCGCCTGAGGACAGCGCGCTGAGCGCCGACGCGGGCGAGCTCGGGCTCGACTACAGCGAGCGGAGCGTGGGCCTGGTGGGCATAGCGGGGGTCGAGTTTGCCGAGCCGGCCGCGAAGCCACTTTGACCGCGTGCGCCTTCCCGGCCCGCCCCGTGTAGCTTCAACCCGGGCCTCGGCCCCACCGCCCGGCTCACCGGCGGCCTACCTCCGGTACCCTGGCCGGCGGAAGGAGAAGTACAGGTGGAGGATCCCCCGGTCGAAGAGGCACTTGAACCCCCGCTTGTGGGTGTACTCCCACTCCTTATTGACGATGCGGAAGGCGATGTCCTCGTAGGGGGCCCCGGCCTTGAAGCGGATGATGCACGTCGACCCCTCCGCGGACCCCGGGTCCTTCTCGATGACGTAGGAGGGCGTCTTGGACTTGTCAATGAGGTCGGGGTAGAAGATGTTGAACTTGTAACCCTGGACGACCTTGGGGGGCATGTTGTCCGAATCGTAGTGGGCCTTGTTGTACTTGGTCCACTCGAAGCCGGTGTGGACGCGGTTGAAATACTTGGGCTTGCGGGGCTTGTACTTGTCGTGCCACCAGTACACCTGGCTCGCCAGGGCCACCTCGGACCGGCCCGTCATGTCGAGGTCCCCGCCGGCATCCTCCTGCCCGGACATCATCTTCACCGCCAGGGCCTGGAGCACCCGGCCCTGCTTGTCCGTCTCCGCCCCGGAGTCCCCCTCCGCGGACGCCACCGCCGCGCCGGCCCCCCCGGCCGGGGCCGGGCCCCCCTTCCTCCCCTCCCTGAAGTCTCGGACCGCAGCAGCCCCCCCGGCCGCGCCACCCTGCATCGCCGCCGCCGCGCTCGCCGCGCGGAACCTCTGGATCGCCCGGAACCGCACCTGCGCCCGTAGATATCCAAGCTCCCGCTGGTCCTCCGCCGCCGACACCACCTCGGCGCCCGCCGGCACCCGCACGGGCTCCGGGGACCACCTCCCCCGGGCCCGGGGCTCCCTCTCGGCGCTCCGTCCCCTTTCCTCGGCGGCGACCGCGCCCTCCCCGCCGTCCGGGTCCCCGATATCGATCTCCTCGTCGTTCCCGGCGTCCCCGTCTCCCCCCTCCCCCCCCCCGTCGCCGTCGAGCGCGATGCCCAGCTCCTCGGGGTTGGGCAGAGCGTCGGCGATTTCCCCGCCCCCCTCCGCCTCCATCCCGGCGGGTACGGCGCTCGGTCCCCCAGCATCCTCGTCATCAAGTGCGATCTCCTCGCTCCCAACCCCCGCCCCCGCCCCCGCCCCCGCCGCCGCCTCGGCCAGGAGGGCGGCCTCGGCCTCGCGGGCCCGGGCGTCACGGAGGGCCCCGACGTCGAGGTCCGTGTCCGCGGCCGTCGCGCCCTGCTGGGCCAGGTGACGGTCGAGGATGTCGGCGTGGATCTCCCGGACCCGGGCCTTGGCCACGTGCACCCGGAGTCGCGACAGCACCGCCCCCCAGTACTCGGGGTCGTCCGCCTCCCCGCCCCCCAGCATCCCCGCCACCTCGGCCTCCAACTCCTGGAGCTCGGCGTAGTTCTTCCCCTGGAGCATCTCCTGCACGTCGTCCTCGATGCCCGGAGCCAGCCCCGCCGGCGCACTCGCGCTCACCCCGCGCATCCGGTTCCGCTCGGCCTCCTCGGCCCGCTGCTGGGCCTCGAGCTCGTGGCCGGCCACCGTGCGGAGGGCCCCCCAGTACTCGCGGTGGAGGGGGTCGGCCCGGTCGAGCTCGGCCAGCTCGGCGATCTCCTTGCACAGCTCCTCGCACTCTTCCAGGTTGAGGTCGGCAAACACCCGGTACGGCGCGCTCGTGTCGAGGCCGAACTGCCCCCCCAGGAGGATGTTCTTCACGAGCACATCGATGGGCTTGGCGCGGTGCTCCGAGAGGCGGATCTCCGACCGCTTGACGGCGTTGGCGAGGTGAAAGGCGTCCTCCTTGGCGTCCAGCTCCGCCGCCTCGGCGTACGTTTTCTGCCGGTTCTCCAGCTCTTTCTCCGCCTCGCGCTCCAGCCGCTCGCGCTCGCGCACCGCCCGCAGCTCTTTCACCTTCTCGATCTCCCGCAGGCGTTCCTCCATCCTGCGCTTCTCCGCGTCGCCCTTGAACTCATCCAGTCCCTTTCCCCGCTCCACGATGTCCCGCTCGATCTTCTTCCCCCACACGAACCGCGCCCGCGGGCCGTCCTGGTCCGACACCTCCCTGTCCTGGTGCGCCTGGAGTCGCTCCGTGATCTTCTTGGCGAGGGTCGCCTTCTTCGCCCGCTCCCGGTCCGCGCCGGGGGAGCCCCCACGGTCGCCGCCGCGGTGGCCGCGGCTGTGGTCCCTCTGCGGGGAGCGCGACCGCTTCCTCCTGTCCCGCCCCCAGTCCGGGTGGCGGTCCCTGCATGGGGTGGGGGTGGGGGGGTAAGGCCGGTTTGCTCCCGGGCGTCGGGGTTGTGGCGGACCTTTGACAGACGGTGTCCATTTTGAAGTCACTTTCGTGGCATGATCGGCGTGACGGGTCCCTGAGGACCGCTGAGCTGCCGGCCTTGCGCCCCCAGAGCCCCCCCTCCGGCTGGGAATTTGGCTGAGAGTGGCGGGTGGCCACATGGCCCACGGGTCTCACCTCTCCCGCGACCTAGATCTGTCCCTCCCCATGTCCGACGAACTCGGATGCGACGGGCCTCGCGGGGTCTCCACCTAAGTAGTGTGGTGCCTCGCTTCGCCCGGGCTGCAGGCGGCGATTCCCGCCCCGACACTCGAGCGACCGGTCTAACGAGGGAGCTACAGCTTGATGAAGTGCGGGGCTCGGGGGTGCAGCGCCTCCAAAGAGATCGGGAGCGAGTAAAGTCGCTCATTATTCAGGCCCCCTGTGCAAGTGGAGAGCAGTGTCATGCCCCTGATGATACGCGGCAGGTGGCGCTTGGAGACCTCCCATAGATCTGGAGCGGACACAAATGGAGGGGGAAAAGAGGAAGCAATAAGAAAGCGAGGACAAAAGCGGCGATTCGGGGGAAATGGGAGACTCTTCGACCAGGCCTGGGAACAGGCCGCGGGGCGACCACCACGCCGGTCGTGTACACGCGGGGCCGCGCGTCGACGAGGTAGAGCTCAGACGTGGGGAGGAGGGGGCGTCGGCCTCCTCGCCTTCGGGGGAGAAACGGGACGGCGGGGCCGGGTGAGTCGCGAGAGTGGGTCTGTTTAGGGTTCGCCCCCCACCTCTGTGCACTTGGTGTGAGGCAGATGGTTGTTTTTTTAGTCCAAGAACAGTGTGCACGCGTTTTTTCATCCACACATGGTGCAATGGGCCCGTTGGTGCCGACAGTACGCGCCCGGGTCCCTAACGGGCAAGGTAGTTCCCACCCAGGGCTGCCCTCAGGGGGGAGCCTCAGGCGGGAGCGCCCACCAACCCCCCTCCTTGAAGCCCTGCCCCCTCGCCCACCCACATTGCCCATGCAGCGGTGCGTCGGAGGCCCTATCCCGCTTCTTCTCCGGGCTCGACAGCCTCGGAGACATGGCCTCCGAGGCGCGCGAGGCCCTGCGCAAGGAGAGTGCCCGCGTCGCCCAGGAGCGGGCGGCCCTGGAGGCCGAGAAGGAGGCTCTGGAGGACGAAAAGACCCGGGTGGCCGAGTGCTTCAAGGACAGCGAGCAGGTGGAGCTCAGCATCGGCGGGCACCTCTTCAGCACCACCGTCTCCACCCTGCGCAATGCGCCCCACCCAAGCCTCTTCGCCGCCATGTTTTCCGGGCGCCATGAGCTCAAGCGGGACGGAAACGGTCGAATCTTCATCGACCGCGACGGCCGCCATTTCCACGACGTCCTCAACTGGCTCCGTGACGGTAAGTTCCCGTGCCCGTGCCCAACGGCGGACTCACCCGCCGCGGTGAAGTATCTGGTGGAGCTACGGGCCGAGGCGGACTACTATGGCCTTGAGGGGCTGGTACGGGAGATCGATCGGCAGCCTTGGGGGATGACGCGGGTGCGGCGGTGCCTGGAGATCAGCGCGGACGAGTCGTGGATCTACGAGGATGGCCCGGACGAGCTCATATTCTCTGTTGACCGCCCCTGCCAACTCCTCGGGGTGGGCCTTTGCGCCCCGCGGAGCTGGTTCAACGCGCGGCTGACCCTCTCCACGGTGTCCCAGGAGTTTCTTTCGCCCCCGGGGGCAGAGCTCCGCACGGAGCCGTGCCCCAGCTCTGAGGTGCTCCAGGTCGCGAGCCGGACATTCACGGCGGCGGAGGGGGAGGGCGGCGTTTGCAAGATGGACCTGGCGCCCGAGGGGCTCGTGCCGGGCAAACTGTACATGATCAGCGCCCTGATCAAGGGCGGGGATAGCCTGTGCTGCGACGACTGCCTCCCCGAGGTATGGGCGCAGGGCGTGGGGATAACGTTTGCCTTCCACGAGTCACCCAATGGGACCAGCGACGAGCGGGGCCAGTTCCCCGAGCTATACGTGCGCGTGTTCCCGGGTAGTTGAAGATGGGCTCCTTCAACATACGGCGGCCCCGGTCAGTCGGACTCGGACTCGTTCATCAGGGAGAGGGCGTTGTTGGCCACTGCCAGCGCCGGGTCGCGGGTGCCGTGCCGCAGGACCCCCGCGTCCTCCATGCGGTCCCGCTCCAGGATGAACTTGCCCTCCTTGTACTTCTGCGACTTCTCGTACGCGAAGTCATACTTCCAGCCGACGTAGGCCATACACGTCCGGCAGTATATGTCGCAGACCGTGTGCAGCCCCGTGACCATGCGCCTGTCCTCCGAGGGCCCGCAGGACACGTTCACCACGGTGTGGAAGAGGTAGGCGCGCCCGTTGCGCGAGTGGAACTGCTTGGATATGATGTCGTCGTGGCGAGCAAGGTGGCCGTTGCAGCATCGGCACACGTAGACGCGCCCGTCAAGACACTCCTCGTACAGCCTTCCCATGCCAGGAGGGGCTCGTCAGGTTCCCGGGACCGGGAATGGGCAACGGGCTACGTCAACAGCACTTCACGAACGCAGCGTCTATCCCACAAAGGGTGCGTCCAGACGCGGCGAGGGAACGCGCTAGGTGATCGGCTGCGCCCTCAAGCGGCGCGGCCACGGCGTGGCTGTCTATGGTGGCTGGAACAAACGAGCAGCGCGGCACCCGGGGGAGACTACCATCCAGAGGAGCAGAGGAGGCCGGGACGTCAGGGAGGATCGATCGCTGATGTCGTCGTCCCACGGAGCGATTTCCTACGGGGGTGGGGAGAGGGCGCTCGGGTCAGCGAGGAGGGGAGGGGGGGTGGGCGAGCCGAGGGGTGCAGCAGGGTGGACCAGTCACGAGGACCTACCCTAAATGCGGTCGTGGTGGGGAATAAGGGACGTAAGGCGCAATTAATCGCCGGCCATAGTAATAAATGATACATATGTTACGCATGTATCGCAAATATGGCGCCAATAATTCAGCGAACGGGTGTGGGAGAGGAGGTGTGTCCTCAGGAGGTGTGCCCTAAAAGAGGGTTCGTCACGCGAAGGTTTGACGAGGTAGAAAACGCCGTCGAATTTTCGTCGTAAGCGTCGTGCGCGTAAATTTGGGCTATAAGAGACAGGGTCGTGGGAAGAGTCTCCCTGTCCGGGGAGCTCTCCCCTGGATGTCCCGAGCGGGCCAGGCACCTTCGTGGGCATATCGGGGCATGTAACCGATCGTCACGGGACATTCATGGAGCAAAATATCCAGTTAGCTGAAACCTCCGCACGCGAGTCACTCGTAGCATGCCTTTTGGTGGCTCCGTCCTCACCTAAGCTTGCCTTGCGAGGACGTTGCTCTCCCACCACCGGAAAAGGGAGTGCGGTGCGATTCGAGACCACATAGAGTGCCTCAACGGAGAGGTTGCCCCGCGCAAGAGGGCGCGTCGGCGCTCCGGTCGAGGGAGGAAAAAGGATGAGTAGTCCGGGTCGGGCAAGGGTGATGTGTGAAACCTGCTCGATATGGTCCATGATACGTTCTAGTCCTCTACCAATCGCCTCATGCAGCTTAGATTTTTACGCGCAGCTCCCGCGCCAGGGGCCAGGCTCTCGTCTCCCTCACTCGCACGCCGAGATCCACATGGTGCCGGGGACTCCGGAATGCGCCTTGCGCGGCAAACTGGGCGTGTACACGACGGGCGACCACCCGGGGGGGGGGCAATGGATGTGGAGCACCGGTGATGGCGACGTCAGCTTCGAAGTAAGAGGCTGTGGGCGCCAAGGGCAGTCCCTCCCTGTTTCACATGGGGCGGGTGGGGAGCAGCCGCTCTGGGGGTCGACCCCTCGCGCATCCCCATCCCTGGGTGCAGGGGCCAGCAGGGCGGTGCGCCGTGTCCGTGAGACTCCGGGGCTTCACGGTCGTCCGAGCTCCCCTCGCGAGCATCGCTGCCGTGAGCCTGACGGAGGGCGGGAGCTCGCCGGGGACGGCGCTCTTCCTGCACGACGCTGGGCCTACCCGGGCTCCCCTGGCGGGGCACCGGCCGTGCCTCGTCGCCGCGTGGGTCGACGGTACCCCGGGCGTCCTCGACGTGATTCTTCAGTCGCTCGCTGCGGATGGGGTCGGCGTGACCCGATCCGTTGTGGAGTTGCGGCCCCGGGCAGCGACGACTGATGCCCCCACAGCCGCTGGGGCCCCCTCCCAGCCCACGCCCGCGCCCGCCGGGGACCCCTCTCAGCCCACTCCCGCGCCAGCCGGAGCCCTTGTTCAGCCCAGGCCCCCGTCCACGACTTCTCGCCCCCCCTCCACGCCAACCGAGGGGCCGTCGCAGCAGCCGAGGGCGAGGGGCCTGTTCCCCGCCCAGGGACACGCCGGGTGGGACCTCCACCCGCGCAAGCGCCAGGCAACATCGGGCCCTGACTCCGAGCCCCCCGCAGCCCATGGGCCGGCCGTGGCAGCGCATGTGGCCCCCGACCAGGGGGCGACAGACGACCCTGGCCTCCGCGGGGGAGGCGCGCCTGAGGCCACAGCGATCCTAGGGAGGTGGCTCTCGGACCCCGCGTTCGCCCGCCTCGTCGAGGAGCTGACGGAGAGGTGGAAGGACGCCATTCTCCGAGCAGCTGAGAGGACGCAGGATAGTTGAGCATGACAGGCGTCCCCGAGCCCGGGGGGTTCTCGGGGCGCCAGGCGTCGAGGGCGTCGGGGGCGAAAGAGTGGAAGACGTTTCAAGCATCGGACCCCTCGAGCAGCAGTGTTTGGGGATGACCAACTCATATCGCTCGCGGTCCCAGTCCGCACGCACTAGACGGCAACGGATCCGCCCGCCGCGTGGGGCGCGAGAGCGCGGGCAGCGACAGGGGTCAGTACGCACGCCTCCCGCAGCTCCTTCTCACTGAGGGCCTCCTCCTCGGACCGAGAGGGGAAGGCAACGCACCAGCGGGTCCCGCGGCGCTGGCCTGTGAGGAGGCCCTCCTCCCAGGCGCCCTCCCGGAAGACCCGCACGGGCTGCCCGGCGAGGGGGGGCACGGGGGCCGCGTCCCCGATGGAACCACCAACCGAAGAAGCGACAGTAGCGATGGTCCACAGGGGATCGAGCTCCTGGCTGCGCGGGAAGTTCGTGTCGGCCATGCGCACCCCCTTGACCCTCATGGCGGCGAGGTCCCATGCCACGGCTGCCTCCCTGGCAGTCGAGAAGACCCCCAGGATGGTGTCGCCACCGCCGCCCGGGATCTCCTTGATGCGGGCGCGCCAACCGATCACCGGGCCGCCCGGGCCACCGGCGCCGAACTTCTTGGAGTTGTCCTTGGAGACGCCGCGGAAGGGGGAGGTCTTGGGCCGGGTCCCCGACTGGAGGCTGTGGACAAGGAAGGCGGGCTCAGGGCGAGGCCTCAACGGGGACCGGAGTTGCCCCAAGATCGGAGAGCACCACGGTTAAGGCCTGGGCATGGCCGCGGTCTCGCCAACCAGGACACTCACCAGATGGGGAAGTTGAGGACCGCGGACGGCCCGTGCCACTGGAACACGGCAAAATCTCTGACCCTGGCCGCGTCCTCAGCGTCCGCACAGTAGCCCAGGACCTCGAGGGCGCCACCCGGCTGCTTCTCCGCCTCCGCCCGCCACAGACCCATCCCGGGGCTCCATACCACCCCCTCGAAGTTTCGCTCGTCGGCAGTCGGGAGCAGAGGCGAGGGTGTGGCCAGGCTGCGGGCGCCCGGCTGCACCTTGGGGGCGGCCGGGGTGCACGGAGTGCTGGGGGGGGCGAGAGCTCTGGGAGCAGCGGCTGTGAGCTGCCCGTAGGTACCCCCCAACAGAGCAGAGCCGATCTTCCCATTCGCCAGTTGAAGGAGCGGGCGCTCATCGTGCCCCAGGATCCCGTCGTAGGGCGGCTGGTACGGCAGGGGAGGATAAGGGAGAGGAGCGAGTGGCAGCGCCATGGACCTCCCCAGCTTGCTGCCACCACCAGAGGGAGCGGTGTGGAAGGCCGCTGGGGACGGGGTGGAGGCTGCCAGGGAGTGGGTGAGGGATACATTGGCAGCCAGCGCTGTGCGCTGTGGAGCCAGACCCGCAGTGAGGCTCCCTCCGCTCACTCGCCCCCAAGGGGGGGCGAAGGCCAGCAGCCCCGTGGTGTCGGGGACGATGGCACCCAGGACGTCGCTCCCGAGCCCAGAGGCGGGGGGGCGAAGCGCGCGAAGGGGCTGCCTCCCCTTGCACGGATCCTGCGCGGGTGCCGTGGCATCCCTTCTCTGGGAGAACATCTCCAGCACGCTCCGCCCCGGGGCACCTGCGGCAGACGGGGCTCGGACACCCCCCAGGCCGTGAATAGCGAGGGCGACTTGGGAGGCGGAGGCGCCCGGAACGATATTCCCGCGCTCGATCGGCCCCTTGTCAGGCTTGGACTTAGCCTTGAAGGTACTGACCTTGGCAGTCATCGCGAGGGAGGCGCCGCCAGCCTTCCTTGAGGCCTTGGCCGCCTTGGGCTGGGGACCGGCAGCCTGGGCCGTCGGTGTCTTCGGGGTGAAGGTGAGGGTCCCGTCGCCGCGGATGTAGTCGCTGCGGGGGTAGTTCAGGTCCTTATCCTCCGTCTTGCCTGCTCCTTTCAGCTCGATGACCTGCGGGGGCGGCGATGGTGGACGGGCAACGGCGTCAGGGGGGCGTCCGTGGGAGAGACGAAAGAGCGCGGTGGGCTGGGAGCACCACGGACCTTCTTGTCCCGCGTCCTCGCTGCCTTCTCCTCCGTCTTGTGGTCCCCTAGGTAGTATATCTTCCCCTGCGGAGAGGGCGCGGAGCGTACGCCGAGGTCGAGGAGGGGCGAGTTCTCTGCAACTCAGAGGGGAATGGGTGTGTGGGCCTGGACCTCACCTCGAGACCGAGCTTGGCCCTCCACGCCCTGAATACCCTGTTCCAGGACACCCCGATGAACCTCGATGTCTTCTGTCTCTCGACGGCTCCGCTCTCAGCTGCTGGCTCCCTGCAGAGACGGCGCATCGCGGGCTGCCCTGTGACAGGGGCGGAGCTTCCCTCCAGGGACACGCTCGGGGACTGCGACAGGGGGCTTACCCAGGGACGGGCACGGGGGTGCCGTGCCGCTCGCTTTCCTTCTCCTGGAATATCCTGGTCTTCAGCTTCTTCTTGGGCTGCCGGGGGGCTTCGTTGACCCCGGACGCGGGGACCTCCTCCTCGGTCTTCAGCGGTCTCTTTGTCTGCGGGCTCTCAGGCCATGATGGGCCATACATCCCGTTGTCGCGGAGAGAATGTCGCATAAGTGAGGCGCAGCGATGAGTAATACGCCACTCACCCTCATCTGCCTGGCTTTAGCGGGCACGACGTAGGTCTGCTCTGCAAGCTCCTGTTTGAAGTGCTGCACGTCGATGCGCTTCACATCGCCGCCTCCCCCGGCCTTCTCGCTGATCAGCACGACCTCGTTGGATGTAGAGTCGATACCAGCGACGTACAGGGCCACAGGGGGCTTGTCACAGTCGTGAAAGACGACGTAGTTGCCCAGCAGGGATGTTAGCTCCCTCTCGGGTGCTGGAGCCGGCGGGACCCGCGATGAGGGATCGACAGCCATGACGACCCACTATATCGCCGATTTATATATTTTCGTGGTGCAGAGAGGCCTGATAAGGGGTATTAAATCGACAAGAGCCTGCGGGGACGGCGATGGTGGACGGGCAACGGCCGGAGCAAGTTGACTTTGAGGCGCCCCGGAAATGACGATCCAGGGCGAGGGAAAGGCACGAGAGCGGCGAAAACTGTCGCTCCCAGAAGTGCTACTCCTTGAAGCTGGCCGCAGGCTCTGGAGGACCCGGGACCCTTCTCCTTCCCAGCAGCACGAACGGTTCAAACGCTCAGGACGTGATGATATCGTGAACGAGTTGCGACACCTCCAGGGTGTCGGCCCGGGCCGTGACGTGGATTGCCACCTGCCCCGCCCCATCGACGCCAAACTTGATCCGGGCCATGCACCGGGCCTGCCCCACGACGCTCCCCGAGAGCAGCAGCGTGTGTGACCGCGCTGTGATGGGCACGAGGTCACTCCCCTCGCACACCCGCATCCCCAGCGCGCCCTTGACCGCCTGCACCGCCTCCTCCAGCGAGTCCCGAGACCCCAGGCCGTACTCCTCGGCCACCTCCGACTCGCCCGGCAGCGCCTCCCAGGCCATCCGGAAGTTGGCCACGGGCTCGTCCTTGATGTAGTCGGCGGCCGAGATGTCGAGCTCCTCGAGCACGTACTCGTCCTCGTACCCCTCGTCCTCGACGTCGCCGGAGACGGGGTCGACCTCCTTTAGGGTGAAGGAGAGGGAGCACCCGACGGAGCCCGTGGCCATCTCCCCGGACCCCTTCTTCAGGCACACGAACGTCGACCCGGCCTCCCCCTCCCCCTCAAGGGGCATCGCGGCCAGGGGGATGGCGAAGTCCTCGGCGAAGCTCTCGGCCCCCGACAGGTCCACCACCACCCTCACGTTCTCCAGCACCTGCTCCTTGATTGTGTTGTAGCACCGGAAGTGCAGCAGCACCGCATCAGCGAACACGTGCTTCACCACCCCGACCTTGTACTCCATCCCCTCCTCAAGCAGCTGCACCTCGGGGCTGCTCTTGAGAACCTGGCCCAAGGCGCGGAGCTCGGGCACCCCGGACAGCGTCTCAGCGTACCGCGCGGCCTGGGCCGCGGCGGCCGCACTAGCCTCCTCGGCCTCGGCGGCCCTCGCAGGCGCAGCCGCAGGCACGTCATCGATCTCAAGCGCCGTCATGGGCACCACCCCCCGCACCACGCTGGCGAGGGACGCCGCTCCCGTCTGGGCCTCGGCTTCGGGGATGGTCTCGAGGTCGAAGGGGTGCTCGGCCCCCGTTTCGAGATACTCGACAAGCCGCGACTCGAGCACGTCCAGGGGCAGCTTGCGCGTGGCAGTGGCGTGGAGGAGCTCAGGGGACATGCGGTCGAGCACGTGGAGGGAGAGGGCGGCGCGGTCGCGGACCTCGTCGTCAGTGTCGTGGAGGGCCCGCCGGAGGAGCGTCATGACGCTGTCGCGGACCGTCTCCACGGCACGCCCGAGCTTGAAGAGCGCCGAGACGGCAGCCGCTCGCACTGTGGCATTCTCGAGGATGACCCGGTTGTACATGAACCTCGTGTACCGGCTGGGCTCGGACGTCTTGGGGGCCTCCTCGCCGAGTAGGTGGAGGATCTGGGTGGACAGGTAGGGGAACTCGCAGTCCTCGATGAACTCGCAGAGGTGCGCTAGGCCGGGCTCCTTGGCCTCGGGGATGGCCTCAATGAGAGCGAGGATGGACTCGACGATGGCCCGCTTGAACTCAAACCCGCCCTCTTCACGCAGTGCGGCGGCGAGGAAGGCCATGAGGGAGCGGTACTTCTGCGGGAACTTGAGGCAGAGGACCTTGATGGCCTGGACAACGACGACCTTGAAGTCGTCCGAGATGTCCCCCATAAGGCCCGTGATCTGCTTGAGGAGGCGATCGACGGACGACTCGGTGCCCGTTTTGAGGAGTGTGGTGATGGCCAGAGTGGCGATGGACCGGTTGGGGTCGGACACGAGGCCCTCGAGGTCCACGTTGCAGGGGGCCACCGCCTCGGGGTGGCGGGCGGCGACGCGCGACAGGGCACGCGCGGTGGCGAAGCGCAGGACGGGGCGCGGGGACGACAGGAACATCTGTAGCACGATGATCGCCGGCTGGAGCTCCTGCAGGGACGCCCCCTGCAACTGCGTGATGGACCTCGCCGCCTCAAAGATGACCATCTCGGAGCGGTGCCTCAGGGAGGCCTCGAGGAAGTCGAAGTAGGGGCGGGGCTCGCCCTGGGTGCCCGGTTGGGAGTCGCGGATAATGTCCGCGACGTAGCGAACGTGCAGGAGGGATGGGAGGGGAGCCCGGATGCCCGCCCGCTGCAGCCCCGCCACGAGCTTGGAGACGGCGAGGCGGTCGCCCTGCCGGAGGGCGTGGAGGAGGCAGATGGCGTGGTACTGCACCGCAGGATGCTCGCTGCTGACGCGCTCGGTGATCTCCGGCGCCCAGCGCTTGATGATTTCCATGTTACCCCGCTCGGCCAGCTTGTATGCTGACACAAGAGCGGCCGAGGCCACGGCTGGGTTGCGGTCCACAATCGACTGCTTGATGTAGCGCTCCACCTGCTGGAGGAGCGAACCGTCGATGAGGGAGCAGAGCACCCGGAGGGAGTTAGACCGGTAGAGGTCCACGGGGCTGTTCATGTCCTTCATCAGGGATGAGATGATGATGATGACCTCGTCAGGGTCGGCCACGAACTCCTTCACGAGCAGGTAGACCATCCGCCTCAGGTGGCGGTCCTGGTGCTGGAAGAGCTTGGTGGCCGAGAAGAAGACATCCGTGGCCTCCCGCCGCGTGAACGACTCCCCCTGGCTCTTGAGGTAGAGCAGCTGGACAATCACAGGCACGCACTGCAATCGAGGGTGAAGGTCGGTTTGGGCTCAGGAACAGTTGCGCGGGGATCCATGGGCAGGGCGACATCAGGGGCGATTGCCAGCGATAGCACCGGTCGAAGACGTGAGAGCTTCGGTACTGACGCGGGCCGCGCGGCGCGACGAGTCGGAGCGAGGAGAGGGCGGTCGCGTGGCATCCTCCGCGTGGCATCCTCCAGCGGACGGGGAGGGGGCGTCGCGCACCTTTGACGCAGTAACATCCCTCTCCCCGAACACCCTCGCGCCTTGCAGGGCCCCTCCCTTGTCGAGACCGTAGAACGGGGAGTATCCTCCTGCAGATGGGGCGGGAGGCACTCGCTTGGAATTTGCCTCGGAAGCGCTTCCCAGGCCCCGGAGGGGGCTGGGAGCGGAGGATCGGCCCTCTACTCCCCGGTAAACTGTGAAAACCATATATTCGGACCTGTTGTCTCGCAGATCGCCGGATTCGAGGGCTGTCGGCCCAGGGAGGCGACGGAAAGGGGTCCCTCCCATCGCTTCAAAAGGACAGAGGAGGATGGCGCTATCAGACTCACCGTCCTCGTCGTCGTATTCATCGCCCTTCTTTCCGTAGGCATTCCGGAGAGGAGCCTGGTTGTCCTGAGCCGTGGCCGCCATCTACCCTCCTCACGCTCCAAGAAGCCAACCCACAAGGTTCCACTGCACTGCGGCGTCGAGCCCCAGGCGGAGAGGGACAGGCGTGCGTCGGGTTCTCCAGCGCCCCACAGCGCGCCCTACGATAGCTCGAGCGGAGTGATCGCGACTGTCCCGTGGACGCGCCGTTGAGGGGGCGGGAGCGCTCGTCTGGCACTGGGGCAACTCGGAGACACCAGGCGGCCCCGGTCGGGCGGGGTGTCCCGACAGAGCTGGTCGAGTGACGGGCGTGCACCCTCCCGAACCCGCGCCCTCGCGGGCTCTTATAAGGCCCCTGCGCCCCCCGTCGGTCCCCGCACTGCCACAGGGGTCCAGCAGCGCGCTAGCCCCTTCGGGCACGAGCCGCCCACGGGCACGAGAGAAGAACGATGCCCAAGGTCCTCGTGATCGGCGGGAGTGGCTACCTCGGCTCGCACCTAGTGCTGTGGCTGAGCAGGCAGGGCCACAAGGTGAGACGCAATGATGATATTAATGGGATCGGCCTCGCGTGTGCCCGACCACGTGCCCCCGGACGCGCTTCGGCCCGGCAACCCAACAGGGGCCCTAATTGATGTGCGCAGGTGCGGTACACATACAACTCGAACGAGTCCAGCGAGCTCATCGACGCTACGTCGCAGGATAACCCCGTGAAGGGGTATAAGGTGGATCTTGGTGAGCGACCGAGCCCGCGCATAAGGTCGGGCGGGGCTCGAAAAACGAACCGCGCGGTTGGTCACCAAAATCTTCGCCGCAACCCCGACCGTGCCCCTTCCCTAGCATCCCCTTGATCAGCACTTTTCTTTTGGGTACATCGACCGAGAGCCGACCCCGTTTCTGGCCCGCAGTGACTGGGGAGGGCCTCGGTGACTTCTTCTCGAAGTGCTCCCAAGTGGATGCGATCGTCAACTGCGCAGCGGTGTCCCAGCCGATAGTGTGCGAGAAGGACGAGGACTTCGCGGCCTCGGTCAATGGTGCGGGCTTCTCCGCGCCCCCCCGAACCACCCGAACGGGGCGCCCGTGCGGGGGAGGCCGGGGAGCCGTCCAGTGCCCTTCCCCCAGCACTCCTCACCCCCTCCCCCCTCGACACCCCGCGCCCTGCAGTGCCGACTCAAATCCTGGAGATGTGCGAGAGGCAGCGGGACGAGAAGGGGTCGTGCCCGCTTTTCATCCACATATCAACGGACCAGGTGTACGACGGATCGTCCAAGGAGGGGGGCATGTGGAACGAGGGGGACGCAACGGCCCCCATCAACGCGTACGGGCGCACCAAGCTGGCCGCGGAAGCGGCCGTGCGGGACCGGTGGGAGAACCATGTGATCCTGCGCAGCAGCATTATCTACGGGCCCGAGTCGCCCGTGCCCGTGGGACGCCCCCTCTTCCTCCAGTTCGTGGAGGGGCAGCTCAAGGAGGGGGTCGCGACCGACTACTTCACGGACGAGTTCCGATCGCCAGTGTACGTGGAGGACATTGCGCAGACGATTTCGATGATTCTGACCCGCGCGGGACTGAGCAACCACGCGCCCCTGACCATGCAGCGCGACGGGGAGTCTGGCGATTTCGTCGCAGAGGGGGCCGTGCCGTTTGGTTTCAGTCGGGTGTTCAACCTGGGCGGGCCGGAGCGGCTGTCGCGGTACGACATGGCGCGGGTGGTGGCCCGGTGCTTCGACTACGAGAATGAGGACGGTCTGTGCGTTCCCAGCACGAGCGCCAGCGCCGACCGGGGGTACCTGTCCCCGCCCGACATCAGCATGGACGTGACGCGACTGGTCACCGAGCTCAAGATCAAGCTGACCACGTTCGAGGAGGCGGTGCGGAAGATCTACAAGATCCCCATGCGCCCCTCGATGCAGCTGGCGCGGGAGGGGAGCGGGAGGGGGAGCGGCGGGGAGGCAGGGGCCCCGATTGCCGGTAATCCAACAAGCTGAGAGATCGGGGGGGGCCGCAGGGGGTTGCGGGGCTGCTGCCACCCCCCCCGATGCCCCCCATGCCGAGGGCGCCCCCGCCGTGGCCGTAGCAGTAGTGCAGTTTTGGAATTCTATCAGGCGTGGCGGCTCACCCCCACCAGGGCCGCACGGGGAGCGCTAGAGACAGGCCCACTCGCCGTCACTCAGCCGGCATGCGCTTGCCCTGCCATTGGCCGCCGAACGCCTCCCGCACGATGTCAAACGCGGCGGGGGACATTCCCGCGACCAGACCCCGCGTGTTGTAGACCCTGTCTCCGGGGATATCCTTGACGTCGTCGAAGGCGGGCAGCTCGTACGAGTACGGCTCGGCGTTGTCAGCCGCGACGAGGAACCCCCCCGCGGCCCGAAGAACCGCCTCGGGCCCCAGCGTGTCCCACCGCTTGGTGCCCTTGCTGGCAAAGACGTAGTGGGACACCTCGCCGTCTAGCAGTAGCATGGCCTTGGAACCCGCCCCCCCGATCCGCTCCACCTTGGACGCGTCCGGCTGCACCTTGAGCGCAGCCTCGCGCACGGCGTCGGTCATATGGCTCCGCGTCGTGGCCACACGGACCTCTCCTGCCCGGGTGAGCCCCTGGGCCGCCCAGCCCTCCGCTCCCGCCTCGACCCTCTCGTACGGCCCCTCCCGCCCCACGCGAACGAACGCCCCCGCCCCGGGCACCCCGACGAACGTCCTCCCCACCCGCTTCCCGCCCCGCTCGTAGAAGGGCTGGTGCACCACCCCGGCTGCCGCCCGCCCCTGGTGAGCCATCCCGATCAGCACGGTGACCCCGGGGGGGTTACCGTATAGGAACTCCTTGGTCCCGTCGAGGGGGTCGATCCAGCAGCAGACGTCCTCGAGCGCCGCGGCACGCCGCTCCCGCGGCAGGCACGCGTGCCACCCCGTCCCCACCAGCGCGTCCCAAACGGCGGTCGCCGTCTCGGACCCGAGCAGCCCCGCGAGAACGGCGCTCGGGTCCTCGCCGCTGCGCCGGGCCTTGCTTTCCGCCCCCGTCTCGAACATTTCCTCCCCGAGCAGCTGCAGCCCTGGGAAGGCTGCCGCAAGGCCCCCGCAAATGACCCTCTCCGCCTCCAGGTCTGCCATCGTCTGGGGGTCCGTGGCCTGCCCCTCGGGTGTCCCCGCGGCCCGGACCTGGCCCGCCTTATCGTTGACACCCAGCTCCCCTCGCTCCAGCAGCGCCATGTACCCCCGGATCACCTCCCCCGCCCTCTCTGCCAGGTGCGCCGAGGCTGCGGCAAACTCGACGATGTACCCGGCCCCGCCCTGCCTGGGGGGGTACATCTCACCCCACGCGCCAGTCACCATCGCCTCGCACGCCCCCTCCCGTCCGGCCCTCTCCTCCGCCGCCCTCCGCCACGTCTCGACCCCCGACCCAGCGGGCACGGCGTCAAGCAGATCGGCCGCCCGGGCCGCCACCCGGAGGAGCTGCCCGGCATGCCGCCGCGTGGCTCCGTAGTTCCCCTTGCCCCACGTCGCGGCGCACTTGGCGGGGGTCATCCCCGGCCACATGGCCCCGGCCAGGAACCGCACGTAGTCAACGACGGCCAGGTCATAGGCCGCCAAAAAGTCCCCCCACTCGGGGACTGCAAGGGGCGCACCCCCTGGCCCGACCCCCTCGGGCAGAGCGGCAACGAGGGACGCGTGGTAGTGTGAGAGGAGCTCCTGCTCGTGCGTCAGGAGGACGTCCGGGTGTACGGACGACCACAGGAGGTAGGCAACGTCCACCGCGCCGCACCCCGGGCCCGACCACTGGAAGTCGACGCACGCCGCCGACCCGTCGCCCGGCGGGAAGAAGAGGTTGGCGGCCTTGAGGTCGCCGTGAAGTAGCGTGAAGAGGCCCGTGCCGGGCGCTGAGAGGGCCTGCAGGCCGGCGTCCAGCTCGTCGGCGCGGGACGCGAGGTCCCGGCCGAGGGTGGCCATGGCTGGGGCCGCGGCCACCGCGGGGAGGACGGGGGCGAAGGCCTCGAGGGTCAAGGCCCACGCACCGGGGATGCGCGGGAGGTCCGCCCGCCGCTTTTCCAGGCTCCAGTACCCGCCGCGCCTCCACAGTCCCGCGCTCTCCGCGGCCGAACCGGCGGCAGCGCCGCACATGCGCGCGTGGAAGCCGGCGAGGAGCCCGAGGGCCCCCCGGGCCTGGGGCAGGGAGAGGAGCGGCGCCTGGTTCGTGGCGCCGAGGTCCTCCATCGCGATCGTCAGGCGCCCCTCCCCGATCTCGTCCACCGAGAAGGCCTGCGGGACACCCGCCGCCGCCGCCCCGCCGCCCCGAAAGCGGGGCGCGAGGGCCAGGTAGAAGCCCGCCTCGGCGCGGTAGCTGGCCCACGTCCGGGCGTAGTGCTCGTCGTCGCGGAAGCGGGAGCGGTCGAGGGCCACCTCTTTGACGACGAGGGCGGCGCGGCCGCCTTCCGCGCCGCCCGAGGGGCGGGTGTAGGCGACGGAGACGCGGTGGAGGGTCGTGTTGGCCTGGCGGTGGGGGGGGGCCTCCGCCGAGACCCCCGTGATGGTGGCATCGCGCGGGATCAGGGGCGACGACTGCGCCGCCACACGGTCCTGCCACCAGGACACCGATGACCACGGCATCTGCCCGTGCGGCGGCGGCGGGGAGCTCGCTGGCGGGAGCGCGCGCAGCCGAGTGCGAGGCGCTGCGCTGCAGGGAACGGATGAGGGGCCGGCGAGGCGCCGGGGCCCCAGCACTAAACGACGCGGAGGACGCGGTGGGGCTCGTCCGTGACTATCGCGGGAAGGGAGACAGGCTGGCGCGGGGAAAGTCCTGATAAGGAGGGTCTCGACCGCCGCAGAGGCACCGGCCCTCATGTCCCCGTTGGGTGGGGTCGCGCACGAAGAGGGATACGCTTCCCCACACGCTCATTCCGGTAAAGAGACCGCACCAGTCCTTCCAGATGAAAACGCGCTGCAATCCCCCCCCCCCGGCGGGGACGTTGCAGGTCAAAGGTCCAGGTCAAAGGTCCAGGTCAAACCTCAAACCTCACACTAACCCTACGCCAGGTCTCATCTGCCTCTGCACCCTTTCTTCAGGGGAATCCTGCTCCAGTGCCGTGCATTAGGCATCCCTGTGCCGTGGATTTCTTTCAACACTGAAGGTGACGGGCCTCAGGATCCGCAACCGGCCCGTACCTCCCCTCCCACCTCCGACCAACCGAATTATGGCAGGCCCATTTTTCTAGGGTTGGCTGACCACTGGAGCATCATCGCTGCGCGATATCTTTTTATTTTTCATGGTTGTTTCCATCACCGCGACGAGTTCCCCGCGTGGGCGACTGTTTGGGCTAGGGCGGTCGGGGGTCTTTTCAGTGCCTTTTCAGTGCTTTCTCCCCAATCCTAACCTTGTATCGTTGCGTAGTATCTGTGGTGTATGCCTCACTAGATATTTCATCAAGCCAACTTTGAGGAAACGGCCCTCTTTGACCCGCCGTCCTCCTCGCCGTCCTCCATCCACGCAGGGGGAGTTTCGCGACCATGGAGCCGGGCAGGAGCCCAAACTCCACTAGGGAGCCCCATATCAACCCAACGATCCTCCAGGGTGGCTCGGCGTTGGGGTTCGTCGAGGCGCAGCGGCGAGCCACGGGAAGGAATCGCCCGGCCGGGCTCATCATGCCTTCGATCAGGGAGGAGTCGCAGGCCAGCGAGCCGCAGGGAAGCCGGGTGGTGCTACCCCCCCTCTCACCGGAGAGCCTGCTCACCACAGCCCGGCCCATGCTCCCCCAGGGGATGAACGAGGTCGAGGTCGAGGAGGGGCCGACCCCCGAAACCCACGCCGTCTTAACGTCGACGCCGGGACAGGGGGAGGGGACAACAGGGGGGGCGTTGCCTTTGAGTGGGGTCGGCGAAATGAGCCTGGGAAGCCCACGGCCGACCTTCCGGCCGAAGCAACTCCAGCTGCCCACCCCGCTAGAAGAGCCCATGCTCTCCTCGCCTGCGCCCATGCTCTCCTCGCCTGCGCCGCTTGAGAGCCAGCATGGTGGCCCCAGCGTCCTCGCCCTGCTGCAGCGTCGGAGCGAGCTCGCAGGGGACGAGGTGTGGACCACTATCGGCGCGCACAGCCAGCAGCTGTTCCCGAGCCCCATAATCGTGGCCCTGTGCCTCCTCGGGCCCGTCGTTGTCGGCTCTGACGTTTTCCTCAGGTACCGCGTCGAGACCAGGGCCACAGGCGCTGCCTCAGAGTGGTACCACCACGCCGGGGACTTTCTCGTCGCCCTGTGGAACGTCTGCCAGGCCGCCGTCCTGCTCGTCCTACTGGCCGTCCCCCGGACGCGCGGATGGGTCCGGCGCAAGGTGGGCGTCTTGGGCACCCTAACCGTCGCCCTCATGACGGTCAACGAACTGACGAAGCCCTTAATAGATCACTGTGCGGGCGAGACCGCGGGCGGACTGCTGAGGGACAGGGTCCGGTGGGTCGCGGACGGAATGATTCGTAGGGGCTCGGTACTCGTGGACGGGGGCTACGCGTGGGAGGGGACCCTGGCGATCAGCTTCCTCAAGCTCTTCGTCCCCCAGATACTCATCCAGACCCTCCTGGCCCCGCATCGTTGGGGCACCGTCGACCGCAAGTACCAGGCGGCCATCTGGGGCAACGAGATCCTGATCACTCTAGCCGTGATCTACACGACGGCCACCTCGCGCGAGCTGCTCGAGGGCGTCCTCCAACCGGGCGAGCCCTTCACGGTCTCGGTCACCAAGGTCGCCGTCATCTTTGCGTGCCTCTCCCTCGTCGTCGCTTACGTAACCATGGTCGGCTTCAGGTGAGAGCGGCCCCGGACACCCCAAGGCCCCAGCGGCGAGCGTCACCCCCCCGCGTCTGGCGCACAGAACCCCCCCCCGCCCACTTTCCCGCAGGCCACGCTGGTTCGTCAGCCACGGGGACGTCGCGAGGTCGAAGACACTCGACGCAGACGAGTACCTGCCGTGGCCCCTCTACCTTCTGCCGCGCGCGAAGCCCTTCCAGGTGACCAACGCAACGAACGGCGCCTTCTTCGCCGGCTTCATCATCGCCTCGTATCTCGTCACCGAGAGTCTCCCGTCGATGATCGACCCTACCGGCATCGGTCTCTACCTGATTTTTGTGCTGGCGACAGGGGCGCATCGAATGGGCCTCTACGCACGCGACATGGCCACCCGGGCCCTCGTCTCCTCCACGATGAGCAACGCCGGCGCCACAGTCCTCGTCCGAAAAATCTTCGAGGATCCCCGCAACCGCGTGAGTGTGAAGTCGCCGCGCGCCGGGAGGCAGAGCACCGAGGGGGGGAATATCAAGCGAGGGACCCACTGTCGGTCGCCTGAGGGCACAGATCACGGCGGAGTTCGATCAGCTCAGGAGATCCCGTTCGACACGGAGCTCGGGACGCCGAGGGGGCAGATGACGTCTCCTTCAACAGGCCATCAGGACAAATCCGCAAACGGCCTATTCAGGGGGGTGCCGCGCGCCTCGACCGCCGAAGGCCCAAGTCGGAGAAATGACATCGAAACTTTGAGGGCAGGCGGTATCTCGGACCGAAAGAGTCAAGGTCCCTCCAGCCGGCTGGGTGGTGCCAACAAGAGGGAGGGGAACGGGTCAGAACGAACGTGGTTTTCTCCGAGCCAGCGTCGAGGCCTGGCGGACGAGTTCGTTTTTCGGGAGGCCATGGACGACCTGGCGGTCACGAGGGAGGCCGCGATCATGGACGCTGTGCAGCTCGGGCAAAGGGAGATCCCGCGGCCCAGGGTGATCCCGCACATGGGCCACACAGTGACCGTCATCTTCAGCGACATTGTCGGCTTCACGTCCTTGGTGCAGAACGAACACCCCGCGACCGTCTTCTCCCTAATGAACGAGTACTTCAGCAAGCTCGACCTCCTCCTCCCCGAGTTCGGCATCTTCAAGTACCAGACCATCGGGGACGCGTACGTCGCGGTGGCCAACTACGACGGGACCCAGACCCTCGAGGAATCCTCGAGAAACGCCCTGGAGTTCGCCCGGGCCATGGTGTGCGTGGCAGCATCGGTCAAGATCCCGACGGTCGGCAGCCGCCTGGCCGCGATCGAGGCGAAGGACAGCGTCCCTGAGGCCGACCCGAGCACGTCCTTGGGGGCGGATGGGCTGTCTTCGCAGCACCGGGGCGCCATCAGCAGCACCCAGACGGCCGCGTGGGACCTCGTTTGCGATCACGCGCCGTCGCTGGAGATCCGCGTCGGGCTGCACAGCGGGCCCATCGTGGGGAGCGTGCTGGGATCCGAGCGCCCGGCACTAACACTCCTGGGCGACACGCTCAATACCGGGAGCAGGATGGAGAGCCTCTCCAGGCCCGGCCACGTTCGCCTCTCCGCCGCCACCTTTGACCTCCTACCCATGACTATGCGGCATTCCCCGGCGCTCAAGAGGGACGACCTCGAGGTCAAGGGCAAGGGGACGATGACGACCTTCATCGCCGACTGCACGGACACCTCGTCGTGGGTGCAGCTCTTCGCCCCGCCTCTACCGGATCGTACATCGCACTACCGGATCCCCACCTCCGTACATCGCACCGATAATTGACATGCCTTACATGTAATGGACGTGACATATAACTATATCCTAGACCAATGGCCTCACCCGTTGCGGACGTCATTGCCCAACGTTGATGACACTGGCAGTGCTCCGTGGTCTCACCCAGCCTGGGTTCGGCGACACGGTGCCCGGCGCAGTGCCGGGCAGCCATAGGGCAACCGGGACCGGCGCTCAGGCCGGGGTGACCGCCGGGCTCAAGTGACTGGCGTCGATCCCGTGACGGCCAATTGCTCACCAATCACTGGAGGAGAAGCGCTCCCTGCTCTCTGCTCAGCTGCCAACAGAGAGCCACCTCGCAGAAGCGCCCCAGCGACCGGATTTCAACTGCGCACTTATTCCCTGGGCCCCGGGAGACTCTTCGCGTGTCATACCTCGCTATCTGATTTGAGCCCCGTCTGCGGGGGAGACCGGGAGCTCGCGATAATGCTCGTCGAGCTGCTCCTCCTCCCCTGGACGATTTTCCAGGCCGCCCTCCGCGTCGCGTGGTGGCTCGTCTGGCCCCCTGTTCCAAATGGCAGTTATTCTTTGTCGTTTTTCGCGGCCCTTCTGAGGTTCGCGGTCCACAGGTGCGTGATAACAGACCACGGAGCCCATTTCCCTTGAACCCCGATGTCAACAACGTCGTCGCTTCCCGCCGACCGCGCCTCCGTCGCGCGACAGGAGACCCCTCTCGCCTGTCGTGCAGGTGTATGGTGCCGATCGCCGCGCTGTCGACGGCGGCTGCGATGGCGATGGCCGCCAAGCGGAACGCCGAGGTCCTCGCGGCGACCCTGCTGAGCATCCAGCTGGGCGCCATCGCGTTCCTCCGCCTCCTCAGCCCCACCGGCGTCCCTGGGGCCGTGACAGGCGCCCTGTGTTCGGCGATAACCGCCTTGATTTTCCACTCTTCGGGCGTTGCCGGGATCGTGGACCCTCCCGCGGGCTCCCCCGTCGCAGCGTGGGTCAGCGGGGCCGTCCGCAGGCTCGACCGTGACGACCGCACCCGCTTCGTGGCGACCGCCGGGGTCCTCGCCTACGACCTCTTCGCCGTCCACCTCCTCCTCCCCCGCCTTGGACACGTTGGGCGCATGACCAGCCGCGCGGCCTCCTCGGCCGCCACGGGCATCCCCCTCGGCCTGGCTCTCTGGGTCGCCATCCGGGCGCTCCTCCTGGCCACCAGCCCCGCCGACGGGGAGCGGCTGATCCGCCACGCCGGCGCCTCCAAAACGCCCCAGGCTGCCGTCGCCGCGGCGCTCCTGGCTGACTTCGAGCTCCTGCGCAGCGTGGTCACGCGGCCCCCAGAGGTCCGCCTCCGCAACGATGAAGGCGGGCGGCCCTCCCCTAGCCGCGTGCGCTCCCAGCCCCGCCTGCTCAACACGGTCGAGGAGGTTGTGGAGCCTGAAGACGAGGGGGCCAGGTCCCCGGGGTGCGATGGGCTCGCCCGGCCCGGGGACGCGTCGGACCTCCCCATCAGCATCCCCGTGCTCTCCGAGACCCCCTCGGGGAGGGGTGACGCCCGCGGGGCCTCGCGGGGGGAGAACTTGCGAGGGGGCGGGGGCGACCCGTCCGAGGAAGTGCTGCAGGTGGTGCGACAGGGCGTGGACGAGGACATGACGCCCGCAAAGGAGATGCAGGAGACAAGGAGCGAGGCCAGCAGCCCACAGAAGACTCACCCCCCCAAGGCAATGGCCGGGGCTGTGCTCGACGTCATGAAGAGCTTCGCACTCCCCGGCGACGTGTCTTCCGACTCCCTGGTGGATCTGGTGGACCCTGAGGAGCCGTCCCCGCGGTACAACGAGGGCAACGCCAGGGTCCCCCCCTCTGCCCGGGCGGTGGTGGCGGCGTGGGACGGGGGGGAGACGGACGCCGAGGCGGACGGGGACGCCCTCGCCCTCGCCCTTGACGCGGACCCTGTCACGGAGATCTTCCTCAGGGACTTCCAGGAGCTCGACGACGACGCCTTGGGCCTCTGGCACGCTGCCCCGGAGCACTGCAGCTGGCAGGCCTGGGACGCCGCGGCGTCCTTCGAGCTTTCCGCCCAGGCCCACTCCCCTGCCAAGGGGGGCGCAACCATCCCAGCCGCCCTGGCCGCGACGTGCCTCGTGGTGGGCCCCGAGGGCGCCATCAACGCCAGGGTCCCCGACGCCATGTCCTGGCTCTGTGCTGGCCACGCTCCCCCTGCCACCCCGGTCCCTGTGACTGTCCAGACCAGGCCCCTGGTCTCCGCGGCGCCCCGCTCAGCTTTCCCGTTGCGCCTCGTCTCAGTCCCCGGCGGCGCGGTCGGTCCCGACCTCCTCCGCATGCTGCTGGCTGGGGCAATCCCGGACGACACTGACGTCGACGCGGTTGACCTGAGCGCAGCGGCCGAGCGCGCCGCCGAGGGCGTGGGCATCGAGGACCGCCCACAGGTCGCCCTGATCGCCGTCTCGGCCTCGACGGTTCTTTCCGGGGACGACGTCGTCGAGAAGTGGGTGACTGAGGCAGTGGCGCTCTCTCGCGCACTGTCTGTCACCCCGATCCTGGCCGTCGCCTATTCGGAGGCCATGTTCCGCAACGATGACGAGCACGCGACGCTCATGTTCCGCAACGCGCTGCAGTGGATCGATGCGGCTGGCCTCGACTCGAGCGACCTGCACCTGGTTCGGGTGCCCCCGTCCCCCGCGCGGGGGGGGCAGCCGCTCGGGGACCTGCCCATGCCTGCGCTGGCCAGGGACCTCGTGCGGGCCGTGCTCGGGGGGTCCCTCCGGACCCGGGACCGCGCCCCAAAGATGCTCCGGGCAGTGGCCCCCGCGCCCGGTGGGGGGCGCAATGCGGCCAGCGCCACTGCCCCCCAGGACCCCGAGGCGGCCAGCGCCACTTCCCCCCAGGACCCCGAGGCCCTGGCTTCCGATGCCGTGGAGGCGTCGACCCCAGGGCGCTCACGGCCCTCGCCGGCCCCCGGCACGCCCGCGAGCCTCGTGACAGAGCTCGCCCAGCTCGCGGACGAGGCCGCCCGCGGGCCCAGTTCCGCCTCCGGTACCCCGGAGGCCGCTCCTCGGGAGGCGCAGGAGGAGGTGCCGCCAACCCCCGAGCTCGCCAGGTCGCCCTCGCTGCCCGGGACGGAGCCGAGGTCAGAGAGCGGAGGGGAAGTCGTGGACGACGAGGCGGGGGCAGAGGCGGGAGCGGAGGCGCTCAACATGTCGGGTTTGTCCACGGGGAGCCCCGTGGCGGTGCCCGTGACGCCCCCACCCCCCATCCTCGCTGCGCTCGCTGCGTCCCGCGGGACGGGCCGGTCGCCGAACGAGAACACTGCCCCCGACGGCGCCGCCGCGCAGCCCGACGCCGCCGCGCGGAGGGCCGCAGCGGCCGACGGCGAGGGGATGGTCCTGGGCGGAAACGTCCAGCGGAGTGAGGAGTGGCTGCCCGAGGCGAGGGCCAACGTGTCGGACGGGCCGGCCATGATGCGCCCCCCACCCGGGAAGCAGGTGAAGACGGACAAGGCTGGGGGCATCGGCGTCCTCTTCAAGAAGATTGCGGAGTCGCGCAAGGAGAAGAAGGAGCGGAGGGAGCGCCGGAGGATGACCAAGAAGGGATGGGGGAGCAAGGCCAACTCGAACGCCAACTCCCGGGCGGAGAGCGTCGCCGAGGACCCTGTCTCAGGCGACGAGGACTCGGAAGCGGAGGATTGGGCCGCGGCGGAGGCGGGGCGGCCCGAGGCCCTCGAGAGGCTGGACTCGGACGCCTATCTGTCGACCCCCCGGGACGGGGACGCCGCCCGGCGCCTCCGGATGAAGCTTGACCTGACAGACGAGAAGACCCGGGTCGCTGTAACGCCCCCGTGAGACGGCATTTATGTGATTCCCCGCGCCGGTTGAAGAAGTGCCCACGGAGCTTCGGTCATCGAGGCTCCCAGCCTCCCTCCGTGGACGGGTGCCCATCGGTGGGGAGACGGGGTCGCAGGGTTTCATGTCGGAAGGGGACGGGGCTGACTGGACTCACAGCGTGCCGGGCGCTCAGGGGCGGGCCAGGCCCCGGCGGGTTCGACACACGTCCTCCCCCGCGTTTATTTGAGGCTGCACGTCAAGTGAGGAGATCGCGACACGCCGCCTCTTCGTGCAAAATAGCACCATCTGCCAGGGTACTCGCGGGAGCAAGAAAGGGCCTTCCGGAGGTCTCCGTCTCTGAGCTGAGCATCGCGTCTCCACCCGCGGGGGGGCACCGATCGGACGCGTCCCCCGTTGGATCACATATCGAGGGAGGAGCTGGCGGAAAATGCAGGATGACGCTGAGACGTGAGACGCGCAAGGTGCCATGGCACTACCGGCGGGGCGGGGGGCCCTCCCGACGGCCAAACGGACGTGCACAGCCTGATCGCCGACCGCAGGTACCGCCACGCCCAGGGCGGCGGCCTGTTCGCCCGCCTACGATCCGCCGCGGGGCCCGAGCCCGGGGGCGACTGGCACGCGTACACGCACCACGAGTTCGTAGAGCGGTTGGCCGACGGCACCCTGCCCCTCGAGAGCTTCAAGCGGTACCTCGTGCAGGACTACCTGTACCTGGTCCACTTCGCGCGGTGTTACGCCCTCGCCGTGTACAAGGCGGACACGCTGGAGGACATGCGGGAGGGGGCCGCGGGGATCCAGGCCATCCTCGGGACCGAGATGAACCTCCACGTGGCGCTGTGCCGCGAGTGGGGGCTCGGCGAGCAGGCCATGCTGGCGACCCCCGAGGCCCCCGCCACCCTGGCCTACTCGCGCTACGTCCTCGAGCGCGGCATGGCCGGGGACCTGCTCGACCTGTACACGGCCCTCGCCCCGTGCGCAGTGGGGTACGGCGAGATCGGGTGGCGCCTCGCCAGGGACCCCCGGACCAGGCTCGAGGGCAACCCGTACCGTGAGCCCCCGACCCCTGCCTCGCCCGCCCGGCCCGCGGCGGTAGCCCCTGCGCACCCCCGACCCCCCGCCCCCGCCCCCGCCCCCGCCTCGCAGGTGCGTGGATCGAGACGTACGCCGGCGCCGAGTACCAGAAGGTCGCCGACGGCGCGGTCGCCAACCTCGACCGCCTGATGTCGCGCCGCGGGGGGGAGAACCGCATGGCGTCTCTCGCCAAGACGTTCGGCGACGCCACGCGCCTCGAGGTGCGGTTCTGGGGCGGGGATTCGGCGTGACGACCGGGCAGCAGGGCGGCTGAACGGAGCCGTTCTGGGAGTTCTGGGGCAATCTGCCGTGCCGCCCTCGTCGTGACCCTTGACTTCGCCGAGAACCCCCCGGAGCCCCACCCAAGCGCGGTTTCTGGGGGCCCGGACCGCGTGAGCGATGCCGCGACGGGCGACCAGAGTGACGGCGCCCGCCAACTCCTCCCCCGTCGGGCCCGCGCCCGCCACCGCCTCCGAGACGAAGGGCTGCCCCGGGGAGGGGCGGAGGCGGTTTCTGACGAAAGGACAGTTGCCTGCGAGGAACGCCCCCCCCCCTCTTGTGATCGGTTCGTGCCGGTAATTAAGGAGAGAAAGTGCCGTTGGTTGCATCAACGGTACGATCGCCGCAGTCTACGCCCGCTCCGCGCCAAAGTCGCTAGTCCCCCAGCGAACAGTCCACTGGATTGCGAGCGGCTGCCGTATTGGAGGGCCATTGCCTTCCCTGGTGAGCATTTTCTGTTAGAAGAGACTTGCGACCACCGGAGGGGCGATCATGGCGTCTTCGATTGTGGGCACTCCCGCGGTTGGGGCCCCGGCCCTGAGGAGGTCTCTGAAGAAGGCCGTGAGGTGAGAGCTGGCCCCGATCACCCCTCCCGTTGCGTTCAAAGGGGGGAGAGGTACCCTCACGCAGCACCTGGAGCGGGATCGGGCTCTCTTCGGGTGTCGCCCCGCCACCTGTCCCCCAAAGATCTGCAGATGGGGGTCGACCGTATCCCAGGATCGCCCCTTTACCCGGCTGGGCGCGGGGCTGCGGGATTGATTCGGGCGGGACGACGATACTTCAGCACCATCCGCAGCACTTGCGTTGCGTGCCAAGCGCAATGGGTCGTCCCCCCCTTCGCATTGAAGCCCCCACCCCCCCTAAATCTTGGTCGCTCTGCAGGCCGTGCCGGGCCCAGAAGGAGACGGCTGGGGAAGTCGACGCGGGCAGCACGAAGAAGACCAGCGGAATGGCGGACATGATGCGCGACTTGAGCAAGAGCTTCCGGTCTGCGCCCCGCGTGCGCGTCAAGAGCCAACACGTAAGCCCTGCCCACCCCGCTCCAGCCCCCCGCGCCGATCCGCGAGCTGTGCGGGCTTCCCTCGTCGCGAGGTTTCGAATCGGGGGTCGATACGCTTTCTCGAGCCCTGTGGGCGCCGCGGAGTCCCGGACCGCCACGTGGGAGGCCGATTCTCCCTCGGAGGGCGTGGAAAGGGTGCGATGGGGATCACCTTTTCACTCGGGTTTCCCTCGCTCCCCGCCCTGCAGGAGCGCACTTCGGAGCAAATCGCGGACCTGGTCGTCCTCAACGAGCGGCTGAGGGGTGCGAACCCCGTTGCCGCGCGCATGCGCCTGGAGCAGATCAGAAAGGACAGGGAGACTTGGGACCGCGTTACTTCCCACATCCTGAAGCGCGACGCCGTGGCGACGATGGAGGAGATCGAGATCCTATACCGCGCGGGTGAGCCCCGGGTGCCGCTCAACATGCGTCATGCCCCCCCCCCCCCCCCCCCCGCCACCACACCCCCCCCCCCCCCCCCCCCCCCCCCGCGCGCCCCCCCCCC
>Ga0255780_10000472_pt1 | contig 38252 bp, 29 predicted proteins | sample 071ome_32_FD_179978 | JGI IMG/M metagenome (GOLD analysis project Ga0255780, IMG submission 179978) | Coastal salt marsh microbial communities from the Groves Creek Marsh, Skidaway Island, Georgia - 071405AT metaG (version 2) | ecosystem: Environmental > Aquatic > Marine > Intertidal zone >... | reverse complement strand
CCGCCCACCTGTCGAGGGGGTGAACATCTCCGCGTTCATTACGAAAGATCAGCCTCACCACGCGCCCATTCGAAAAGCGGTCCAGCCTATCGCTGGACCAGCAGCCATGGCGAGCTATCAAGGGCTGATTGCCGAACGAACTCAACAGGTATTAGATAGCCTGCCAGACGGTGAACCGTTTGACTGGGTTGAGCGGGTTTCAATTGAGCTCACAACTCAAATGTTAGCCACGCTGTTCGACTTTCCGTTCGAAGATCGCCACCTCCTAACCCACTGGTCGGACATCTCAACCGCGATGGAAGGCTCGGATCATTTTCCAGGCCACGAGCGCCGCGTTGAGATTCTGATGGAGTGCCTCGAGTACTTCTCGCGACTCAGGATCGAGCGCTCAAACGGTGCACCCCATCTCGATCTCATTTCTATGCTGGCGCGGAATGCCCACACCAAAGATATGGACCCGATGAGTTTTTTGGGCAATTTGATGTTGCTGATTGTCGGCGGCAATGACACGACGCGGAATTCCATGTCGGCCTCCATTCATGCCTGGAATCGCTTTCCGGACGAATTTCAAACGCTTGTCGATGACCCTGGACTTGTCGACAAAATGGTTGCTGAAGTGATTCGCTGGCAAACACCGTTATCCCACATGCGAAGAACCGCGCGTGAAGATGCCATGGTTGGCGACAAGCTCATCAAAAAAGGCGACAAAGTGGTCATTTGGTATTACTCGGGCAATCAGGACGAGGACATGTTTGAAGACCCTAGAACCATTCGGTTTAACCGCGCCAATGGCAACCGCCATTTATCCTTTGGTTTTGGCATTCATCGCTGCATGGGCTTACGGGTCGCAGAGCTTCAGCTCCGGATTCTGTGGCAGAAGATTCTGCAACAATTCGAATCCATCGAACTCATTGATGCCCCAACTCGACTCAGTTCAAATTTTATCAATGGCTATAGTCGAATGATGGTCAAAGCGACTCGAAAGGCGAGCCCTTAGCGCGAACGGTTTGAACGCCTTGCCCCGATGGCCGAAGAGATATTGTTGCTGAGACCACAGTTAAGCATGGCTGACTTAACCGGGCGTAACGGTTGCAATCCAACCATCCGCGCTTGATTGGCGTGGCTCTGCTTTCTACGCGAGACCTATCCGAGACCTATGCAAGACCTATGCGAGACCCGTGGGAGACCTGTTCGGGACGCTATCTCTTCGATCAGGCGCTCGATCGGTCGAGCCTAGCGCGATGACGCTCGGTCGGCACACTGCATTTGAACCCTCGGCTACCTGCTCTAGGCCACAATCAAACTCAATCCAATGATTCTGCGTAAAGGAGCATCATGCGCAGAATCTTATCCTCGTTCGCCACCCGGGCAGAACTCACCACCCACCTGCTGGATGTCCTCGGCGAAGACCTGATCGATCCAGAAGGCCTTCCGAGCCCGATCATAGGGTCGATTCCGAGCGAGGAAGCGTTGGCACTTCAGGTAAGGCCCTCAGACTATTCAAGAACACGCAACTTTTATGATGGCGCGGTGACCCGGCTTTCGCCCTACATCCGGCACGGCCTAACGAAGAAAGATGCGATTGCCAACTTAGCGCTTCGAGACTACGCCAAGAGCACCTGTGAGAAATTTCTCCAGGAGCTTGCTTGGGGCGAATTTTGGAAGGTCGCGGTCGATCAGCTGTCCTTTGATCTCTGGACTGATATCGAGCCCTACAAAACAGGCTTCGAATCAAATGATTACGCAGATGAGTTGCCAGCCGATATTGCGAAGGCGGAGACACCCAACGCGTGCATCAATCACTTTATCAACGACCTCACAGACACAGGCTACGTCCACAATCATGCTCGCATGTACCTGGCGGCATATGTTGTGCATTTTCGTAGAGTGAAATGGCAGGCGGGTGCCCGCTGGTTTATGACCCACCTTCTAGATGCTGACATTGCGTCCAACAACTTGTCATGGCAATGGGTCGCCAGCACGTTCAGCCACAAACCCTACATATTTAATCTCGACAACGTTGAAAAGTACTGCGGTCGCCAGGTCAACTGCCGCATCGAAGCCAACCCAGAACTCGCGGCGACCTACGAGATTCTCTCCCAACGGTTATTTCGGAGTGGGTCATGAGTGAGGCAAGGCGCATTCTCTGGCTCCAACCTGACGACCTGTACCCAACTCAGCTCACCGACGATGAGTGGGATGAGATCATCTATATCTTCGATCCCGAGTGGTTGCAACTGCGCCCCCATTCGTTGAAACAGATTCAATTTATTGTCGAGGCCATCGACCGTTTGCCAAGACCAGTCTCGATCTACCGGGGTCATCCCATGGAGGTGTTGGGGTCACTTCGTAAAGAAGCGAGTGACTGCACGGCGCTCGTCACGCCCAGGGACAATGAGTTGAGCGGTTACATTCAATCATTACGACTCAATGACGCACTGACCTGGCTTCCCCCCGCCGAGTGGCTCACCCCGCCCTCTGGCTCGTATACGCGATTTTTTAAGTATTGGAACGCGGTCAAAAAACAAATTTGACGCCATTCTCTTCCCTCGTAGACGCTCTTGATGAGCGAGCACATTCTTTAATGGTCAACGGGATTTATCGGCACCAAATCCGAAACACAGATTGACTTTGGCCGTCGATGGCGGCCTGTCGACCCTGAACCGGGATTTAATCTAAGTGATCTGCTGAAGCCAATGCTCAAGTAATTGATGGGCTGAAGAAAACGCATCTTCTACCGTTGGGCCTAAACCCCAATCTCCGCAAGCGGCCATCTTTCGGTCAGCATCCAGCCAAAACGGTTCATCGTGGGGCTTGGACACATGGGCGTATCGCCAGCGATGAATGGCCGGCACGCCAATGAATGAAAGCCCTAACTCGTTGAGCGCTAACTCGAGCTGAGGTTTAACTTCATCTAGCGGCACATCGAAATGATCACTCGCCCAACTTCTTGTGCTTTGGGCGACCAGGGTCGGCCGTGAAACTCGGCCGGGCTTACGATGAGTGAATTCAATCCAGGCAAGCGGGGAATCCAACACGACAGCTGCATCAAATGAAACGTGATCTTCGATCTCTCCAAAAACCGCGAAGGAAGGATCGTAGGCAACGTGACTCAAATCCACAGGCATCAGCGCTGCCGTTTGCTCAGCCGGCGCTGTAGAGATCACCCAATCAAACAACTGAGTTGCACCCTCTTGAAAGTCCACTCGGCAACCCCGGCCCTCTGCTCTCACCTGAACGACTTGGTGCTGTAAGTGCACATCACACGATGAGAGTAACGATGAACACAACGCACTCATCTTGGGTTGCCCGACATAATGCGGCTCAAACCAATCGCGTTTATAGCGTTTTTTGCCTGCGCTCAGTGTCGTCACTTTTGGCGACCACTCAGCGGTACTCTGCTGATGACCCTTCAGGACTTGCTTGAACCGCCCTGTTCGAGCCGTGATGAAGGGCGCGCCATGATCAAACTGAAGACCCTCGCCGCGCCGAGTCGCCAGACGACCGCCAAGCCCTCGACTCTTTTCAAAAACGCTCACCTCGTGGCCAGCCGCTGTGAGCTCATGCGCCAGATAAGCTCCTGAGATGCCCGCTCCGACAATGCCCACTCTCATTTCAGCGCTCGAGCGTCATGCAATTTGTCAGTTAGCAACGCCATACTCAGAAAGCCTCCGCCATGATGCTTCGTAAAGCACTATACGCCGGTCGCGAAGATTCGGTTGCCCCAATGAACTGGAGCAACTTTAGTTGCTGATCCAGCGGGACTATTTTAAGGTCTCGGGACAGCGATAATGACCCGCACGGACACTCTTATGACCCACAGCCTCTCACTCATTCTGACAACCATGACGGCCTTGGCACTCGCGCTGCCAGGGGACGCCCTTCGGGCTGAGACAGCCAGCGACCCTATCGCTCGCGCGCTCGCGCACCCGGACAGGCCCGAGGGAGAATCAAGCGATGATGAGACACGACGACCCGCGGAAGTCCTCCGCTTCGCCGGCCTACAGCAAGGCATGGCGGTGCTAGAACTCGAGGCCAGCGGTGGCTGGTATACGGAGATATTGAGCAGAGCAGTGGGCGAATCGGGTCGCGTCGTCATGCAGAACCCGCCGGCCTTTGAGAGTTTCACCGGCGACAAAGACAATCAAAGAGCGGATCGACTGGCCAACGTCACCCTCAGCACCACCAACTTCGATGAACTGGAATCTGCTGACGCGAGCATCGATTTGGTGACCTGGATCTTGGGTCCCCATGAATTATGGTTCGCCCCTGGGGGTCAGTCACTCGGGGACCCAGATAAAGCGATGAGTGAGATTGCTCGAGTGCTCAAACCTGGAGGACGCTTTCTGGCGATTGATCATCAAGCCAGCGCAGAAGCGGGTCCCGAAACAGGCGGCTCATTGCACCGCATTCACAGCCAACTGATCCAGGACATGGCCGCCGCAGTTGGCCTTCAGTTGATCGACACTTCCGACCTGTTCGCCAACGAGAACGACCCACTCACCAACAGCGCATTTGACCCCAGTATTCGCGGTCAGACGGAGAAATTCGTTCTCTTGATGCAGAAGTGATCGCTCGACCTTGACGACCGAGTGAGCTCACACCAAATATCAGCTGATCACCCGCGGGTGGATCGGCGTTCTGGATCTGAAAGAATGAGCGAACATTCTTCGATTGCTCCGTCACCTCTTTACGCGTCGCATTATTCAGGTTGACTAGGGGGCGCTACCACTGAAATTAAACGAGCATCTGCTCGAGGCAAAAACAGAATCATCAACCGCATTCACTTCTCTAGCTCTTAGCAAGGACCGCCCAAGATTCATGCAACCTTGAACCCTGAGGCTCCACTGGGAAGCAGGCGCCGATCAATCCTGCTCGTCGTCGAAATCCGCGGGTCGCAACCCTTATGGCTGGCGCAAACCCATTGAGTTATGCTCGAGGCTTCCGAAAAGAAGGAGCACTCTCGTGAGCACCACTGACGCTATGCTCTCAAGTGAGGCCTTAGGCTTTGATCCCGAAGCACTCTCGCGACGCTATGCCGAGGAACGTGACAAGCGAATCCGCGCGGATGCCGAGGCCCAATTCGTCCAGCTTTCCCACGATTCCCCCTTCGCTAACAAGTATCTCGAAGAAGACCCCTACTGCGAACCCTCTGAACGTGAGCCAATTATTGATCAACGTGAAGTGATTGTGATCGGGGGCGGCTGGGTGGGCATGCTCACAGCCGCGCGCCTCATTCAAGCGGGGGTGACCGATGTACGAATCGTCGAGAGCGGCAGCGACTTCGGCGGCACCTGGTATTGGAATCGATACCCGGGCGCTCAGTGCGACATCGAGTCCTACAGCTACCTCCCGCTCCTTGAGGAAACGGGTTACATACCGAAGCTGAGATTCTCTTACGCACCGGAGATTTATGAACACGCCCAGCGAATTGGCAAACATTTTGACCTTTATAAAGACGCCGTTTTTCAAACTTGGGTCACCGGCCTCGAGTGGCTTGAGGAAGAATCGCTTTGGCTTGTCACGACGAACCGAGGCGACGCCATGCGTGCGAGACACATTTGCCTAGGAACCGGGCCCGCTAATCGGCCTCGATTGCCCGGCATTCCAGGTGTTGAATCCTTTAAAGGCCATTCCTTTCATACCTGTCGCTGGGACTACGATTACACAGGCGGCGGCCCAGACGGCGGGCTGACTGGCTTGGCGGATAAACGTGTCGCCATCATTGGCACTGGCGCCACGGCCGTGCAGTGTGTGCCCGCCTTAGGCGAAGGCGCCAAACAGCTCTATGTCTTTCAGCGCACGCCATCGTCAGTGGATGTCAGAAACAATGCGGAAACCGACCCTGAATGGGCTAAGAACTTAAAGCCCGGCTGGCAAAAAGAACGCCAGAAGAAGTTCGGTGAGGCATTTTTAGGGGGCCCCATAGACCCGGCGTTTCTGGATGATGGCTGGACACGGCTGACTCGCAATCTGAAAGCGCTTGCCAGCGAGACTGATGGCAAAGTGCCCGGCCTCGTCCAAATTGCCGATTTCAAGACCATGGAGGAAATTCGAAGCCTGGTGGATGACACGGTGAAGGATCCCGAGGTCGCGGAAAAATTGAAGGCGTACTACAACCAATTTTGTAAACGTCCGACGTTTAATGATTTTTACTTGGACACTTTTAATCGGCCGAATGTGGAGCTCATTGATGTGAGCGCGGCTCAGGGCGTAGAAGCCATCACTGAGCGCGGTGTGGTGGCCAATGGGCAGGAATACGAGGTCGATTGCATCATCTACGCGAGTGGGTTTGAGATCACTTCGAGTTATGAACGCCGGCTGGGCATACCGATCACGGGCCTTGGCGGTCAGTCGATCTTTGACCATTGGCGAGAGGGGATGCGCACCATGCACGGGCTGATGGTCAGCGGTTTCCCTAACCTCTTTCTTTGCGGCGGCGGATTTGTTTTCCAGCTCGGCGCAAACTACGCCCATGGCATTGATGTACAAGCTGGGCATGTCGCCTACACCATCAGTGAGCTTGGTCGACGGGGGCTCAAGTCAGCCAATGTTTCAGCTGCTGCTGAGGCGCAATGGATTGAGGACCAACTGGGGACCAAGGGATCAGGCTTCGTGCTTGGCGGTTCACCCGACACCTGTACTCCGGGTTATTACAACCAGGAAGGTACCGCGAAACGTTATCGCGACGTGAGACGAGAAACATACAGCAAAGGAGTAAGCGCCTACATTAAGCTACTGCGGAACTGGCGAGAGACTGGTGAACTTGAGGGACTGGAGCTGGCTTAAATCCGCCATGGCGTCGCTGACGCCGATAGAACGTAGGCTTTAAGAATCGCTCAGACGACAAGCATAGCCGTCGGAGCCTGACCGGAGACCGACTGATGACCATCATTCGCACTGAAACGGAACTTCGCGCAATTTTGGGCCAACCAGCGCCAGGCCTCGGGGACAAGAACATCGATCACCTCGACCATTACGCGGTTGAGTTTATAGCGAAGAGCCCGTTCCTCGTGCTGACCACTTCAGATGATTCAGGCCGATGCGACGCATCTCCTAAAGGGGACGCAGCAGGGTTTGTTCACGTCGCCGATTCAAAATCGCTGGTGATCCCCGACCGGCCCGGAAATAAGCTGGCTTACGGTCATCTAAACATCTTGAAAAACCCGAAAGTTGGTCTTCTATTTCTGATACCTGGCACCTCAGAGACGCTTCGCGTGAACGGCCAAGCGACCCTTGATGCATCACCTGAACTACTCGAGGAACTTGCCGCCCGAGGGAAGCCCGCGACACTCGCGATTCACGTCCATGTTGAAGAGTGTTTTTTCCATTGCGCGAAAGCCTTCATACGATCGAGGCTCTGGGCCCCCGAAAGCTGGCTTGAAGATCCGCATCGCGTATCGTTTGGCGATATGTTCGCAGAGAGAAAAGCGCTTTCAAGCGAGGCTGCCATGGCCATCGACGCAAGCATCGAAGCGGATTACCAGAGCAATCTTTAGTCGATTGGCCTATCATTGGCCAGCTTCAGCAACATCTAAGCCGGTCACAATGAAAGCTGGTCATCATCTAACTTGTTGAGTGAATCCGCGTCACCTAGCGAACTCGAAGCACTGAGCCCAAGCCAAGAGAAAGATTCGACGCCTAAGGTTAATCTCAACCCCAAGCCCCGTCGTCCAACCGGGTCAATCACGTATTGAGTTACTACATGCAGCACCTACCGACCGACCGCACGCCAACACGCAAATCGCCACAATTTTTCAAATTCTGGCGCCGCCTTCTTTGGATTTCGATGAGCTTGATATCGCCTCTGACTTCGGCAAACCTCATCACTATCGACGGCAGACTGGATGAACCCGCCTGGCAATCAGCTCGTGTTTGGAGCGACTATGTTGAATCAATCCCCTTTTCTCTCGCGGCGCCCAAACATACCCAAAAGGTTCTGATCCTAGAGGATGACTTGGGCATCTACTTTGGCTTCGTCAACGACCAAGCGAAAGAGACCGTGCGCGCCAACCAACATCAACGCGATAACGAGCGAGCCAACGCTGACAGAGCCGGTGTCTCCATCGACTTCGATGGCGATGGCCTCACAGGTTATGGGTTTTCAGTATCGGCCGGCGGCTCGGTAGCCGACACCATTTACCGGAACGAAAACCAGGGCAACCCCGACTGGGATGCAGACTGGGACTCAGCCACGTTCGTTGATGACGAAGCCTGGTACGCGGAGATATTTATTCCTTGGACGGTCGCTCCAATGAAAGCCGTGAGCGGGCCGAGCCGGACCATCAAACTCGCGTTCTGGCGAATGGTCATATCTGAAGGGCGCGTGAATACTTCAATCCCCGGAAACCCAAGGCAAGAGAAGTTTTTGTCGCTCTTCCATCCACTGGATTTCAAGAACAACAACCCCTCCAAGATCGACTTCTTCCCCTACGTGAACGCAACTCAGGATCGAATCAAAGACGAAGTCGATACCAAAGCGGGCATGGAGATATTTTGGAAAATCGATGCAGGGAAACAGCTCAACATTGCGCTCAACCCTGATTTTGGACAAGTTGAAAGCGATGAACTGGTGGTCAACTTCAGTTCGAGCGAGACCTTTTACTCCGATAAACGACCGTTTTTCTCGGAAAACCACTCGCTGTTTGATGTCAAAAGTAATGAGATTTTCTACATCATCAATACTCGACGCATCGGGGCCGCACCGGATTACGATTGCAGTCGCTATGATGCATCGCTCACTCAAGCATGCGCTGACGCAAACACGGGGATTAGTGATATTGACGCCGCAGTTCGCTATACCCAGCAGGGAGAGTCCATTGACCTCGGCTTTTTGGGTGCGATCGAGGCTGACAGCGACTTTAGTGAAGGTAGGCGCTTTTACGCACTGCGATCGGTAAAGAACGGCGACGCATCCTCTATCGGGTATCTCGGAACCTTTGTTCAGCGCCCATTCCTCGACCGCAGAGCCACGGTCCATTCTGCCGATTGGGTCTATCGTCCGTCAGAAACCGTTCGTCTAAGCACGGTGGCCATGCGCTCATCTATCAGCGAGTCAAGTCGCGGATCAGATCGCTCCGGGGTTGGGCTAAAGATGGAGGCGTCGCTCACACCCGACCGAAACCGTTGGCATTATGTCGGCGCCTATTATTTCGACAATAACCTCGACATCACGGACATGGGATATCAGGTTGTTGAGAATTGGGCCTACGTAGGCAACAAAAATGGATTTAAAATCACAGACTTTGCCGAGCAGTCCCCCCTTCTCGCCAGCGACTTCGAGTTAGGATTTGCCGCCGAGAGCAATGCCGATCTCGAGCTCGCAGGTCAAGTCATTGAGTTCGGTCAGAAAACGACTTTTAAAAACACCTCTAGTCTGGGCTTTGAGAGTTTCTATCGGCGCCCAAGCCGGGACTTCTGGATGACGCGAAACAACGCCATCGCGCCCTTCATCAACAAACCCTCTAATTACAGTCTCGAAGCGCGCTATATGGGTCCCTCTGGTAAGCGGCTGAGCTATTTTCTTGAGGTAGAGCGAGGCAAAGGATCCACTTGGTTTTCCGCGATGGGTTATTCGACCAGCTATACCGCGAACGCGACTTATGCACCGAAGGAAAACCTAACGCTTTCTCTCACCTATCAACACAGCCAGGAAAACGATTGGCTTAATTGGATAGAGGGCAATCTATTGGGCACCTACTCGCGAAAGCAGCGGGTCACCGTGGCTGCGCTGAACTGGTTTCGTGGCCAGCGGCACGAGTTTAGACTTAAGGCTCAGATGGTTGCATTCACTGCACGAGATCCAAGAGCTTACCTAGGTGATGCTCGAGGCGCTCTCACCCCTGCCTCGGTTGAATTGCCACCCTTTAGTTTGAGTGACCTCGCCTTTCAAGCTAGATATCGTTTCGAACTCCTGCCGCTGGCCTATTTGTACGTGGTGTACTCGAGGGGTGGGCGAATCGTTGAACTCGACGAAGAAGACGGGCTGGGCGCGTTATACCGAAGGCCCTGGCGCGAGCCTCAAGCGGATCAATTTACGGTGAAAGTACGTTATCGCTTCTGAAAATTCGCCGCTTTGGGCACACGGTTTCAACGTAAGGGCCCTAAGTCCAAGTTAAGCATCAGCTTAGTCGTAAGCGCCTTTTTCGGCAGCCCTGGGCCTCTGCAAACGCTGGCTTAGGAAGCCTCTCAGCTTGTGGCCTGTTGGTCGATCTGGGCTTTGATTGCCTCTGCCTCCGCAGTCAATGCGGAGTAGCCGCGGATATCGCCATTTCTTTGGCGATTCATTGCTTCAGTCAGTTTAGCCTCATACGCTTTTTGGAGTTTTGCTTTGGGATCTTTCTTCAACCATCCGAACATCGAAACGCGCCTTCCTTATAGTAACCACTGACTCTTACGCTTTAACCTCCGGCACCAGATCATCGGAGCTGGCCTTAACGGGGCAGCAAGCGAGGGATATAAACCGTTGATACGCGCTGGCTTGTCTTAACTTCAAAACGTGGACTGGGGGCATGAGCGTCCATCGGCAACCGACGGCGACACCTTCCATGAATGCAGGCAGTGCCGCTCAATCTCAAATTGATACAGCATTCAAGAGCGCCTGACATTCGTTCGCTGTGATCAACAACGCTCACGCATTTTTTTCTATTCTTATAAACATGAGTGACGTCAGATGGAGCAACGCAATCACGCCTTCATCTCTTGCTTTAAGGATCGACGCCTAATCACGCAGATGTTTAGCTGACGAGAGCTGCAAGCCCGATCTCTATCGACGATTGAACCGCCTCCCGGACCGCCTCTTGATTGGGGTTGTAGCTTTCCATTGAGCCCCCATCCTGCTCAAGCGGATTACCGTCAATCGCGACAACTGCAGCTGATTCCACGCCATGCAGGGCCGACACCACGTAAAGAGTTGCGATTTCCATTTCAACCGCCACAACGCCGGCACGATGCCAGAGTGGCAAATCACTGCCCAACGCTTCACCGGGATAAAAAAGATCCGAGGTCAGCACCACGCCCTCATGCGATCTGATGCCCAGGTCGCTCGCGGTTTTGCGCATCGATAAAAGCAGAGCGGGATCCGCAATCGCAGGATAGCTGGGCGGAACAAGCTTTGGAGAAAGCCCATCCTCTCTCACCGCTGCCCTCGCGATGACCACGTCGCCTGCCCTTACGTTGGGCTGCAACCCGCCCGCAGAACCAACACGCACAATCCTCTTTACGCCAGCGCGACAGAGCTCCTCGAAGCAAACCCCTGCACCGGCAGAACCAACGCCGTGCGACACCACTGCGACTCTTACCTCCCGATAGAGTCCCACCATCGAGTGATATTCACGATTGCGACCCAGCGTTTCTGGCGAATCGAGGCACTTGGCAACTGTACCCACGCGGTCTGGGTCACCCACGACCAAGACCCTTTCAGGCAAATGCTCGGAATCAATTCCCAAAATAGGTGATATCGACATCACGCATCCTCAACTATTTGATCTATCACCAGTCACACCCCACAAGACTGAAACTGGCACTTTCATCATGGAGCCGAGATTACCTCAACCCGACACAGCTCATCCAATCCTGACTCGAACTTTGACGGATCTCATCACGGGTTTGAGCCTAGAGAGCCTGAGCACACTGGCCGACAAATGCTCTAAATCCCCTTTACTTGCGTGAGCCTTAACGGGCGATCGATCACTCTCTCGATTTTTTAGAGGGATTCGCACAGCACAGTAACAGCTTGATCGTCACGAGTTGCGTCATCGTGACTCAGCCCAATGACACTGACCGGATAGCTCTGCCTTCTCAGCGCCTGAGGCCTACCAGGCGTATGAATGCCAGTTTGCGACTGATTGAGGGATCGTTCCCTGAAGTGGGCAACGTGCCCAACACGGAGGGCGCTTTAAGTGTCCACTTCCCTATCAGTGAGACACCACTAAACTAGATTCAGGAATTTTCTTCACGTGGCATTGGCTCAGGCACACATGCGCTACCAACTACGCAAAGATGGGAATTCAAGAGCAGACCATGAACACGCTTATGAGCTGGTCTCCTAAATCCCGTATGGCGGGAAACTACTCTCACTTGAGAGAGGAAGACTTCCTTGCAGATATCCGCCAGCAGATTGAGAACCGTGGGCACAAGGTGGGCACAAAACTCAATTCCTCAAATCTCGATTAGATGAGATATACTTAAACAGTGGCTTAGAACAAGGGATTGCGCCGCTTCTAACCATCTGTATGGCATACAAGAGGGTATGTCTGGCAGTCACGAGGTCGGCGGTTCGATCCCGCCTAGCTCCACCAAACCTTTATTTCATAAGGGTTTGTGGCTCATCTTTATTCGAATCTCTGGGTCGTAGATGTTGCTCTGTCCTCAACTCGCAACGTAACTGACCCTCTAAGCCTCTCTCTTTTCTTTGACACCTCGAAGCTCGCTTTTGGGCACACGGTGGGCACAAGCGTTGGCGCTTACTGAAAACTGTTTAACGCTTAAGACGGTCTTTTACAGCGATTGCTATGGAATGGACAGAGTTCGACAAGACAACATTGTCTTTTGCTTTGAACAGTCATTCGGCCTGTGGCATACGATCCCGTAAGGATCGTTGCTAGCTCATCATCGATTGGATATTTTCGGAGCGTTGGAGTTTGGGGTCATCCTCACCGTCAGGTAATCAGCTTGTTTGTTGTTGAACCTTGCTGAGCTTGGTTGTCCAAGTGACTAGAACTTCAGATCCTTTGCGAGTCCGTTTGGTGGCGAAAAATGGCGAAAATATTATTGTTAGAAGACGATGCTCAGCTCTGTCAATGGGTAGCCAACGGTCTTGGTGAAAAGGGCCACACCGTAGACACGTTTTTTTCTGGTGCACATGCTTTGACCTCGGCGACACAAGAAACCTACGACCTATTGATATTGGACAGAATGGTTCCTGACGTAGATGGGCTGAAACTCTTGAAAACGTTAAGGACCATGGGGGACAAAACGGCCGTGCTTCTCTTAACAGCTCTGTCCGGGGCTGATGAGAGAGTCGAGGGGTTCGAGGCAGGATGCGATGACTACATGGTAAAACCCTTCGCCTTTATCGAATTACTGGCGAGGGTGGGTATGTTGCTTGGTCGCGCGAGCCAAAAAACGTCAGGCACAGCAGCTCGGCTGGCCGTTGGTGAACTCACCATTGATTTAGTCTCTAGGGAGTGCTTTCGCCAGGGGCAAAAAATCAGACTGACATCTACTGAATTTAAGCTCCTTGAGTACTTGATGCGACACCCCAAGCGCCTTGTTACTCGCACCATGCTTCTTGACAAGGTGTGGGGTTTGAACTTTGATCCGACCACAAGCGTGGTGGAAACCCATATTTCCCGACTGCGGTCAAAAATCGACAACCCCTTTGAACACAAAATGATTGAGACCCTCCGGGGTGATGGTTATATCTTTGACGCCTAAATTTTTAATCAGGCAATCATACTTCCGACTTGCAGCCAGCCTTTTAGGTGTATTCCTTGTCTTTCAAGGACTGGTTTGGGCGCTGGTATCCTCGACTATCGAAGACACGTTTTGGGAAGGCGAATTGCATGCATTGACACTCCAATTAGAGATGGGGCAATTACACGATCATGGAGGGGACGTCTTATGGGGGGTGGGCGATAATATAGACCCCTCGATTCGTGGAGCTTTCATGGACGGAAAACGCGAAGACACCTTTTTGCCGGGGTTCGTTTCCGTTCTTGAGCTCTACGAGGCTGTTTTTCACGTGGAAGACCAAGATCTTCAATCCGAGGACAGTGATGAAGAGGAAGGCAGTCTAGCTTGGGGGGAAATATTTGAGTTTGCTTACGAAGGCGAAAGTTACATAGGCGAAATGTCTTCAGATGGTCAGACGTTGCAGTATGTGGCTGTGAATGCGGAGCATCAGCATGAGCGCATCGAGGCTCTAAACGCCGCTATATTGTTTATGACCATAGCTATCTTTGTGTCTGTGATAGTTGTCTTCTATGCAATTGCTCTTTCCTCGCAACGTAAAGTGACAAAAATTCAAACAGCGTTGGACTTACTTTCTGATGGGGATACGGGTGCTCGCTGCGGTTTGCCGCCGGGTAATGATGACATATCCTCTATCGCTCAACAGCTTGACCGTGCTCTTGAACGTTTGGAGGTGGTTACCGAACAAACCAGGCTTTTTGGTAAGAACTTGGCCCATGATTTACGGACGCCGCTTGCTCGATTGCGCGCGTCGTTAGAGGGTAGCGAAAAGAGGCATGATGATCTTACTGCGGCCTTGACTGAGATAGATCGCATCGCGTCCATCATTGATGCCATGATGCGAATCGCCCGACTCCAAAGTGAGGTGAGTGCGGCGAGTGTAACACCCTTTTCCCTCAGCAGTTTTGCTCAGCGATTCTATGAAACTTATGAGCCGGTATTGCCTGAAAGAAAAACACTACTCTTAGAAATCGATGGAGACTGGGTAATCAGGGCAGATGAAGTATTGCTAGAGCAGGCAATTGCCAATCTTTTACAAAACGCCATTGTCCATGGCGGAGATTTCGTCACTCTTTTCACCTCAAATGGCGTTATTGGAATCTCAGACGATGGCCCGGGAGTCCCTGAAGATCAGTTAGATGAGATAATTAAGCCCTCCGTTCGACTCGATCCATCTCGTGGCGAAGACGGTGCCGGTCTGGGCTTGGCCTTTGTCAAAGCGGTAGCAGATCATCATGGTGCTCGTCTGGTCGTAGAGGCGTTGACGCCGCGGGGAATCAAATTCTCCTTGCAGTTTGATTAAGCCCCCGAAGGAGTTCTTGCCCTATGGAGAATGCAGACCTGAATTAGAGTCGCACTGGTCCTACAAGACTCTGTCAGTTGGTATACAAAAACGTATAGATAAAGACAGGTGTGTGAAAGCTTGACTGGATAACCTCACAACCACTGTTCATTCCATGGTTTTTTGGGGTTTCAAGCATGCTCAATCTGTACCGTAATTCATTTCAGGCGCTGATCCGAACCACTCAAGTCTTACTGATTTCCATCACGGTTGTGCTGGCTAGCGGTTGTAGTGGTGGCAGCTCAGGGCCCGCTTCTGCTCCCCCGAGTGGTGATGGTGGTGCAGGCGGCGGAGGTACAGGCGGTGGAGGTACTGGTGGTGGAGACACAGGCGGCTCTCAACTGACTCCGGATGCGGATGCGCCTCCTATCACTGCGGCACTTGGAACTGCTTTGCACCACGCTCAAATGTGCGCTCAATATCTGGGTCCAATCCCTGAAATGAGTTGCAGCGATGCACAAGTGGTACCTATAACGGTTGATGGAGTTGAAGTGTTCGAGAGACCCCGTACCTGCGACAAACCTTCAGCGCTCACCGGCACATGTGAGACAGGTGAGCGAATTGCAGCACGGTATATGGGGTCGTACCACAACGGCTTATCTCGACCAGAAGTGGTTTTTGTGAATTTCTGTCGTGATGGGGGAATGGGGGTCATCGGGCACAACTCGGAAACAGGGGCCACATGTTTCTTCCACAAAAGACTCGATACTTTTCCCAATGATGTTGCTCATCCTGGTTCTGATGACCCCGATTCAAATTACGATCAATACTGGCAACCGCCTGCTGAGGTCGCCGCGGATAATTGTCAAGAATGTCACCAAGCCGATCCATGGATTCACTCGCCTTGGATCGATCAATTAGCTGATCCAGCTCATCCTTTACAGACACTGGTACCAGCAATAGCTACAAAGGACTCGCCTTACATCGTCATCGGAAATGATTTCTCTCAGCCCTACCATGAGGGTGCGCCAGACAACTCATGTACGAGCTGTCACAAGCCTCAGTGTGACGACCTATTCGCCGTCAAACTCGGTGAACTCGCCATGCCTGGACCTTTTAACAATCATGACCATGTAATCGGAGTGACACCTGATCTGCAGGAGCTTAGGGATTGGTGCGGCACGATTCCACGGGTGAATCAGATTGGAGGTGGAAATGAAGAATGATGCAGGTGGAACCTGCGCTGCCTTCTTCGATTGCTCTGAGTCGTGCGCTTCAGATGATTACGAGTGCGCCAACACATGTAGCACGAACAACCTCAGCGGATCCGCATTATCAAGTGCGCAGGCACTAACCAGCTGCGCGCAGTCCTATGGTTGCGCTTTGGGCAGTGAGAGTTGCTTGGAGCAGAACTGCGGCCCTGAGACAGATTCACTCGCGCAGGCATGTGGGTTGTAGCTGTGCAAGACGTTAGACAGCTTGCTTTGTGGCAGTTGCCATTGAGGCCCTTGCTAATTCCGCGCTTCCTTATTGGTTTTTTTGTTGTGTTGCCTCTATCGCTTGTTGTCGCCTCGGCAGCGACAAGTGAAGTGAGAATAGGCGAAGAAGTGCCTTCAGTTTCGCTGTCAAACATAATGGGAGCGAATGAGGTAAGTCTGTCCTCCCTTCGCGGCAAGGTTCATCCAAGGCCAAACGAGCGCTTTGCTCGCTCAGACTAGCGTAATCAATGACCGGGATAACGGATTCGCTCATTCAATCATTCTTTGTAAAAGATTTGACTATAGTGTCGGGAAACCGTGAATAAACATGCCCGAGCTTTGGCATCATTTTATCTTCTCTCCTGTCTATGACCAGCCAGTTCGACGGCGGATCCGGGCTTGCCACTTACCTAGCCAAGTTGGCTTAACCGTTTCTGTTGAACTTCAGGAAAGGTGAGGGACAGCGGCGACAAAACCAAATGGCAACGAACTAGGCAACCGCAGGTTGTTGAAAATACGTGCCTGGACTAGGCAATTGATGGTGCCCAGGGCCGGAATCGAACCGGCACCGCCTAATGGCGACAAGATTTTAAGTCTTGCGTGTCTACCAATTTCACCACCTGGGCATGACAGCGAGTTTATCACGAATGAAGTCGGATCAAGCCTTCTTGCATGCAGCTGGCAACCAACTCACCCTCGCTAGTGTAAACCGTACCGCGCGTGTACCCCCTCGCGCCCTCTGCAGCGGGACTATCAAGCGAATACAACAGCCAATCATTGACGTTCACCGGCTGATGAAACCAGATACTGTGATCAAGGCTGGCCACTTGCATCCTGTCTCGATCGTAACTGCCCCTGTGGGGCATGCGTGCAGTTCCAAGCAACGCTTCGTCGGACTCGTAGGCTAATAGCGCCATGTGGAGTCTTTGATCCAACGGCGCCACGCCGTTCGCCTTGATCCACACATTCTGTTCGGGCGCTTGAGGCTCCTCGATGAGTAAACGCTTGTGATCTTCACGAAAGCTCAAAAAGGGGCGCATCTTGAGCCCCTCGACCATCTTGGCTTCATCAGGTGGCGAGAAATTGGGGCCATCCACTTGATGACTTAGACCCTCCTCACGAACATGAAATGAGGTATCCATGTTGAAAATGGCTTGCCCATTCTGAATAACCTTGATGCGCCTTGTCGTGAAGCTCTTGCCGTCTCGAATGCGGTCAACTTCAAAAAGGGCCGGCGTGCTTGGGTCCCCCGGTCTTAAAAAGTACGCGTGGAGCGAATGCGGGAGTCGATCCTCTTCAACCGTGTTCATGGCCGCAACGAGCGCCTGCGCAATGATCTGCCCGCCAAACAAGCGCTTGTTGCGGTCAGGCGGATGAAACCCACGAAACAGGTCCCGATCAATCACTTCCAGATCAAGCAAGCGGAGCAATCGTTCGAGCGGATTGAGCGCGAGATACTCCTCTAATTTTGGCGCAACATCAGTCATGACAAAGGGCAAAAGCTCCCTAGCGGAGCGTCATGCCGCCATCGGCCATAAAGGTTCCACCCGTAATGAACGATGCTTCGTCGGAGGCGAGGTACAACATCATGTTGGCGATGTCGATGGGCTCGCCGTAGCGGCCGAGCGGAATGCTCGCCGTGAAGTTTTCGTGCGCGAGCTCAGCCTGCCCCGGGAAGATGCCTTCTTCTAAACTTCGCATCATGCGGGTTTCGACCGGCGATGGGTGCACCGAATTCACCCGAATTTGATGCTGTGCGCCGGCAGCAGCCGCTGAGCGCATTAGCCCCACCACCGCGTGTTTACTCGTCACATAAGGCGCAAGCATTTCCGAACCGCGGACACCGGCAACCGAAGAGGTAATGACAATGCTACCGCCGCCTCGCTTCTGCATCAGCGGAAACATAACTTGCACGCCTAGCCAAACGCCGCGCACGTTGACGGCCATCACCTTATCGAACATTTCGTCCGAGAACTCAAGGAACGGCTTAATCTCGCCTTCAATACCTGCATTGGCGAGAAAAATATCCACCCCCCCGAAGGTGTCAGCGGCCTGTTGGGCCATGCGCTCATTGTCCTCCCGCTGAGTGACGTCAGCCACGCAGTAATGGCACACGTTACTGCCGACTTCTGCAGCCGCAGACTGGAGTGACGCTTCGTTTAAATCGACGAGCAGAATCGAGGCGCCCTCTTCTGCAAAGCGCTTCGCCGCAACAATGCCGATACCCCCAGCGCCGCCCGTAATCACGGCGACCTTACCTTCTAACCTACCCATAACGCGTCCTTACAGTGCCTTTCCAAGATGAATTGATCAGACCATACCTCAACACAGATGGCCAGCGAGCATCCGCTTATTGCCTGACCCACAGTAATGTCTTGCCTCCCGCGGGGTAGACTTCGATCCCGTTTCGAAATACCTGAAAACGTGCATTCAAAAAGTCCCCTGGGGGCGAGAATACGATCAAGCGATTGCCCCGCACCTGCCACGCCCCTTGGGGCGTTCCTCCTCCACCCATTGCACTTGCGCCTGGGCCGCTGAAACTGGAATAACCGCCATAGACAACCTCACCGAGCGCCCCTAAGTAGACCGATGATTGCGAATACCCGGAGACACCGCCATAGTCCGGGCCCGAATACTGACTGCCGGTCTGAAAACTGCCGACCATCTCCACTGGAAATCGTGCTTGAGCCAACTGAATGCTTTTGGCCGCTTGTTGAAGCCAATCATCAAAGCGGGCCGCATTTTCAGCATCCTGAATTCTGAAAACCAAACTCAGTTCACGCCCTGAGAGCAGCGTGATTCGGTCGCTCGTTTGCGCTTGAACGAGCAAGGTCGCAGCTGGATAACCCGACACTAACTCGTCCTGAATTTGGCCGGCGTACTGGCCCGCACCGAGCGACTGCAACAGCAAAGCCAAAAGCGCTTTAGGCTCACCCGAAGGCAGCACTGAGACCGTGATTTGGCTTTTTCCCTCTTGGGTAAACTGCAGAAGGTCCATTTCAGCTTGGTACGTGAAAGTGAGTCCAGGCGGCGCCTCGATCGAGGCAATTGCACCGAGAGAATTCACCATTTCCGCATGCGCCGAACCCGTCAACACATAGACAACCAAAGCAAGCCACCGGCGTTTTAGCGATCTGCGCATCAAACCTCCTCCAAGAAGCCCCTGTCATAGACGATCTTTACAAGCTAGTTATTCTTCATTCTGACGAATATTGCTGATAATTTTAGCCGCTAAAGGAACTTCGTCCACTCCCACTTATGCACATCTCGATCAAGGGCAGCCTCTGCTTATTTGCTTTCATTTTTTCGATATCTGCTCACCTTTGCGCGCACGCAGAACTTTCGCGCGGCCTTAACATCGACCGTCATTTCGGCAACGACAGCGCAGCAGAAGTTTTGCCCTTCCCAACCATTCCAGCGCCCCCTGCACCGGCCAAGTGGACATTGCTTATTTATATGGCCGCCGACAACAACCTCGAACCTTTTGCGATCCAGGACATCAATGAACTCGAACAGGGTTTGTGGCTGATTAAGGAAGCGGGACTAAAGACGACGCTGGTGGATATCCTGGTGTTAGTCGATCGCGCTGAAGGTTACACCGAAGCATGGGACGACTGGACAGACACTCGACTCATTCGGATCCAACCCGATAACAGCCCTGCGTTCGCTTCTAATGTCCTCATGCAAAACCGAGAACTGAACATGGGAGACCCAGCCACACTCAGTGCCTTCCTTGGCGCAGCGCAAAATCTTAGTGCCTCCGAGCATACGGCGCTCGTTCTTTGGAATCACGGTGGCGGATGGTCCAACCTCGCCCATGACGAAACCACACCCTCTGGGGACTTCGGCTACTTCCACCTTCAGGATCTATCTGACGCCCTGTCGCAGTCTGCTGTAGGTCGAGCGCGTTCGCCATTCGATCTCATTGGTTTTGACATGTGTCTTATGGCGCAATTCGAAACCGCAACGGCCGTTCAAACCTACGCTGACGTGATGATCGCATCACAAGCATTAGAACCTGGCGATGGTTGGCCATACGCAGAGATCATCCCGAAACTGGCGACATCGGACCCGATAGGCGGTGCGAGCGCGATCGTCGAGGCATTTCACGACTACTACCGAAAAAGAAATGAGCCAGACACCACATTGGCCGCAATCGATCTCCGTCTTTTGGGTGAATTCGAACACGCGCTGAGCAAGCTTCTCGAGAAACACTCTGACGAGCTCTCAACTCGATGGGCAACATGGACGCAGGGCGTCTTTACTTCAGAGTCTTATGCCCTTTTGGATGACGAAGCATCTGGGCAGGAGGCGCTGCAGAGTATCGACCTCTTCGCACTGCTCAACTACCTTTCCCAGGCGGACGTCTCGCGGGCACTACGCAGGTCACTCGCGGAACTCAAGAAGAATCTCCAAAACCTGATCATCACCCATCGCGCGTCGCCTCGGCGCGCAAGCAGTCATGGGCTCGCTGTGTATGCTCCATTGCGCGAGCAACTATCGAATCCTGAATACGCTCGCTTAGAACCCTCTGGGACCAAAGACTGGCAAAGATTAATCCAGCAAATTCACGCAGCCCAGCGCCAATCCAAACCTTTTCTGATTTTCCGAAATGTAGAAACGTGGAACATCCTCCGGGATGAACCCGTTCCGAACATTCAGCAACTGGGTCAGGATGGCATCCTTGCCAAGCTCGACACTCGCAATGCGCTCAAGCTGGAAACCTGGCTGGGCCGACCCGTGGGCAATGGAGAGATTGAAATCCTCACCAAAAAGATCGCCCGGTTTTTTGGTCAGTCTAATGATGCGAGACAACCGGTCGATCGGATGAGAAACGAGAGCCTGCTCGGTTACTTGATTCCAGAGGGTAAAGTAGAAGTGCTCTCACGATTGGACGGAATCGGTTTCGCGGTCACTAATGGTGCGAATGACGCTGATCTGACGCTCAGCCAAACCAACTTAGTAGCTGCCGAGCGAGGCGAGTACGAAGCGCCGATCGCCTTCATGCCGAAAGGCTCCAACCAGTCGTTTGAGGGTGTCATTCGCTTCAACTGGTTATTGGAGGCCGAATCAGTCGCTGTCCGCGTCCCTTCGCCCACAGGTGTCCTTAGCTATCAACTGATCAAACCAACCCAAGATGACCAAATCACTTTTTTTAGAGAGATTCACAGCGCCCCAGGGATTCGTTTGGAGCCAACTAAAACTCTACCCTGGAAACAAGGCTTGGTCCTTAAAGCCAAGCAGTTACCGTTAGGAAGTTACCTTAGCCTTTTGGAGCTTGAGGATTTGCTGGGCCGCCACGAGCAAGCGACACACGCTTTTGAGCTCACGGACAACCCTGCATTGACTGAATTCCTCAAGCTGGCGCTTTCCGGCACGCTGGATGCTGGGCATTACGAAGGCGATTGGGAGATTTTTGACTCGATTAGCTGGTTCGAGCAAGGTCGACTACAACCCACCGGTGCTCGCATTCATTATGAACCTGTAGCAAGCAAACCGGGGCTGATGATAAAAACCTTAACGCCTCCGAACGGCATTCCTACACACGAAGAGGCGTGGCTGACGAGCGGGGCTCTGCCACAGGTGAGAGAAGTGCCGATCGATGCAAATGGTGACGTCGTTGACCTACGGCAGGTCGCCGTCAGCATACCCGCCCTGTTTCAAAGCCAAGGCCTCGAATTCATCGCATCCTACGACTTGAGTACAGGCAGTCTCAGCATCAAAGGTCGGCCCCTTGAAAAGAATCAGCCAGCCGCAGGGCCCGGAGGATCCTACAACCTGCGCTCACCCAGTGGGGTGACAGCGCTTGAGGGCATCTGGCAATCCGATAACGGCATGCTTTTCATCGTAAGAGGCATCGAATGGGCCATCACATCAGGCGAGCAACTCGTTGATCAGGGCACCTTATTCATTATTGGCAACGAACTCACGCTCAATAGTCTGGCGACAGGACAGCAGCTCAACTATCGCTACGCCGCAGATGGACTTAATCTCCTGGCGACTGATCAATGGGGCCAAACGTTCTATTACGAAAAGATTTCTGACTGATCAAGAAGTATCATCCGCGGGCCACAAAAGGTTAACCAGTGCCCTAGAGTAAGATGAAATATGGAGTCCGATGGTTTACACTTCGCAGCCTTGGCGGGATGGCAGAGTGGTTATGCAGCGGTCTGCAACACCGTATACGCCGGTTCGATTCCGACTCCCGCCTCCATTAATCCCTATTTCGTAAATCACTCTGTTTACGAATCATCAAAAACTCGATCTTACAGGCTTAAAAACCCTGTATTTTCTGCCTTTCGACCAAAACCCCTCAATTCGATGACAAGCTACGAATCTTCATAGCCATCCCTTGTAGCGCAGACCCAATGGGGGTAAAACTGGGGGTAAATAGAATTAGTCCTCCGCTATGACTCAACCGCTCACGCCAAAATACCTTGATAGCGTCATAAAAAAACCTGAAAAAATAAGAGTTTCAGAGACCCATCCTGTATCTATTTATGGGACTAAAAGACTAGGCGAAGGCAACTCCATCGCCTTCGAAATGAAGTACACATTTCCGAAAGGCACACCGAGAAAATATCTTGCTCTAGGGTCATATCCCAAGCAGTCGCTTAGATCGATTAGAGACAAGGCTTTGTGGGCTAAAAATCTGATTGCGGATGGGAAAGACCCGAAGCAGGAGAAACTGATTGAGGCAATGGGTCTAAACAAAGATGACTCCTTTCGTCGCGTTTGTCGGGAATATTTTGAACAAGAGTGGAAACCCGACAAATCAAAGACTCATGTGAAGCGATTTGAGTCGTTATTGGAGCGACTACTTAAAGGCAGTATCGGTCGCCTAAGCATTAGCGCAATCAACGAGCAAATGCTCAGGGAAAGGCTACTGCCTATTAGAAATAGTAGTAAGGACCAAGCCAACCGCCTATGTCGATGGCTAGCCAACATGTTTGACTATGCGATTCCTTTGTATGGCATAAGAAACAACCCCGCGCACACCATCAGAAAGCAGTTCGCAGCACCTCAATCAGTAGGCTTCAAAACAATTGACGACGAGATCGACTTCAAGCAAATGATTGCCGATGTCCTCGCTTATGACGCGCACCCGCAATCGGATCACTTGTTCTTGGTCGCCCTTTTAACAGGGGCCAGGATCGGGTCAATCGTTCCAGCCCGATGGGATGAATTTGATTGGGAAAGGAATCTTTGGACGATACCCGCTTGGATGCCAAAAGGAATCTTCGATGAACCAAAATCAAGAACAAAAAAGCCGCAAAACAAACCACCTAAACCGCACCCTATTTTTATAACCACACAACTCAAAACAGTCTTGGGCAATTTGCGCGCCCTAACAGGCAACGGCGAGCAGTTGTTCCCATCGTTCGCGCTTAAAAAAATTCCATGGATGAGCAAAGAGACAGTCACGACGCGCATCAACCGAGCCGCCAACGGCATTTATAAGGATAAGCAAGACACTCACGGCTTCAGAGTCAGCATGTCGACGCACCTCAACACGGTATACGGTCACATTCCTAAAGCTGAAGACGCAGTTGAACTAATGCAGCTTCGCAAGCCTGATGGGACGGTAAGGCGCAAATATGATAAATCCACGCACTGGGAACTTCAGTGTGAGCTTTGGCAAAATTGGGCGAATCATCTTGAATCGCTACTCCCCCGCCCTATCGCTGAAATCGGTTTGAGAAAGGAGACTTAACACGATGCCTCCATTGCACAGATTGATGCGCATCCTAGAGATGCACAAAAAAGGGATGCTCGAATGGGATGAGAAGGTACACAACAAGTATCGGTCTAACGACGATGCACTGCTTGAAATCTTAAAGACTGACTCGTTAGTCGATGATGTGCTTAATGATTGGTTCAAGTACATAAAAAAAGAGAGGGACATTGAGCTAGCTTTTTTTGGCAAGCCCAAAAAAGGAGTCGGCGACTACGCCTCGAGATGGGAAAAGCAGCACGACGATGGGGACAAAACCTCACTGTTTACGGATCTTCTCTACTTTTCACATAACAAATGGTTTTTTCCTCAAAAGACCATCAGCGAGCGTCTCGAATTTCTCCTAACACACGACCCAGACTGGAAGGACGAGGTTCACGAGCATGATTCTTTTTTGCGTGAATATCGGCGCTGGAGAAAGAATGTGAAATACATCAAAACCGCGGAAACTCATCGAAGAACTTCCAAAGAAGATCTATAGCACCTACCCAAAAACGGACAACTTCACACCCTTTCTTGTCCTCAGACATTTCGCCTTTCTCATGCCTAATAGCCTTCCATAGGACGGCAAAAAAAGGCGTGAACAGCTATGAATACTCAATACATGTCAGTGCGAGATATCGCACGAGAATTTCCTACATCCGAATCAACTGTGTGGCGTTGGTGCCGCGCTGGGGTGATACGTGAACCAATTTCAATGGGCCGAAAGAAGTACTGGCTACGGGAATGGGTTGAAGACGCTTTTTCCGGCGCTATCGGAAAGGACGAGGTGCGCGGTAGCAGCTGGGTGAAGGCGGATACAGGTAGTAGAGGAGATAGACAGGCTTCATGCAGCACAAGAAAACTATGAGAATCGTTCATGAAAGTATGCGAAACGTAGAGCCTTCCAGTCATGGGTAGGCGTAGGAGCTACTGGCTCCCCAATAGACCAGTATGGAGCATGCACCTAGAGGCAAACGCAGAGGTTGCTTAAGAACTACGAAACTGCAACACTTTTAATGAATCAAGCTAGAAATAAAGTCTTAGAATGAAATCCTCTAATGTTGGTCGGCCGTCACTATCTCCACCAGCCACCATTGATCAGCGAGTGCAAACAACGAAGAGTGCGATACGGCAGAGCCTAGAAAAAGGACTGGCTAACCCAGAGCTTCGCGCGCAGAAAGTAAATGGGATGTACGATCATCAGTTTGCTGGCCACGGCAACTCAAGGCACGGAGCACAGACTACAACACAACAACACGAACAAAGGGTCTTTACAGGAGCCCGGCCTGATGGTGGCGCAGACAGTTATGCGCCAAGGACCTCATCACATTGGAATAGCCAGCAAAGTCAGCTGGCAGCACGGCACGCTGCGCAAAGTGAATTTCAAAACAATAAACAGACTGGACATTCTCAGCCCACTCAAGAAAACGGTAATTTGGCCTTTAAGCCTCTACTGGGGAGACGGCAAGAAACTGGTATCTCTTCCACGCGACAAGGGTCTGCGAGAAATCCAACTGGTATCAGAAATACACAAACTACAGGGGCTTCAGTGATTTTGCGGTCAGATGGCAGTTACCTTACGGATTTTCCGGAATAGCTGTCTAAAACGCTGAACTAACTTCCTCAAAATCTCGTCTGATGTATCCGCTTAGCTATATCTAATTTCCAATCAGATGCTCAACCGACCCCCGCCTTAGCTTTCTTATGAAGTTTGGGAGCGTGTGGTGAGCACGAGTGGGACGCGTGCTAGAGCTAGGATGGAAGTGGATAAGCAGTCGATCTCAGGCTAGAGACTGAAGAGTTTAGCGATGCAGTCATCGTAATCTGCATTCCTACGAACAGTTTTTCTTTGCTTTCGAGGACGACAACCAGAACCGAACTAAAGTTGTTTTGTCGATTCTCACAGGTTATTAGTACGGTTCCATTAATCGTTTAATCAAAAAATCCGGAAACAGATCTAAGGACATCAAATGAAGAAACTAACATCTCTCTCACTCTTGGCTTTTCTGCCAATCCTAGCTTTTGGCGCTGAATTGAAGCTCGATTCCGCAACGATCTTCGAAGCAAACTTTACGATTGACTCAACCTATACTTCAAACGGTCAGGATTATCAGGTCTCTGCTTCCGGCGAAGCCGGACCTTATGGTCGAGTGTACCTTTCGTATGATTTCACAGATAAGCAAAATCTTGGTGATCGCGGTGAATACACGGGACATGCGTGGACCCAGAATGGGGAGGATATCGTTACGGCAACTTTGCAAGGAATCTATATAAAGAAAGGAAAACTTTTCAGGTTATATGGCTTGAACACCGTAAGTGACGGGACATTGCACTACGCAATAGGTGACATCGATTTCGTTGGTAAAACCATGTCTTTTAAGGTGGCTCACGTCCAGACTGATTAATAGCAAGGCGTAATTTCCTAAGGCGGCCCAAGTGGCTGCCTTTTTTTATTTCCAAAGCGAAACTTTTTTCAAATTCAAGTTTTATGTATCTGCGTCGAAACACCCGTAATTGGACAGATGTTTACCCGCCCCTTGTGTCTTGGATTCCTATCCAATGATCTGAAAAAACGGTCTGTATCGCGGCCCAGAAAATTGTAGGCTTTATTGATCTTAGCCTTGGAGAAATGACTATGCAGTGGGAAGTTCTTACGTTCATTACGGAGGTTATTGGTGCTGCGGCTCTATTGATAACCCTCTTCTACATCGCCAAACAGATTGGGATCCAGTCAGATCAATTGAAAAGATCAAATGATCACCAGGGCGCTCAATCTACGATGAGTAACAACTCCCTTTATGTCCAGATATAGCAACCGTTGATGCAAGACCCTGAGCTGGCCCAAATATATCTCAAAGCAGTTTCTGGTGAGACTCTAAACGAAGTCCAGTCACTGCAATTCGGGATTTATACAAACACCTTTCTTGCGCTCGCGGAAGCTGCTTTTTATCAGACGGCGAGTGGTGTCGGATTCGATGATCTAAGCAATGAGGGTCCCGCAGTTATGGAAATATTAGCACCTTACCTCCGAAAGATACTCTCAACAGAATCTGGCGGGAAATGGTTCAAAGAAGAAGCAAATGCGCTGTTTACAAGCGAGTTTTTGGATGCAGTGGCCCAGCACTTAGAGTTGGACGACGAAAGGGATACTGGTGAAGCCCTCTGAGCCTATTGAAACACTAAGAGGCACTGGGTTGAATCTGTCTGAGACTTACATGTCTGAAAGTGTTCTAGCCCAGGAATAAAAGGTACTTCTGGAGACTTTCAGCGAGGGATTTAGCGAGCGCGGCTTTCGGCTAGTGACAGAATTTCACTAACCTAAAAACTATTTAAAACAATTGCTTACGCTGGCATATTAAAGCGGCCGCGCGACACTCTATTCAACACCTATCCGAAGTACCTTTGCGTGCTTTTGAGATCTTATCTAAAAACTTTTTCGGTACAGTCGGTTAGAAGATACTCAGCTGGCTTCTGACCTATCAATTTTTGTTTGGTTCTCTAAAATGACAAGCCCTTTACCAATTCTTTGCTAATGAAGCTCTTTATAATTGCTGTTATCGGCTTTGCCTTAGGGTATGTCGTTTCGATTTGGCTTCCTCCTTCAGAGGTCTTTAGTAAATCCGAGACGGACAACATTTCAACTGAAGATGCTCCAAATTCTGAAATTGGCATGCCAGCAGGACTAATCGACCTCGAGCAAGAATCAAAAAAACTTGCAGGAGTTAGTCAAACTGGATCTTTCCCAAAATTCGGCTCAGGGGAAGGCAACGATGCAGATCAGGAAAGTGCGACAAACCAGACGCAATCGAAACCAGCTACTCAGGATTTGGAATACCACCTAAAGCCTTCAGACTTCCTCTCCACACCGGGAGACGCGAAGAGTTTTGGGCTCGAGGTGAACGGATTGATCGAGACCTCAAACCTATCAGAACTTCGTTCGAATTTATCCGATTATCCAGAGGTTTTTACGGTGCGGTTCCAGCAGCCAAATGGTCGAGCCGGAGCCAAGGTCTTTCTAGGCACTTTTGCAGACCGAGACTCTGCAAAACTCTCCATATTAGAGCAGGCTAAAATATGGCCGAACCTCGAGTTCAGCGTTGTAGCCTTGCCGGACTGTATCGTAAACGGTCCTGAGGATGAGGACGGATTCAAGTGCGGCCCCCCTCCGGAGCAAGAAGCAGCCAAGTGAATGAGCGATGAACTTTATGGTGCACACTGCACATGAGTAATCCTATGACCATGAGTGGTCTGGGGAATTTGTTAATTTGAGTGTTAATCAGTACTATCCGACCCATGAACGAAGGCCGATTACAGAATAGCCTCTTTGGACTGCGAACTCCCGGTCGTCCGGGATTACAGCTCGGCAGCATACATCCAAGTCAAAACGAAAGGCGGGTTACTGCTCATCAAAATCACACGGGTGATAGATGGCGATCCCCTCGAACTCAACCCTCTACACTAATCGAACCCTACTCCGCCCGGGAGCAAACCGCTATGAGTTACAGAGTCAGCAGTCAGTTCAGATTTGAGTTGGCATCGGGTTTCAAAAGTCCTGACAACCTTGGGCGCTCAAAGCCCAACCATTTTGAAGTAGAGAAAGTTGAAGTGGCAAATCCACGATCGACTGCTGGAGATTTCTTTCATCGCACCCAACCAGTGGAGACCTCGAATGCGAGACTCTTTACTGTATTAGGACGGAGATAACAGATAAGGCTTTTCCTACGCCTACAAGCGCCCATTCAGAAACACCAATATTCTGGAAATATCTATCGCAACTAAGGCTTCATAATAATCAACAGGTCTACGGTCCAAGCTTTCGGAAGCTTCTTGTTCGGCTGCAAATCAGTCCTTGTTTCGTTGCTGCCATCCTCTCACGGCTGCTTGAATTCTAGTGGCGCTTAAAGCTCGCTTTTCATGATATTCCGAAGCCCCTCGCAGAGTTCTTAACTGATTCTGCAATCCTAGTTTGGTTTGATGTTCATCATGACCAAGCTTTTTCGCCCTCTTACTTGTCTGGTCCTCGACCAATTTGTTTAACCCTTTTTCAGCCTGATCTACGACTGTTTTAGATACAGTGCCCGTTTGATCCACCAAGTCAGCAGCTGCTCCAAATATTGCACCAAAACCTTTCTTAACCACCTCGTCACGATTTTGAGCTTCTTTTTTCCTCTCACCGCGGCCACGCATATAGGACAGTTCCTTCTGATGTGCTCCACCTCCAGTGTTACGATCTAAAGAACTCTTTTTGAATTCATCAGCCGCGAATCCACGCTGATTAGCGGCAGCGTGCAGGGCGCCGGCGCCTGCTAACTTGACAGCTCCAGTAGTTGCTATCCCAGCTACTGGCGTGGCGACGTGTGAAACAGCTACTCCAACCGGTGCCGCTGATTTGTCAAGCACGAGCGCCCCTGTCTCACGGTGTTCTGCTTTACTTATACGCTTCTGTGCTTCTGGGTTTAAGTTTTCATTTTGCGTGAACAGTGGCTTTAATTTTCGAGCCTCATCTCGCATGCTTTCAACTTCGTTCCATTTATCGAGACTGCCCTGATGAAACCTACCTGCTATACGCCGGCCCTGCTGGAGTAACGAAATTTTTAAGCCTGATAAGCCATGCCTCCAAGATGTCCCACTGCTAATCATTCGCATGGTATTCGCATCACGGCTCAGCTCTTTCTTCCCCGCTTCAGATTGATTGCGCTCGATTCGAGTAGCAATATTACGGTCAGTTATTTCAGCTCCTTTTTTCGCGGCTAAAGCGTGCTCAATTGTTTTAAGAGCTCTCCGCTCTCTGAGCTCCCCTAGTACAGACTTCATTCCTTCACTATGAATAATTTTATCTCTCTGCTCTTGCCTCTGCTGAACAGCACCTGTCAACTCGGCAAACACAGATTTCATTCCTTCACGATGAACAGTGGCAGCCTCCCTCTGTGCGTGTCTCTCCTGTACAGCGCCAGAAAGCGCGTCAAGCGTAGGCTTCATGGCTTCTCGATGGGCATTGTGGCGCGTTCCATTAAACCTTGGCCCGCTGTCATAACCAAAACCATGCTTAAGGACGCTATGAACTCTGGATTCTATACTCACGAGTCTCTCTCACACTTTTTTGTCGTTGGCGCTTGACCCTGATTCAATATTCCCCTGCCAAACCTAGAGCCATCTTTCGAACCTCCAAGCTCAAGATTCTCGAACTGATTTCCTACTCTCTCATCTCGGTGCTAGGGGGTATGGTGATCATTTCCATTAGCACCTAAATTTCTTTTATAAACACGAAACGCATTTTGTATTCTTGATGCTGCTATCTCTCGGGAGGCTTTCAAGCCTTCAGTCACGCCTGCCCTAGCCTCGATCCCATTTCTCTTGATTTCTTTGGGGTCGGAAAACAATTTATCCGCCAACTTGTCGGTCCCTACTTTGACTCCCTTCGAACCAGCATGAACTATGCCCTCAGAAGCCCGCTCCCCCAAGCCTGTTTTTCCAAGCTCATGAAGCGCGATATCTGAGCCACCGGATATTGCTCCTCCTACGACTGATCCGACCAATGCTTTTCTGCCGGCTTTGATATCTTCCTTCGATGCGACTGACTGCGATATAGCCATGTTTTTGTGAATCTCAGAACGATTTTCTTGTGCTCTCTGCCTAAGAACATTAGGACCGCTCAAGTTAGCCCCCCTTTTGTAGGCCTCCGAGCTCTCTTCCCAACTGTTCGAAGCCTTTTCTCTTTGATCAGCAGCCAAATAAGATGCGCCACTTGACAAAACCTCAAGACCTGCCTTTGCAATCCTACCTACCGGCGCAGCCATTCCAGAACCATCACCTGCAATTCCGACACCAGTTCCTGCTAACTTTAATGCATCCGCTGTATACTCAAGACCCAAAGCCTTGCTCTGATGGCTGGAGGCGGCTTCATTGCGGTTTGTCAGTTCCTCACGATAGGCGGGCCTGAGCACATCAGCCAGTTCTTTCCCTGCGACCCTCTGATCAACCCGCTCCTTCGAGAAAAAACTGATTTTCTTTTTGAAGTAGCCTATCCCTATCCTGAAAGGCTTGTCAGGTAACTGGTTGTATATAGTCGCTTTGGCGAATAGTGAGAACTGAGTCTTCATGTCCCAGCTATTATCGAGATTCACGGTCGAATAATTGTTTATCCTCGTCTCATTCCACATGCTCTTTATGTCTTCATCTGGCTCAGTCAGCGGTCTTCGAGAGATAAGGTCAGTTTCCATTCGCCTTTCAAACGCTTCGTTTCTTCCCTCATGACCTCTGAAAAGCGCTTGTATCTTGGTCGCAGCGGCATTGCGCTTTTCTGACTGTAGTCGCTGCCTCTCGCGATTCCCCCTGAAACCAGCCTGAATCTTTGTGGCAGCATCTGAACGCAGTTGATCTCTTGCTTGAGAGAAATGACTATTCAGATCTGCGTGAGAGCTCGGGCTCAAATTCATATGGGGGGTGGTCTTACGTCCATTAATATCGGTATCGCTTAGCCCTATCCTCTTTGCAACCCGATGTGCCGCTCTACTAAATATGTTGTGATTCGTGTCAGGCATTTCAGTAGTCCTCGAGAGGTCATTCTAGGGATAGACTCTCATTTGGAATTAATGGTTTGATTAAACTTCGTTTTTCTTAGCGGCATGTCGCATTCAGCTCAGGCCGGATGATTTAATACTAGTTAGCCTGTCTTGGGAGTCCCAGAATCTCGAACAGATCAAGCGTTCCGTTACGTTTAACGAACAGCTCAGAGTAGAGCTCGCCAACCTCCATCCGTCCAAATTCGATGGCCTGCAGCACAATATAAGGGACTGGACTATGAGGATCATGTGCCTTAAGCGCTTCGGCAGTCTCACGCAAGACTGAATAGGCGTAATCCCTTTGAGACAATTGAGACAGAGAATGGCTTGCTACCGCATCCCCAATAGACTCTCTGTCATGTTCAAGCTCAAACAGAGAATCCTCGGAAAATTGAGCGTCATCTAACCCATTTTCACCAAGTAAAGTTCCTGCAAAACGCAACATTTCACTTAACACTTCGATCAACCCTACGAACGATACTTGAGTGCCCTGTAACTTCTCAGATAAGACAGACTCGAGCTCCTCAACAGCTTGCAAACCCTCAGCCAGAGAGGTGCTTAACTCTTGATAGTAGGAAACCGGCGTTCTATCTATGCCCGCTTCCAGTTTTCCTATGAGCGAACCGTCATCAGGCGAGTCTTTCTCCAACTCCTCCGCAAACGCAGACTCGAGATCCATCCAAGAAAATTGCTCGACACCCTCGCCTGAAGTAACAAGTGTTCGCCTGATTAGGTTTGGGAACTTGGCATTAATCCAGTCAAAAATATTTGTTCTGTATTCGTGATCGCCATCTATCATTTCTGGGTGGACTTGATCCCAGTATCTGCCGCAAGCGTCTCTCAATCTCCAAAGATAAACCTCCCAACCGATCAGACCTTTGGATCTGATGTGCGCCTCGAGTTGCCAAGCTATGACTTGCAGATCTATTGATTCGGTCAAGGTGACTTTTTCGCAAAGGTCTATAACCTCCGTCCAATCGGCCTGCCTTAACTCCCTCTCCCAGACTCCTCGAGGGAGATTAGAATCTTCGTTGACTCTGGCATTTCGAATTTCCTCAAAAATAGCAGAATCGCGTATCGAGGCTCCGCACGGAGACTCGTCACTTATTGCCTTCAGAAATACGGCGCTCTGATTTTGGACTGCGTAATTCATCAATCTATCCTCTTTTAATATTGGGCGGAGCAAAGGGGAATTTTTCCGGAACTGTTAAAGCCACTCTCTCTTTGGTTTCGGGATCTGATCCAAAAAGTGTCAAACGCACGAAGCTAGACGAATTTTTCTTTGCTGATTTCTCACTATCTTCAATTATTTCTAGATCGAATCTGAGTAAAACTGACTCATCCAACGTGGAATCAAGATCAAGTGTTTCGACTCTAAATTTTTTGATCATATTAAGAATTGACCAGGTGCCAGTTTCCTCAAAATTGATCTGATTAGTTTTATAAGGAAGTCCTGGTTTCTTCGGCTTGTAAGGGGATCCAGAAGCCCAGTTGATCGACAACTGTAGAGGGTCTCCTAAGTTCCAATGCAAGGGGGCTGGGCTTCTCGAAGAGGAAGTCTCGTTGGATATCCTCAGGGAAACATCACTTATGTGGTTTCTGTAGGCTAAGTCGGATGAGCCTGGTATCGAGACATCAAAATCTGCGGCAACCTCTAATCCTAGGGATTGATCTCCATTAGATGCGTTAAACAATTGCCCAAGAATCATCAAAGCATTGTCCAAATCTCTGACAAATAACCTAGCAGCTTCATTACTGGGGTATTTCCAAGCTAACACCCTCAATCTTTCTGCAAGCCCACTCGAATTTCCTGCATAGCCTGATACGAACCTTCTGAAATTGAGTGCTGGAAGAGGTCTTGCCTCTGGGGAATCGTTGAAAGGGAAGTAAGGAGCAAGCAACTCATTGAACTCAGTTCTCACACCGTCATACTCGCGCTCGATGCTATCTGCCCTAAATCTCTGACAATGTTCACGAGCGATATTCGAAACTGTTCGGAATCTCTCAGAGAAAATACTATTGCCGTCGTGATCCACATAAGTCTTTGTCTGCTCATGACAGTTGCTCAAATTAGTTTCGGCAAACGAACCAACTAAAAAGGCTTTAAAGGTTTCAATTTCGTTAGCGGGGTTTTTCGCTCTCTTCTTATTAATCTCTATAAGCGTCCTTTCCCACTTTGCTGTCAGAGAAGAGTTAACCGTCGAGCTCTCGGTGTTCTTAAGAAAAGTGACTAGCGGCGACGCATAGCGCTCAGCTATAAACTCGGTTCTAAGTTCTTGTGCGCGAAAGTAATCAACGATTTGACTCTCAGAAACCAGGCCGTAAAAGGCTTCTGGATATTTATGAGCTTCCCAACTGACTGCTTTTCTTGGGCTAAAAATGTTTTCGCTTTCAAAAAGCGAGTCAACTTTTTCGAGTAAAAACTCGGCTTGATTTTGGGCTGAAGTAAGAAATTTCGAACTTAACGACAAAAACCCCAATCGCTGTAGCAGCCTATCCAACGCAAGAAGAGAATTTAGAGCCTTCTTAAAATTAGCCACTCTGCCAGCTAAATCAGCCTCCCTTTGATCCATGCTTTGAATGGATGAAAGTTCCCTATGGCCCACGTCGGTTTTCGCCTGTTCAATGGTTTCATCAAGCTCTCTCTGTAACTGCGCGAGCACAATCGCTTGCGACAAGTAGGTTTTTCTAGAATCCGGGCTTAGATTTTCGGGAAGTGCTGTTGTTGGGAATCTCTCTTTAGCAAACGCTAAATAATCATCAACATAGGTGATTGCTTGGTTAAGAAGATCTACAGACCAGTAAAAATTACCGCCGCTCTGTCTTGTGGTAGTTCTAGTTGCGGTCATCTCTCTCGCAAAAGACAATTCGGACATCTCGTCGATGAAATCGAAGATCTGCTCTGATGACTCGCTAATTCGAGGACTTAACTTCCCATCAAAATTGATCTGGTCATAAAGGGGACGAGTCGAAGCTAGGTTATCTGACTCAAATTGGCTCGCCATGTCGCTCGAGCAATTTCGTTCAAAGTTTTCTATTTCACTAGAGCGGCTGGAACCGGGATAGCCTAATTTGTTTAGATTGGAATTGACCTCTTTTAGCTGGGCTGTCGTGACTGCACAGAAACTCTGATCATAGCCCTGCTCCCATTCCTCCTCATAAATTGCATGCCATTGCAGATAGTTTTTCAGAGAGCGCTCATCTATCGAGATAGAATCAACATCAGAACTCTCAAAGGCTAGGATATTCTGAATAAATTCTAATGGAGCCGCTTGCCTTCTTGTTTCAACTGTAACTTGAGCGGCGGCGGCCTTCATCAAGACTGGCCAAACTGCTTCTACGCTGCTGGCTGCTCGAGGACATCGGCCAGATCCCAACTGATTAATGGAGTACGAGCGTCCAGATACGGCTTTCAGGTAGAGATCTGCACTACTGCCAAAGAATTCTTCTGGTAAAGGTTCACCGTACAATTCCTGCAAAATTTCAGAGAATCCCAGGGCTACTGAAGATTGAGAAGCGTCTTGGTTTACAGAAATCATCTTTAGGTCAAGCTTCTCGTAGGTACTTACATCCGACCGAACACTCTTCAACCAAGCGTCAAATGAACCTTCCCTAAGTCTACCGTCGTTAGCGAATAGCTCCGCGCTGATTTTTTCTCCCAATAACTGTCTGTTTCGGCACTCCAATTGAGGGAAAATAGCGTTCTGGAAAACCTGATCGCCAAAGAAATCTTCGAGAAGATCGTTGATGGGGGCCACTTCGGTAACAGGTAAGATTCCACAACATCTTTCTTTCGATGCATCGGTTTTGCGCAGAATATCTAACAAGTCACGGACGACTTCATATCCTGAGGAGTTCTTTAATACGTATCTGATTTCCTCAGCAGCCGTGCCTAGTCCGGAGTTTTGCCGGGCTAAATTCACCAAGTCATAAGTAGACCACCCAAACAAGAGAACAAGAGCAGCAGCCGCCCCATATTGGAAATTCCTAAGGTTTCTACTGGACGAAATCATCCTCTCTTGTAAAGGGATGGCTAGAGCCGCTTCTCTAAATACCTTGTAACGAAAAAGATCTTTAAGAAAGAGGTGCTCAGTACCGGAGTGAGTTTGATGCAAACCCGTGCAATACAATCCTCGAAAGAGGTAAGGACGCGACAAGGGATTCTCATCGAAAATTGCTCTAAAGAAATCAACCACTTCAGTTCTGCAGAGGCTTAAAGACCCCAGGAAAGCTAAAGCGTTCTTTGACAGTCCGTTCTCAGACTCGACGCTGCTTCGCAGCATCGTCTTTCTGAGCAGAGCCAACAGTTCAGAAAATGCAACTTCCGATGTCTGAGCTGCGCTATCTGAGGGAACGTTATCTAGATTTGACCATCCTAGCGGCCACTTCCCGTCATCGATAACACGTGCAATGCCAGCAAATGAATCAAATCCGTCAAAACTTTCCAACCCGGTTAGAATTGAATAGACAGGGAGAACAAATTCAATAGACTCCTGAATCTTCCAGAATTGCTGGAAATACCAATCTGTGTATTCCTGCTTCTTGATCGAGCTTTTCTCAAGAACATGCTGAAATGGAACAGAAAGTATCACACCATCTAATGGTCTCTCTGGACGCAAATTTTTGAGCGGCTCTAAAATCAGTGACGGATCTTCGTGGAAAATCAAAATCCCATCAGCAGTGACCACACAATGACCCCCAGATTCGATACCATCAACTGGTAGACTCAATTTCTGAACGACATTTCCACTGATTTGGTTCGACAACTCGAATATCGAGTCGTATTGACTTAGGACCAAGTAGATCGGAATCTGGTAAATCTTGTCTCCGCCCACTGAGAGCGCTTCAACCTGTCGCAATAATTGAACGATTGCTTCGCCGGGTTTCTGCTGCGCCTTTTTATCTCCGGCTTCCGCCTTAGAAGCCGCTAATTTGTCGACATCGGATTTGCCAATTTTGATGGTGCCTATGCTGGCTGGCAGAAAGGGAATCTTGAATTTAATCTGCTTCCCGCTTCGATAAATTAGGAAAACAATAAGCGCAACAACAAAAATACCAATAAGCAGAGCGACCCACCCGCCGCCCATAGCCTCGAGGACTTGATTGAAGCTTTTTGCTATCTTGTTAAAGTTCATATCTATCTGATAATTACAGTTGCAACTCGACTCGCAACCAAATTGATAAAATTGAGTAAATAAAGAACGTCACGATCGCTACTGCCGCGACTGCACGAAGAAACAGATTTCTCCATCTCGCGAAAGGCGCTAGTCTTTGAAGCGGCTCGCTAACGTGGGGAACATTCCCGAAGTTATGTTCTCCGATTAAGAAATTGTCCGTTTCTTCACGGTTTAACATACTGATGAGCTCTCGGCGAACCAACGCTAAACCATCGTTCTTTTTTGAATGAGTGGCACCAAAACCAAGGCTCAGCACATATAAATAAACTTTTGCGAGCTCCAACTCTCCATCATCACAATTCGCCCTCGTTGCCAAAACTTGTATTGATCTTGGTAGTGACCAGCCTGCATTTCTAGATCCGAAAATTCGCTGCTCTAGCAGCCTCGACAGCCAGGTAGATTTGCCATCCTCCAGATCTGGCGATTCGAGAGGTTCTCGGATTTTTTCTGACAGCATCTCCTCATCAACTTGCGCACAAAATGCATAGATCATCGCGTTGTAAAGTTCGAGTTGGCGATCATTCAGACTTCTTGACGCCTTCTCTCTCTTTATTTGGATCGCTCTTTCGAGATTGCGCGACAGTGCATCAAGAGCTTCATCTGACTTGGCTTCTGCCCCAGAAGCCTGATTAATGTTTGAAGCTTTGAGCAATTGCACCCATTCGGATGTGAGCAACTCAAAGTCTGATAGGAGGATTGAATTCATCTACCCCTCCATTTCAATCATCAAAGAAATCGAAACGGGTCTCGATGCGGAAATCGTCTCATCTGACTCGCTAATCAGTAAACGCCCCTGCTGATTCCTAAGAGAGCCCGATATGATGAAGAAGACTTCATCGCTCGACTCTTTCAATTGAAGTTTTTCAAAGCTCTCTACTCTCAACCGTTCAAATCCTAACGAGCGCGAAAACTGAAAGTCCTCATAATCAGACTCCTCACAGATATATGCTGACTCAACCCAGCGAGCTACATCCTCCTGACTTTGACCATAGGGCAAAGAAAAGCTGACCAATAATTGGGTTAATGGATATGAATCGGTGACATCAATAGAAAACGTATTCGGACTCACTCGATCAAACGTTAGAACAGTAAAATCCACCCTGATTTCGGCAATAACGGAGCCGATAAAGTCAATCACTGGGAAAAAGCTCGAATCAATATCAGTATGAATATACCGATTAAAACCCGGAGCCACTGGATCATCCCTCAACTGCGCGATGTCGGAGGCATATTCAACTAGAGACCGAAAAATCGTGTACGGGTGCTCCAATGTCTGTAAAAGCAACTCCAAACCGTTTAGTTTCGCAGTCAACAGAACAATCCTGTTCTTTATGCTCTGAGACCTGTTGTAATCCAGCTCTCTGGACTTCACGAGAGCTCTGAGTTGATTTGCGCAAGTCCTAGCCTTCGCGATCACTAATTCCAGTTGCTTCGCCAAATTAGATTCGCCAAGCTTTTTATTTACACTTACCTGGAGAATCGGAGGAGTAAATTCTTGTACCGCGTACAATCCATCGCTCTGTTTCCGCAGAGAGATTAGGGGGACAGAAACATAATTTGGGG
>Ga0255780_10000462_pt1 | contig 38898 bp, 55 predicted proteins | sample 071ome_32_FD_179978 | JGI IMG/M metagenome (GOLD analysis project Ga0255780, IMG submission 179978) | Coastal salt marsh microbial communities from the Groves Creek Marsh, Skidaway Island, Georgia - 071405AT metaG (version 2) | ecosystem: Environmental > Aquatic > Marine > Intertidal zone >... | reverse complement strand
CAGAAGAATTACATCCACCAGAAGGACAAACATCAAAACTATACACACATGGCAAAACTGACGACAATTATTACAAGCGATGGGACTGGGTGCTTGATGAAATGATATATGCATTTGATTGTAAAGCAAACAAAGACGATGTGTGGGTGCGTCTTGAAGATATAGAAGAAATTAAGAAAGAACAACAACGTATATCAAATGGTTTTAGACTTTTTGGCAAATATTACGAAAACTTATGGGATTAGAATGTGGAAATATTGGTGCAAGGCTATAGGAACCAAAGCCTATGATGACGACAGAAAAGCAGATAATGTTGCGATTATACGTTCTGTGTGGGTTGTACTACACATTGTTACTTGCCTTTTTATTATTATAGGAAATGGTAGAACTTTAGGGTTCTGGTAAATACGTTTATGAAATTCAAATTAAAAACAAAATCAGGATCAGTACAATTTAACGGAACTATTCCAGGAAGATACCGGGTTAGAAACCGTTTACACACCACAGACAGCGATCTATCGCAGTTTTGGTCTTGGTTAAAGTACGAATTGCCGAGAGTTGACTATAACCCTAATCAAATGGTGTTCGGTGCTTCTGCTAAAGAATTTGCCCTAATACAGAAGGAATGGGGCGATAAACTTATATTCGAATAATAATTCTCCCTTTTCATACGCTTGCCAGAATCTTAGGGGTTGATTTTTATCATAAACATATATATAATATTATTAGCATTTTAATTAGGATTGAATAAATGGCAAAACAAAAAATAAAATACAAAGCACCAAAAGTATCAGAGCCGGATGTTTCCAATATGTCAGAACTTAATGGACAGGAATTTGGAAGATTAAAAAGTCAGGCTATGGACTACTATCGCCTAAATCATAATTCTTCTGATTATAAAAAATGGACTATGGATTGGATCGAGTCCAACGAAGAATGGAAAGATAAACAAAAAGTTATTTCAAAAAATTCTGATAGTGCTTTTAGTTCTAGTTTAGGATCTCTTTGTAGACTATTAGCAAATGGTATGCCTGATGTTCATGAGGATTATAAAAAATACTGGGAAAGCCTTCCAGGTACAATGGGAGAAATTAAACCATTTACAGATCATATTAATGCACGTCTTCAAGAACTTCATACAAAAGGGTTGCAAGAAGTTGAACAAGTAGAAGAAGAAAAGAAAGAAGTTGAAAAGTCGGGCGAACCATATAGGCCATCAATTCAAGAACGTATAAGAGAAGCATCTTATATAATGACAGAATTTATTGAACAAGCATTTGATGATTTCTATGATGGTAAGATTAATAATTTTTCAAATGTTAAAGTATTGTCACAACTTAGACAAATTGGTTGCAAACAGCCACACGCTAGGCTAATAAAAATATATTATGATCAACAAAAAGAAGAGTTTGAAGAATTACTAAATCCACCTGACACATCTAAAATGTCAGAACTGGAAAAAGATCATGTACAACAACTAAAAGAAGCGTATGCAATCTACGATAAAAAACAAATTAAAACGTTGTATATGTTCTTAGAAACTATTACTAGTGCTTGTGATGGCATCATTGCTGAAAGTAAAGCAAATAGAAAACCACGTAAGTTAAGTAAAAAATCACCTGAGAAGATTGTAGAAAAATTAAAATACAAAGTTACAGACGAGAAATATAATATATCAAGTATGGAACCTTGGAAGTTTATTCAAGCAAACTGCTTGGTAGTGTTTAATTCTAAAAATAGAAAACTAGGTATCTACTATACAAAAATAGAAGATCCTTTAGGACAAAAACGTGACGGGACAGGCTTAATGTTAAAAGGTCAGACAATTTTAAACTATAACGAAGAAACGTCAGTTTGGAAAACTCTACGTAAACCTGTAGAACAACTGCAAGAAGTTAAAACTCTAAACACACGTCGTAAATTTGAAAATTGGTTTGAGCCAATCAAAAGCACACCGACAAAGATGAACGGAAGAATTAACCCAGAAACAATACTAATAGGAGTATATTAATGAGCAATCTAATACCAATGGTGGTTGAAAAATCACAAGACGGCGAAAGAGCATATGATATTTTTAGCCGTTTGCTGAAAGAACGAATTGTGTTCCTTAACGGACCAGTACATGATGGTGTAGCACATTCTCTAACAGCACAACTTATTTTATTAGAATCACAAAATGGTTCTAAACCAATTCACTTTTATATCAACTCACCAGGCGGTGTAGTATCAAGTGGCATGGCAATTTATGACACTATGCAGTATATCAAATCACCTGTTTATACCTACGTTATGGGTCAGGCTTGCTCTATGGGTTCATTACTTGCACAAGCAGGTGAACCAGGTAAACGTTTTATGTTGCCACATGCAAGACACATGATTCATCAACCAAGTGGCGGTGCTAGTGGACAAGCAACTGATATTCAAATTCATGCAGAAGAAATTATTAAACTTAAAAAAGAATTAACACAGGTGTATGTTCAACACAATTCAAAAGGAAAAACTTTTGAAGAGTTAAGCAATGATATGGAACGTGATAAGTTTATGACTGCTAATGAAGCACTTGAATACGGTTTAATTGATGAAATTTTTGAAAGACGCGATTAATGAATATTCAACCGAAAGATCCAAGTCGTAAGCATTTTTATATTAGTTTAGTAAAAAGTGGCTTACGTTTAGCAGGATGTTTAATTGCGGCATACACAGGTTCTGTAATTGCTCTTGCGTTTTTTCTTGGATTTGCTGAAATACTAGGTATTGCAGAGGAGTTATAATGCCCGTAGCGACCTTTGATAAAGTAATTGAAAACATTCGTGTAGACCAACTCGACATTAAAAAAGGAGAGTTCAAGGGCGAATGGATTAAAGGTGGCCCTTTACAGGAGTTTAGCAGTACAGGTATATTAGATAAGGCAAAGGATATTGCACTTACGGTTGTTGATGGGTGTATTATTGTTGATAGTATTAAAACAAAAACACTTTCAGGTGATGTTTCCTTTACAGGAAAAACAAACTTTGCTAGTGACGTTTTGATAAAAGGTAAACTAGAAGTTGACGAACTAATTACAAAAAAACTCATTGCAGATGAAACAACTGATAGGCAGTTTATTGAGTTCAGTCATCGAAATAATAGAGAATCTAGTGTAGGTACAGGGTTTATTTGGACTGACAAGAAGAAATATACAAAGCAATTTGTTTACCTAGCAAAACCAGACAGATTATATTCCACAGAGCCTATTCAAGTTCATAAAGAAAAATCATTTATGATTGGTCAACAGGATGTTCTTACAGAAACTACCCTAGGATCAAGCATTGTTAAAAGTAGTCTGCAACAGGTAGGTGTACTACGTTCGTTAAAAGTATCAGGAGCATTACAAGTAGGTGAACATATATTTTATGATCCCAATCTTGATAGGGTAGGACTAGGAACAGACAAACCTGCAGGAGACTTTGCAGTATTCAATTTTGAAAATGATACTAATTTTGTAATTGATAGTGAGGAAAACTTATTAAAACTAGGTTCTTACAATAATAAAACACTAGGATTAATAACAGACAATCAAGTAAGACTTAAAATAAGTGTTAACGGAAATGTTACAATCGGCAATGAAGGTAACAGCGATACTAAACATCTAATATGGGGTAAACTAGGAGTTGGTATTAAAGATCCTGAACATAGCATCGATGTTGTAGGAAACATAAAATTTCAAAACAGAATTTTTACGGTAGGACACGGAGTTCCAACAAGCGGTATATGGACAAAAGGAGATACGGTATGGAACGATGATCCTAAGCCTGATGCTCCGGTTGGGTGGATTTGCACAGCAGGCGGCAAGCCTGGTAAGTGGGCACCCTTTGGACATATCGGTAATAATGTAAACCATTAGTTTTATCAAATATCATACAATTATAAATATTGGTATGAACGATAAAATATTATTTCTAAAAAAACTAAACAAACTGGAAGGCACAACGCCAGGCACTCATACGGATTATATTCGTAAACAGGCACAACTATGGTCTATGTTCGCAAAAGTATCACCAATTATTTTTATTATTCTAATGGGATTTTTATGGCACCAAGGTGTCGTTAACCACATAATGATTATGTGGATTGGCGGCATAATGTTCGGATTAACTGCTATTATTTGGTGGTTCTGGACGGTACACACAATAGGCTCTCTTGCTACTATGGTAAAGAAAGCAGATAATGGTGTACAAGATGTATTGGGCGACCTTAAAGAAATTAGAGATATTCTTAAAGACATCCGCAACGATCAGTAAATACTACTATGAAGTACGTATCTGTCATAGGGAATGGGGAAAGCCGTCGCGGGTTTGATTTATACCAACTGGAATGGTTAGAGCATAGCATTGGAACAAATGCTGTGCATAGGGACTTTCATCCAAACGAACTAGTGTGTTGCGATAGAAGGATGGTCCAGGAAGCCGTGAACGCAGGATTTGAAGGTCCGATATACACACGTGAAGATTGGTATAAGCAATTTAGTTTTTGGAACAATGTTACCCGAGTACCACAACTACCTTATAAAGGTAACAAAAGACAAGACAATCCTTTTCATTGGGGTAGTGGCGGTCATGCACTTAATTTGGCCTGCACTAAACAACCAGAATTTATAATTATGATAGGATTTGATCTTTTTGGTGCTGGCAAAGAATCGAAATTTTTTAATAATGTATATAAAAATACAGAAAATTATAACCAAGATATTAAACCTCTTACTGATCCGTCATATTGGATATATCAAACAGCCAAAATATTTGAGTCTTATCCAAACATAAAATTCCTCCAAATTCAACCAGATGATTGGGATCCTCCTTCAGAATGGGAAAATTTTGATAATTTTTTCATCGATAATTACGAAAATCTACAGATTTTGATTGACAAGAACAAGTAATATGCTATAATAAGAGCATGGACACATTAAAAAATATAATTCTAGGTTTACTTATTGGTATTGTTATTTGCATGGGATTTGAAATTAGTAATCTCAAAAAGCAAGTAGTCGATACCCAACAGAAAAATATTGTTGTACAAAATCAAAAGGGTGATATTAATCCTAATGAAATGTTTCAGCAGTTTTTTGATATGGTACTAGAATTTGAAAGAAAAAAACAGGCACAAGAAAAGGCACAAGCAGATGAACAAGAGTCTACCAAATAACGTAATACAATTTCCTAGTGTAAAAACAAAAGCACTAGATAAGAAATCAGTTGATCTAACAAATAAAATTGTTTATGATATTATAGAAAGATTGACAGATAATGATATTAATATAGGTGACGATGATCTACAACATGAACTTATAGGAATTGTAAGATTAATTCGTGCTATGATTGATAATCAATACGGTTTGGAAAATGACCTTTGTGAAGCATTAAAAACACTTTCACAAAATGTTCGTGAAACAACTGCTTAATGATATATACAAGTACGAGGACTTAGACGTCAACCCTCATAAAATATTCTGCCGTCAAACTTACTCTAAAGCATTTACAAAGGAGGCAAGAGATGGGTAAACATTATAGTACAAAACATTACGGACACAACATTGGGTTGAGTGCCGTATTTAGACAGCCTAACGCAGATCATTCACATTGTCATCTGCTACATGGTTATAGTTTAGCATTTACATTCACATTTGGTTGTGATGAACTAGACAACAAAAACTGGGCAGTAGACTTTGGAGGACTTAAACCTTTGAAGGCGTGGCTAGAAGATAACTTCGATCATAAACTAGCACTAGACAAAGCAGATCCACACTTAGATAAGTTTAAAGAACTTGAAGCATTGGACCTTGCAGAGATTAGAATCTTTGATGGTGTTGGTGCAGAGAAGTTTGCCGAACACGCATTTAATTTTGCAGACAAACTTATACGTGAAGCAACAGACAATCGTTGCTATTGTGTACGAGTCGAGTGTGCAGAACACGGTGCAAACTCAGCAATCTATGAAGGATAAACATGAAAACATTCATTGTGTATGTTTGGTTGGTAGTAGCATATGACGGCAATCCGGTTGTAGTAGGTGAATTTGAAAATTGTGAACAAGGTGTTGTTGCGGCAAAGAACTTGTATCCGGAATTAGTTGCTTTACATTGTATTACGCCAGACTTAACTCCACCAGGAGGAGTAACAGAACCATGAGAATAATTGCTGGGCCTTGTCAACACCAATCATTAGAGCATAGTTTGAAACTTGCTAAAGAGTGTAAAAGAGTCTGTGACAAGCATAATATTGATTATTATTTTAAAGCAAGTTATGATAAAGCAAACCGAACTAGCATAGATGGACAACGAGGATTAGGCCTTGCACCTACATTATCTGACTTTATTAAAATAAAGAAAGAAATCCCTGGTATTAAAATTCTTACTGATGTGCATACAAACAATCAAGTTTATGCTATTGAAGGGTATGATGATTTAATTGACGTATTACAAATACCTGCATTTCTTTGCAGACAAACAGATTTAATTAGAGCGGCAGTTAGCACAGGTAAAATTGTTAATATCAAAAAAGGACAATTTCTTGCTCCGTGGGATATAAAAGGTATTCTTAGTAAAACAGAAGGAGCAAGAGAAGTATGGATAACAGAAAGAGGAACAAGTTTTGGATATAATACTCTGGTCACTGATTTCACTGGCATTCAGTTTATGCTTGACAATTATAACGTTCCCATTGTTTATGATGTTACACACTCGGTTCAAAAACCCGGAGGTATGGGGTCTAGCAGTGGCGGTAATCGCAGGTATGTTCCTGGGTTGGCTCGTGCAGGTGCAGGGTTGGGTGTAACTAATTTCTTTATGGAAGTTCATGATGATCCAGATAATGCTCCTAGTGACGGACCGAATACATTAAGAATTGAGGATTTTGAAAACATTATAGATAGCATTGTTAAAATAAGTAATGCTTGTAGGGATTAAGGTTAATGGCAAAGATAGACAAAAGTCAATACACAAAAGAGGAATGGAAACTCATTCGAGAAAAACGTCGACAAGCAAAAGCAAAAAAAGTCGAACAAAAGCCTATTGAACAACCGCACCGCGAAGAAGTCTCGCAGGAACGTTCTAATCCTGTACAACAAATAGAGGCAGGTCAAAACTATGTGTTATGTTTAAAGCATGGAACAAAATATAGTGCTGATTATGTTAATAACCTATATTCTATGGTTAAAAGAAATCTTTCTATTAAACATACGTTCGTTTGTCTTACAGAAAATACACAAGGACTACACAAAGATATAATGACACTTGCCCTACCAGATTATTTAGAAGGTTGGTGGTGTAAACCTTACATCTACTCCGCAGATCTTCCACTTAATGGTACAATTCTATATATGGATCTTGACGTTGTTATAGCAGGTCCATTAGACAAATTGTTTACATATAGAGAAGGCGAGTGGTGCGTTATTAGAGACTTTACCCGTGCAATGCAACCTAACTGGGAAAAATATAATAGTTCAGTTATTAGGTTTGGTAGGGGACAATTAAATCACGTATGGACAGAGTTTAATAAAGATCCTAAGAAGGTAATCGGAAGTCATTTCGGAGATCAGGATTGGTTATGGACAGCGGCAAAAAATACAGCAGTTCTATGGCCTGATAGTTGGATTCGAAGTTATAAATGGGAAATACGTAAGGATAAACAACTTACAGCAGGTGTTAAAGGCCAAAGGCGTTTTATAAATGTAGAAAGTGCTGTTCCGGAACAGGATTGTTGTATTGCTGTATTCCATGGAGATCCTAATCCACATAATTGTGAAGACCCTTGGGTCAAAGCAAACTGGAAGTAAGATGCATTTTGTATTTGATGTAGACGGAACACTAACACCAAGTAGACAAACAATAGTACCTTCGTTTCAAAATTACTTTAGCAAGTTTGTTTCTACTCACAATGTTTCATTAGTAACTGGCAGTGACATTTCTAAAACTAAAGATCAATTAGGAACCATGATTGTTAACATGGTTGATTTTTGTTTTAATTGTTCAGGCAGTGATATATGGTCTGGTGTTAAAAATATTCATACAAGTAATTGGATACTTCCACAAGATGCACACGAATGGTTAAGTGAACAATTATCACAAAGTAGATTTGTTTTACGAACAGGATTACATTTTGAGCATCGTCCTGGTATGTGTAATTTTAGTGTCGTCGGACGCAATGCTACAATGGGTGAACGTAAACTATACGTGGAATGGGATACTAAGGTAAATGAAAGAGAAAAGATAGCAACTAAATTTAAAAAAATCTTTCCAAACATTGAAGCAAAAGTGGGCGGAGAAACAGGATTAGATATATTTCCAGTAGGAAATGACAAATCACAAATATTAAATTGGATTAAAGATGACGAAATTTATTTCTTCGGCGATGCTATGGGTAAAAATGGAAATGATTATCCGTTAGCGAAAGCATTAAAAAAGTATCCAAAATCAAAATCATTTCAAGTAGATAATTGGCAAGCCACATTTGCTTTGTTGGAAAAGATTGACAAAACATTATAAAGGCTATATAATTTAACTATGATTGTACATAATATATTTCCAACATCGGTTATGGAGTTTGATCTAAACAACTCTATTGATACTAAACTGCTTTGGAATGAAATAAAAACTATGCAGATGGAAGATCATCCATTATTAACCAAGGGTGGTAAAAGCAGTTACTTTCCTGGAAATAGAGATTTATTAGATTTAGAAATACCATTGATTTCTAAATTAAGAAAAGAAATAGAAAAATCTTTAGAAATATATACGAATCAAGTTGGTTTGATACCTGTTATTTTAACTAATAGTTGGTTAAGCATAATGAACAAAGATTCTTCTTTGCTTTCGCACAGGCATGAAGCAAGTACATTAAGCGGTGCATATTATCCAAATGTTCCAGAAGGTTCTGTTGGACTAACATTTACAAACCCATTAAAGCCTTATAGAATGTGTGAAATATATGCTAAAAGCACAGAATATAGTGCCGACGAAGGTACAATGCCGGTCAAGCAGGGCGTTTTATATATATGGCCTAGTTGGTTAGAACATAAATCAGAAACTAACAATGTTGACGATCGTGCAGTAATCAGTTTTAACACGGTGAACAATGCCACAACAACTAATTACAGCAAAAGGTTGGTACGATGAAACAAGACACATTTATTAGAGAATATCCAAATGCATTTAGCAAGGAATATTGTGATAAAGTAATACAGCGATTTGAACTAATGGCACAACAAAACCAAGTCGGTGTAGGTACTAGCATTAGACATAATTCCGATACTAGAGTTGTATTTGATTGGGCACCTCATTATAATATGTTTTATCATGATCCAGAACTAGTTACAAAATTTTATAATACCGTTGGTGAATATTACAAAGAACACTATGTAAAAGAATATGATATTCTAAGAGAAGGTATGGTCAAGCATACACCAAAAGGAATGAGTGTACAAAAAACTGGACCTAAAGAAGGTTATCATATATGGCATACTGAAGTAAATGACTATCAAAGCAGTAGCAGAGTTGTTGTTTATATGTTATACTTAAACACGGTAAAAGAAGGCGGAGAAACAGAATTTTTATATCAAGGCATAAAAACAAAACCGGTGGCAGGAAAACTGGTTTTCTTTCCAGCAACATGGCAACATCCACACAGAGGCAATCCAATTTATGAAGGTTACAAATACATTATCACCGGCTGGTTCACGTACGACGAATAAACGTATAGGCTTTGCATGTAAGTACATGCATCCGGATCAGTCGCAGAAGAAAAAACTACTAGAAGAAATCCAACGTCCATTGAACACAAGATCAACTACGGTTGCTTGGCTTAATAGACAATCCAAAGAAGTTGCTGAACAACGATTGTGGGAAATCATGGTTCACAATATCAAATCATATGAAAACTTGATTAGATATGTAGGCGGACTACCTAATGAACTACGAATGGTTAGACTGGGCAGTGATGTTCTTCCTGTTTATACTGAACCTACTTGGAGTTATTACTGGAAACTACCTGATGTGGTCAAGTATTGCGAACAGCATTTTGCAAGGGTCGGCGAAGTTGCAAGAGAACTTGATGTACGATTATCTATGCATCCTGGTCAGTTTACCGTCCTTGCTTCTGATAATGAAAATATAGTAAATAGAAGTATAGAGGAGTTTGAATATCATGTGGATGTCATTCGCTGGATGGGATACGGCAAAACATTTCAAGACTTTAAATGCAATGTACACATATCGGGTCGAAAAGGTCCACAAGGCATCATCGACGCACTTAAACGACTCTCGCCTGAAGCAAGAAACACAATCACAATCGAAAATGACGAAATGTCGTGGGGCATCGACGCAAGCCTCGAACTTGAAAAGCATGTCGCACTCGTGCTTGACATACACCATCACTGGGTCAATAGTGGAGAATACATTCAACCCACCGACGATAGATTTGCTCGCATAATTGATTCGTGGCGTGGTGTGCGTCCCGTTATTCATTATTCAGTATCACGTGAAGATTGTCTTGTGGATTTTCCCACAGATGTTAAACCCGATATGCCTATGCTACTAGAAGCAGGTTACAAAAAACAAAAACTAAGAGCACACTCGGACTTTATGTGGAACGATGCTGTTAATGAATGGGCATTATCGTTCTGGGATCTAGCAGATATTATGGTAGAATCCAAATGTAAGAATCTAGCCAGCATTAATCTGCATAAATATTATCATGAGAATAAACGAACTAAAGACTTTATCTTGTCCTCGTACAAAGGCATCCCGGTGCCAGTGTGAAAGTGTTAATCAATTAACTGAAGCACAGGAAACCGTACTTGCTGTATCAGAACTAATACACTCTGATGATGTTAAAGGAACAATTATGTTCATGCAACGTCCAGGGGAACCTACTCTTATTAAGGGCAAAATTAGTGGTTTGAAACCCGGTAAACATGGATTTCATATTCACGAATTTGGTGATTTATCAGATGGTTGCGACTCTGCTGGTGCTCATTATAATCCCGATGATGTAAATCATGGCGATTTAGATAATGGACACGTAGGAGATTTAGGAAATGTCGTAGCGGGAACAGACGGCATAGCCGACTTCACCCTAGTTGCTAAAAGAGTAGACTTAACCGGTGACAGATCAGTTGTCGGTCGATCTATTGTAATTCACTCAAATGCAGACGATCTTGGAAAAGGTGGAGATGCAGAATCGCTCAAAACCGGAAACGCAGGCGACAGACTGGCCTGTGGGGTAATTACACTTAAAGCAAAAGGAGAATAAAATGCTTACATGGCTTAAAAGCCTTTTCTCGCCTGAGAAAACAAAGGACGATGTTTTAGTTCTAAAAGAAATTGCTAAAGAAGTTAAAAAGCAGGAACCTGCTAAAAAAACTTCAGCAAAAAAACCTGCCACTAAAAGAGGCAGACCACGTAAAACAACTAAAAAGGAGTAAACTATGTTAGACAAATTTAAAGGTTGGGTTTCAAAACGTTTCACAGAAAGAACATCTTGGGACGGTGCGGCATTGATTGCATTAGGAATCGTTGTGCTTATTGCCAAACCACTAGCAGGCTTGCTAGCCTATGCGGCTATCGCATACGGTGCATGGACTATCTGGAAAGCAGAATAGTTATAATTTACTAATAGGTGTGTCCATACTTACGGACATATCCCACACTAAACGCTTTTCAACACCACGCTTTTGGGCAAAGCGTTTAGGATCACATTTAGGGCAAACGTGGAAATAGTTGTTGTTTAAACGTCTAGGATCCACTTTGCCCTTCTCTCTTATAAACTCTTCTTCACACTGATCGCACTTAAACACTATTACCTGCGACTTACGCATATAAGGGTGATATCTACCCTTTTTAGACTTACGCATATATGATTTTGTGATAATATCGGTTCTGATATACATAAACGTATTTACATTCGGATTATAAAAAAAGAACATAAATATTATCATGAGCATAGTGAATCTAACAGATAACGCAAAAGAACGCATGAATACCATGCTTAGAGAGCATGATAAAAGCGTTGTTAGATTGAGTATTAAAGGTGGCGGTTGTGCTGGATTTCAATATGACTGGACATTGGATGATCAATTCGATGATAACGATGAAGTAGTTACTCTTGAAACTGGCAAATTTGCTATTGATGGAACAAGCATTATGTATTTGTTAGGTAGTACGATTGATTACAAAAAAGAAGTATTTGGATCATATTTTGCAATTAACAACCCCAAATCAACTGCGAGTTGCGGGTGTGGAGAATCAGTAGGATTTTAAAAAATGGCACGTAAAATAATTAACATTGGTACAACAGGAAATGATGCTACAGGTGATAGCATTAGAGAAGGTTTTAATAAAGTAAATCAAAACTTTACTGAAATCTATGCGGCACTTGGATTAAGTGGCGGACTTAAATTTACTGCACTAGACGATACTCCATCTGCATTAAATCCAAATAAAATTATTACAACAAATACTCCAGGTGATGCTGTTATTGAAAGAACTCTTGAAGGTGACGGTATTGGAGTTGATTTTAGCACAGATCCTACAAAAATTATTCTTTCAAATACTGGTACAGAAATCAAACTTGACACAACACCTGAACTAGGTGGTGATGTTAATGCTCAAGGATTTTTAATTGAAAACTTAGGCACACCTCAAAAATCAGGTGATGCTGTTACAAAGAAATATGCTGATGACAAATTTGTTGATGCGGCAGGAGATATAGCAACAGGACAAATTCGCTTACAAGATGGTAGTGGTAATGCTAGAATTCCATCATTATTAGACGAAGCAGTTAATAAACAATACGCTGATAGTAAAATGACCAGAGCCGGTGACACAATGACCGGTCCGTTAATTTTATCTGAAAGTCCAGAATTTTCTAGCAACATAAATCAAGCCGCTACAAAAGGTTATGTTGATTCGTCAAGTTATACATCAAAACAAAACATTTATGTTTCAAGTGAAGGTAGAACAGAAGAACAAATGCAAGATGATCGTGTTGACCAAAGTCAAATCGGTCGTGGGTGGAGTACAGCATTTAATAGTGTTCGTGAAGCGGCATTTTATGCAGAAAGAATTGTTAAAGGTGATATTACACTAAAAGATCAAGGATTATTACCATCCACAGCAGATGTATTTTTCAAAGTTCCAGGACAGAAAGCGGGTGAATATACCGTTAACTTGGCCGCGGATGGTACTGAAGATACCACAAACGTTCTTGCAAATAGTTTATTAACAAAGAACAGAAAATTTATTCAAGAAGAAACTATTGCATATATCAATGCTGAAATTAATGACGGTGATGATACTGACGATTTTGCAGGAAACTTTACATACAATCAAGACAAATGTTATAGAGATATTGGTTTAATTATTGATGCTGTTAGTTTTGACTTAACTTATGTAGGTAATTCTAAAACCGTTGATGCGGCATTAAGTTATTGGGATGGTGCAACATCAAGAATTGCAGGACAACAAACAGAAACGGTTGCCGCAATTAACTTTGCAAAAAATTTAATTGTTAATAACATTTTAACAAATACACCTTACGTTCCTAGCACAAATTTACAAAATCCATTTGCGGTAGCACTAATTGAAGCAAACAGAGATTTTGTTGCTGATGAAACTATTGCTTGGATTGAAGATCAAATTGCTAGTGGCGTTGGTATTTGGTCAGCATTTACATATAACAGCGACAAGTGTCGACGAGATGTTGGATACATTTTAGACGGTATTGCATTTGATTTAAAATTTGGTGGTAATACTAAATCAAGAAACAATGCGGCACAATATTGGGATGGTGCAACAAGTAAAGTTGCAGGACAACAAGCACAAACCGTTGCGGCATTAAACTTTACAAGAGATTTAGTTAGAGATTATATTTTAAGAAATGTTGCTTGGACTACTTTACAAGATCCTAATGTTAATGCAACAACACAAACTACGACAGGAAACAACGGCGAAGCAGGTGCTTCAACTAAACTTGTTTCATTAATGAATATGATTGCTGATGTTATCACTAACGGCTTAGGCAATCTTCCAACACTACAAGGTACATTAAGTAATCAAAGTGGTGTAGATCAATTTATTGATACTGCTATTGTATCAGAATCAGGTGCGTCGACTACCATTACATCATTGATGGGAATTATCACAAGTGTTATTACTAGTGGTATCGGAGCGGCTCCGGCTAAAGTGGGTGGACAAGGTAGAGAATATAATATTCCATTACCAGAAGTTACAATTCATATTGAATCAGGATTCTATGAAGAATACTTTCCGATTGTTGTTCCAGAAAACTGCTCTATCAAGGGTGATGAATTTAGACGTGTTACCATTCAACCATATGTTGGTGTAAGACCTCCACAAAGATCGTTGGATATGCTTTTTGAAAGAGGAGATCTTAAAAAGTATGATGGTAGTGCAACACTAAAAGTAGCAAGATATAGAAATCACTATGATTCACAATATTCTGTCGCTGACACAACATCAGGTATCAACCAAATTGGATCAACACAGATTAGATTAAAAGAATTAGTTTACTATCCGTTATACGGAATGTACTTTGATTTCAGTGGTGTAAGATATTACATCAAAGATATTCAGTTTGATCCTGCAGGTGTTGGAGACTTTACAAGAGCAGATATTGCATTATACTCTGATATTAACTTAACAACATCGACAACACTACAACATAACGTTCCAAATGGTACCGTTATTGAACTTAAAAAATTAAATCAACATATGGATGCGTTCTTAATGAACAATACCAGCATCCTAAGAAATATATCTCTTAGACGTCATCAAGGATTTATGATGGTACTTGACCCAGAAGGTCAAATCCTAACTAAATCTCCATATGTACAAACTTGTTCTTCATTCTCAGGACAGGGCGGTGGTGGTCAATACGTTGACGGTAATGCCGGCGTACAATATGGTACGGTTGTTGACAATCCTGCAACAGGTACATCAATTACACTTAAAGGATTATCTAGAGAGATTCAATTACCAACAACATTCTTATTCCAAGGCGCAGGTGCGGCTGAAAAAGGAACTTATAGAATTATCGGTGCAACTGCACCAGTTGATGATGGTGATGGTAATACACCTACAACATTCAAATCAACATTAACGTTGGCCGCGGCAACGCCAATTCAAGTAGAAGCAAGAACTTTACCAACAGGTAATATTCCACAGGGAACTGAGATTAGAATTGAAACTGCTGGTAACAAATCAATGACATCAAATGACTACACCCAAGTTAACTCCGACGGGTATGGTCTAGTTGCTACAAACAACGGACTTGTTGAAACGGTGTCCGTGTTCACATACTATTGTGATATTGCTTACTGGGCAAGAAATGGTGGTCAGATTAGATCACTTAACGGTTCAAATGCTTACGGACGTATTGCGTTACAGGCTGAAGGTTCGGATCCAAACGAAAATATCCAACAAGGTAGAGTTTTCTTTAAAGAATTAAATGCTACCGTTGAAGAAGATTCAACAAGACGTGATGGTACTATGGAAGTTACCATGCACAATCCGTTGGGTAGTTCTGCAACAACAGGTGATACTGAAATTCAAATTAGAGATTTTGATTATCAACCAATTACTGATAGTGAATTTACTTTAACACCATTTAGTATTAACGGTGATACAACAAGATATCAAATTGATGAAGTTGAACAAGTTTCTGTTAACATCAGTGCTATTAGTTTAACAACTGAATGCGAAATAACAACATCAGGCGATCACTATTATAGAGATGGTGCGATGGTATTCATTAGCGGTGCTGATGCAAATGGTATGCAGGCACTTGATGGATCTTATTACGCCAAAGTAACAGCGTCAAACAAATTTAAACTTTGCACCAATACTGCTTTAACAGCATTCGTTGATTCAAGTGCAAAAGGTGATCCTAGTTATTCCGGAGGAGCAATTTCCAAAGGTGGTGGTAGAGCAAACTTAAAACTAGGACAAGCACTTGCAATTGGTTTAGCAACTTCTGTTCCTGATGGTGGACGTTTTGTTATCAAGATAGGTAAAAACGTTTATATCAGAGACCTAGTTGATACTCCAAGAGTACTTCCAAGTTCTGCGTTACAATTTGCTACAGGCAATCAAGAAGTATTCCGTATCCTAGGAACAGAAAGATTTACAGGTTACTCAGAAATTAATGATCCTTCGTTTGAATATCAATTGATGAATTTGGATTTAAATTTCCCAGATTATCGTTTTAATAATGATATTGTTAAAGTTACAACTAGAATTTCAACATTAAGAGCAACAGGACACGATTTCCTAAACATTGGTTGGGGTAACTATATTGATTCAAATTATCCAAACAATGTGTTTGGTGCTCCGGCAGGAAGACCAGACTTTTCAGCAGACCAAGCAAGTGAAGCAGTTGAAGTTGGTGCTGGTAGAGTATTCTATGCGAGTACTGACCAAGATGGTAACTTTAGGGTTGGTAGATACTTCCGTGTTAATCAAGGTGACGGATCTGTTGAACTTAACGCAGAAATTTCACTTACAAACGTTGACGGATTAGGATTTACCAAAGGTACGGTTGTTGATGAGTTTTCAACAGATGATAAAATGCAAGGTAAGTCAGACGATGCTGTTCCTACCGAAGCAAGTATTGTAACATATATTAACTCTGCTATCATTGGACAGCACGAAGATGGTTCAGCAGTTCAAGAACCTACTACACTTGGACCACAAACAGGTGGTACATACGGTCTATTAAACAGAGCAGGATATAACGGAAGTAATCTTTCTTGGAACAAGATGAGTGGTGAGTTAAACATGAACAACCACCAGATTACAAACTTACAAGAAGGTGTTCAGGATACTGATGTTGTTACAAAAAATTACACGGACAACGTGTTCCGCGGAGCAACAACAGATTCTATTAGAACAGATGTAAAAGCATTTGAAATGTTAAACGATAGTACCACAGATAGCGGTGCTATTGATATGAACGGTAACAGAATTAAATCGTTACGTGATCCGGTTGATGGGTCTGATGCAGTAACTAAGAAATATGTCGATGGACAAAATAGAATCGGCGGACTGGACAGCGTTGTAATTACTGGTGCTCCTAACAACGGTGATTTATTAATGTTCAATGGCATTAATGGTGTTAATGGTAACGGTGATCAGACAGAAGGTGCTGTAAACGTTTCCTTAGATACAACAACAGATTCAACAAGTGGTTCCAGAGTATTTGGTGAACCATCTGGTACTGGTTCCGATTTAAGATTTACAAGAATAAACAATCAATTAAATATTCAACTAGCAGGTGGAGCAGTTAAGAATGCTGACGTAAGTGCTAATGCAGAAATTGCACAAAGCAAAATTGCTGTTAATTTAGCAACAGCAAGATCAAGCGACACGGTTGGTGGTCCTGCTATTAGTGCAATTAGTCTTGTTAATCCGATTAGGGTTACAACAAGTGTTTCACATAATGTATATGATTCAGATCAAGTAACTATTAATAACGTTATTGGTACAACACAACTTAATGGAAACACATACTACGCAAAAAGAATTAGTGCTAACCAAGTTGATCTTTATACTGATGCATTATTAACGGTGACGGTTAATGGTACCGTTGGATTTACAGCATATAGTTCAGCAGGTAACCTAAACAATACAAGAATTTTAAGAAATGCAAGTGGTGTTGCAAGTTTTGACTCAGACGAGTTTACCGTAACAAACGGTTGGGCAACATTAAGAACACCATCGGTATCAAATCCATCGACGGGTGTTCCGTTCAGCAAACTTTCTTGGGCATCAGGTAATACAATGCTTGGTAGAGCAGGAATTGGAGCAGGTCCTGTTGTAGGATTAACTCCGTCACAGATTAGAACACTAATTGATTTTAATTCAAATGTTGAAGCGTATATTGATGAAAACGTACTAGCATCAAATGGTGGTATTACACAATCTGGTACGACGTCAATGACCGGTACCTTACAAACAAATGCTATACGTCCAACTGATGACATTCAATATGCTATTGGTCAACAAGCGGCTAGATATACACAAACATTTAGTAGAGATCTTATTACAAATAATATTCAACACCATGCTCCAACTGGAGTACAGGTTGCTGGACCACTATTAGTTTTAGGTAATGAGGCTACTCCATCTAAAGTTTTAATTGTAAGTGATACAAAATCTGTTGTTGATGGACAAACTGGTTATACTCCGGGAACAATTACTCCAACAGCAGACTTAGACTTAGGATCTACAACAACTTATGAACACTCAGTATTTGTTGGTAAAGCAAGACGTTTAGAAACAGCAAGAACAATTCAATTAAGTGGCGAAGCGACAGGTAGTATTACTTTTGATGGTTCAGAAAATAAAAGTATTTCAGTAACACTAACCGATGATGCATTAGATGATCAATATGTTCCAGTAGAAGGTGGTGCCTTTACTGGTACTATTACAACAAATGCAATCGCGGCGGCGGCAAATAATACTCATAACATAGGAGCAAGTGGCACACGTTTTGCTACGGTATTTGCAACAACATTTAATGGTACTGCAACACAAGCACAATACGCTGACTTGGCAGAAAATTATCTTTCAGATTCAAATTATGAACCTGGTACGGTATTGATGTTCGGCGGAGATGCAGAAGTTACAATTGGTTCAGGAGAAGGTACAGCAAAAGTTGCTGGTATAGTTTCAACTAATCCTGCATACTTGATGAATTCCGGACTACAAGAAGATTCAGTTACTTTAGGTTTACAAGGTCGTGTACCATGTAAAGTTGTTGGTAATATTAATAAAGGTGATATGTTAATCGTAAGTAGCATCGATGGCGTTGCTACCGCAAGTGCTGATCCTAAAATGGGGTCTGTAATTGGTAAAGCATTAGAAAACTATAACTCCGATGAGGTTGGTACAATCGAAGTAGTTGTAGGAAGAATGTAAATATAGATATAGGAAAACAAAATGGCAGATGTTGTAAAAATTGGAACTAATGTAAACGACGGCACTGGTGATGATTTACGTACGGCCTTTCAAAAGGTTAACACTAAATTTGCAGAACTAGATGCCAGAGGCGGTGAATCAAACACAGGTACTAACCTCGGAGGAGATAGTGCTACTCCGCTTACATCATCTGGTGCAGGTATTTTTAAACAAAAATCCGGAACTGAATTACAATTTAGAAGAATTAAATCTGCTGATCCATCATCATTATCAATAACGGTAGTTGGCGATTCAATCGTTTTAAGCAATACACAAGTTGATACTCCTGCAATTAGAGGAGTACAAGTAGGATCAGATACAATCTCTGCAACCACAGGAAACTACACATTTGGATTTGTTGGTGGACAGAATATTACTGCTAGTGTTAGTGGTAGAAATATTGTTATCGACGGTGCATTTAATTTATCAGATGATACAAGTCCTTCATTAAGTGCTAGTATGCAAATGGATAGTGCAAATATTATCGGACCAGGTAATATTACTGCTATTACAAAATTACAAGTTATTGGTGATTCAGCAAACAAATCAGAAATTGGTCATTTAATTGTTAATGATTCTTTTAGAGTTGAATCAACAAGTACGTTTGTAGATGACGTAAGTGTAACAGCAGACTTATCTGTTAGTGGAACAATTACAGGAGATGTAACAGGCGATTTAACAGGTAATGTTATTGGCGGCGCTGGTGGTAACTTTGACCTAGGTGGTTTTGACTTAACTGGCGAAGGTAGAATTCAAATTAAAGTTCCAGGATCAGGAGCATTGATTGGTCCAGAACCAATTAACTTTCAAACTACATCAGGAAATAGAACCGTAGCATTTAGATCAGTTGGAGTACCAACAGATGAATCAAACCCATTTATTGAAATTATTTCACACGCAGGTCAAGCATTTCAAGCAGGTTACGGTACAGGTTTAACATTCAGTATTGGTACTGGAACATTTGATTCAGAAATAACAATTGGTAATATTGTTGGATCATGGATGAATGCACAAGCATCGGCAATAGAAATTTTCGCTGATCCTCCAGGTACAACTGCTAGAGCACCACAAGCACAATTCTGGAGCAACAACGAAATTTATTTAGGTGCAGGTGATCCTAAAATTAAGATTTCAGATGCAACAATTGAAAGTTATGGAAGTTCTAATAGCAACTTAACACTTAACGCCGACGGTACAGGATACGTAGACTTTTATGGTGCATATCAATTCCCAAGAAGCATTGGACAAGCGGGCGAAGTTCTTAAAGTTGGAACATCAGGCACGGTTTTAGAATGGGGCGTTGGTGGAGGCGGAGCAAGTACATCTGCTATTAGCAACATTAACTTGGTCAATCCTATAAGAATTACAACAGCAACAGCACACGGATTAACAGATCAACAAAATATAACAATTACTGATGTAAATGGTACAACAGAACTTAATGGTAATAGTTACTATGTTGACGTTATTAACGGAACAACAATAGATTTATATTCAGACGACGCACTTTCAACATCAGTTAATGGTGCAGTTGGGTTTACAGCATACGCTGGCGACGGTAGTGGTTTTGTTACAGGTTCAGCAGGCGGCGGCAGTGGTACATTTGTTGGATTGAGCGATACTCCGACATCATATGCAGGCGGTGCCGGTGACGCTGATAAGATGATTCAAGTAAATGCCGCAGGTAATGGATTAGAATTTACAGCAATTACTGATATTGTTAACAGCAGTTACATTAATACACAAGGCGGATTATTAAAAACTGGCGGAACGATGACTGGTGTTTTAACAACAGCAAACGTTCTTCCAACATCAAACAACAATTTCAATATTGGTTCAAATATTAATAGATATGCAAACATCTATGCAACAACATTCGAAGGAAACTTAACAGGTGATGTAACCGGTGATACAACAGGCACACATAATGGTGCAGTTATTGGTAATGTTACAGGAAACGTTACAGGAAACGTTACAGCATCATCTGGATCAAGTTCATTAAATGATTTAGTAATTAACGGAACATTAACAACTGCTGGTGGTGGTGTTATTAGTGCTAACCTTTCAGGAAATGTTACAGGTAATGTTACAGGTAATGTGGTTGGTTCAACAACAGGTATCCACAACGGTAACGTAAATGCTACAAGCGGAACAAGCAGTTTTAATATTATTAATATTGCAAGTGCAAGTGCAACAGGAAACATTACAGCAAATTCATTTACAGGTGATCTAAGTTCCACAGGAACAAGTGCATTTAATAATATTACAGCATCAGGAAACATTTCAAACCCAACAGGCAATGTAGTAGTTAATGATAATTTAAATGTTACTAATGACATTAACTTGGGTGCTAATTTAAATGTTGTTGGAAATATAGTAGCAACAACTGGTGCAACTACACTAGGTGAAATACAGATCACTGCTAACAACATCGAAACAGCACAATCAAATAGCAATTTAAGAATTGCATCAAACGGTACAGGTCATATTGAATTAGAAGGTGACGTAAGATTAAATGGCAGAATTCACTTTTCAACAATTAACGAAGTTGTTGTTGGAACAACAGGTAATTCAAGCACAATATCCGGAACCACAACAACATCATTTATTACAACAACAGATTGGACATCACCAAGTGCAGGTTTAGCAAATGCTACATTACCTGACGGTGTTGATGAAGGACAAATTAAAATTATCAAAATGAAAAACAGAGGAAGATATTCTTTAGATGGAATTTCTTTCTTTGAAAGATACCTACAATTAAGTCTTAAATTAAATGGCGCAACTACACAATACGACTTCTGTGCTGGAGCAAACGACGAAACAGGGTGTGTTACACTTATTTGGTACAGCGGAAGTTGGTGGATTGTTAGTGAATACGTACAATCCTAACGTAGGTAAATACTCGTAAGAGGAGTAAAAATGGCAAAACCTACATGGATTACATCAGCAGGTAGTTTAGGAACTATCCAAGAAAAAGAAACACAAAACATTTCACTTCAAGCAAGTGGTGCAGGTGTAACCCTCTCTATTATTAGTGGACAAATACCACCAGGTATGCGTTTAGAAGGTACAAAACTTGTTGGTACACCATTTGATGTAGCAAAATCAACAGATTATTCTTTTGTCGTACGTGCTCAAAACTCCGAAGGATCCATTGATAGAACATTCGTATTGACGGTAGAAGGTGAAGATCCACCATTATGGACAACACCAGCGGGTACATTAGATATCGGACCCCAAGGAGAATATTTTATTATAAACAAATCTCCTATAGACTATCAATTAGTTGCTACAGATGTTGATCTAAGTGCTGGAGACGAATTAGAATATTACATGGACGATTTATCTGGTGAACTTCCTCCAGGAGTTACACTTGATCGTACAGGTCGATTAACAGGAGTTATCACAGCACAACTTGAATTAGATTACAAAGCAACAAATTCTAATTACGATAGACAACAATACGATTTGTTTCCTTATGATTACGGTGGTGGAACACAAGCAGGTGATGCTGTTCCAAAATATCTTTCAAGATTCTTTGAATTCGAAGTTACCGTAACAGATGGTATTAGTAGAGAAAAAAGAAAATTTAGAATTTTTGTAATTAGTGAACAGCAGTTTAGAACAGATACAACATTAATATCAGCAACATCGGATATACTTTTAGCAAGTGCAAGTTATTTAAGAGCACCTATTTTTACAACAACAGGTAACTTAGGTACAAGACGTGCTAATAATTTTATTACTATACCACTTGAAGTTTACGATCCTAATAAATTTAGTGGTGCTGTTTCGTATGAAATTGTTGCATTAGAAGATAGTACGGCAAGCACATTACCACCGGGTATGAGCATTGATACTACCAACGGAACATTGTTTGGAAAAGTACCTTATCAACCTGCTGTTACACAATCATTTAAATTTAGAGTAAGAGCAACAAGAACTGATCCTGTAAACAACGAACAGACTTTTAATGAAAGAACATTTTCTATTAAGATTATTGGTGAAGTTGATACAACTATCGAGTTCACAAGTCCTACACTAATAGGAACATTAAGACCAAACGAAAATTCTACTCTAGCAATTCATGCAACAACCACATTAGAAGGTGCTGATGTTAGATATAGAATTACTAAAGGCAATCTTCCTCCTGGATTAACACTTGCCGGTGACGGAAATATTATTGGTAAAATTCAACAAATTCCGGACACTGGAAAACAAAACGGTCTAACAACAATCGATCTTTCAAGTTTTGGACTTAATAGTTTTTTATTGGACGGTGGTACAACATCAGTTGATAGACAATACAGATTTACCGTACAAGCGAGAGATTACTATCTTCAAAGTGCGGTTGAAAAAGAATTTAGAATTGGTATTACAGCAGATTCACTAACACAATTTAGTAACATCTATCTCAAACCATTGTTTAGTAAATCAAGCAGAGAATATTTTTATAACTTTATAACGGATGATAAAATATTTCCTCAAAGTGATTTATATAGATCTAGCGATACAACATATGGATTGCAAAAAGAGATGAAAATGTTATTACAACACGGAATCGAAACTATTGCTATTGAAAAATATGTTCCGGCGCTGGTTACAAACTTTGCTAGAAAAACATTTAAGTTTGGTAGTCTTCGAAGTGCAGAAGCAAAAGACGAAACCGGAAAGGTTATATACGAAGTTATATATGTTAATATGATCGACGAGTTAGAGAATGATAAAGGAAGTATTTCTGAAAAATTAGAACTTGGAAATTCTGCTAGACCGATCGATGCTTCTCAAAACGCATTTAAAGCATCAACAAATTTAATTACTATTGATCAGTTAGTTGAAAAATTCTTATATCCAAATAGTACAACTAATATGAAGCAAAAATTAAGCGAAATTATTCCAGAAGGTGATAGCACTTCTATTGAAATTGATGAAACATTTTTACCATTATGGATGAAAAGCACACAAACAGCAACGGGCAATGCATTAGGATACGTTAAAGCAGTCCCGATTGCATACGTTAAACCAGGTAAAAGCATAAGTATTTTAAAGAACGTGAAGTCAACAGGCTTTGATTTTAAACAGATGCATTTTGATATTGATAGACTCACAATTGATGCAGTTGAGGGTCAAACAGGTGATAAATACATTGCATTTCCAAAAAGGAAGGTAATATAATATGGCAAGCAACATTGTAACAACAAATATTGATGAAAACTATCCGGTAGCAGGTCAGGATAATGACTCGCAAGGGTTTAGAGATAACTTTCAAAACATTAAAACTGCTATTGAAGTAGCAAAAGGTGAAATAACTGGTTTACAGAATACCTCACCACAACTAACAAACAATAACGATTTTAACAGCAACACAATTAGTAATGCTGTATTACAGGATGTTTCTGAAAAAGCGCCTGCCACTATTAACATTTCAGCACAAAACGATACTATTAACTTTGAAGATGGTTCTTTTAGAAGAATTAATTTAACAATTGATGGTGATGTTGACGATCCTGCTAACTTGATTACATTTACAGGATTCGGTCCTGCAGATACTTTAAGTAAAATTAGAATTGAAGCAAGAATTCCAGATGGTTCACCAATAAGATATTTAAAGTTTACTATTCCTACTGGAAAAGTGTATGAGAGAAATGACGTAGTACCTGCACTTTATAATTCAACACACAAAAATTATAAACTAGATAATCCTTTATATAGATATATTTTCGATGTGTGGGCATACAACGTTAACAACGGTATACCACAAGAATTATACGTAGACTACATAGGCGAATTTAAACAATTCTAAGTGAGTTAATTTTATGCATCCTTTAGAAGGTGATATTCAATCTCTAAAAGATGACGATTTAGAAAATAAACTTCGTGATCTAAACAAGAGATACCTAACAGCGAGCAGACTAGGAAATCAGAGTCTTGCTGAGCAAGTCTTAATGTTACTAACTAGTTATAGACAAGAACAAATCCGACGACAACGTAAAAGTTTCGATGACGCAATCAAGAAATCACAAGGCGAAGTTAACGGAGATTTAAGTGAGTTAGTAAATGTTGATAAAAGATAATAGTAATTTAAATGATGTAACGTTTTTTAATTGGGAAACAACCTTCGATGCCACGGTATTAATCGACGATTGCATTTATCCAAATACATATAACGTAAATTTAAGTTTTCTCCCCAAAAGCACAGATATACAATTACAAAACAATTCATTCGATAGGCTAAAATATCTTTTTGGTAATCTTTGTGAAAATTCTTTAATTATTAATCCAGAAACTAAATTACAAGCGGTATTTTTCCAAATGCCAATTAATAAAGTTTTATTACCAGGTAAACCATATGATCAATTATTTTGCTATGTATTATACCATAAAATGATTGCTATTTCAGGAAAATATCTCCATATAGGACATTTAACGGTTGACAGCAAACTAGGTGATAATGTACAATATAGTGTAGATGAAAAAACTATTAACAATATTACATTACCCAACGAGAATTGGATTAGTCCAGTTATTACTCAACCATGGTGGGATCGAAATGATACAGCAACATTTGATCAAGTACTTGGAGAAAAAGAGTTTTGGACTGGGCCGAAGAGTTGGAGAGATTTAGGCTATGGATCAGACGCACCAAAAAAATCGTTCAACCCAACAATCTTGGACGGCGGTCGAGACTAATAGTTTCGGTCATCCAATACTTTCAGAAAAAAATATTTTAGAACTTATCTACGAAGATAAGTGGAACAATGTTAAAGATTGTTTAATACAGGATGGTGATTATGTTAAACAATATAATAATTCTGTATCCGAAAACAAAGACAAATTTAATCTATTAGACGCAACAGACTTTGATGTTGATCGAGACAACTATGATCAACAAAACAGATCAAATTGGTTTATACCTGAAGAGTATAAAACAATGGATATCGAAAAATACATTTTGGATCTTTGTAAAACACCACAAGAAATTGAACGTGTAAATTATGAATTGGATTTATATAAATCACATGCAATGATGGATGTTTTAAAGTTCCTTAAATACATGGTGGATAGACTACGCAAAAACAAAATTATATGGGGCGTAGGACGTGGATCTAGTGTTGCAAGTTATATACTTTATTTGATGGGTGTACACAAAGTAAACTCAATTCAATATGACCTAGACCCCACTGAGTTCCTTAGATAAGTACCTATATAAAGGAGAATACAATATGGTAAGAACACATAGAACAATGCAAGGCAGAGAAATAGATATGGAAAAACTCCGTAATCAAAACGAACTTATGCCTGCTGTTGGAAACATGAAAGTGAATGCTAGAGGAGATGAAATCGGTCCTGGTGGTAAAATTTTACGTACTAGAGAACAGATCATGGCTGAATACTATGATTCAAATCCTAATGCAACACCTGATCCTGTTTCTAAACCAAAACAAACACAACCGGCACAGAACACAGATGGTCCTGCTGTACCACCACCGCAAACACTAAAAATAGAAGATACAAAACCAAGTGATGTTGTGGAAACGGTAGCAAAATCATCAGTGGTTGATCCTGAGTCAGTACTTAAGAAGACACCTGAACTAGCAAATGAAACACTAGCAAAGGTTGAAGAATCAGCAGTAGAAAAAGCACAACAGGCGGCTGAAAGAGCAAGACGCAGACGCAGTGGTATTAAAGACGCTACAGGAGAATAAAACAAATGATTCAAAATATCAACGATGTTAAAGGAAATCTTAAGGCTAAAGGCGAAGATATCCTTGTTACTAATATGTACTTTGGTGAAGAGAAAACTAAAAGCGGACTTATTATAACAAATGACGATGGTAAAGAAAGAGGTATTAGAGCAAGATGGTGCCAAGTATACAGCATTGGTGCAGACTCTAAACTTACAGATGATATCAAAGTTGGTGACTGGGTAATGCTAGAACACGGTCGTTGGGGTCGCGGAATTTCAGTTGAAGATAAAGATGGCGTACAATGGGTAATCAGAAGAGGTGATCCAAAGGGAGTATTACTGAAACATGATGATGTTCCTGAAGACGTTAAAGGATGGTTAGAACATAACAAAGAAGTTCGTGAACTAAACCATGAAGAACTTTTTAAATTGTAGAGAAGGAATACACATTGGCAATCGATCTAAATCGCTACAAAGATTTTGTAGAAAAAGTAACAAGCGACGAATCAAATGATAACAATCGTCTTTATGGACGTATGGGTTATTTAAATGGAGAAGCACATGGATGTCCGGTTAATATTGCACTACTTGTCACAGGAGGCATTGGTCTTTCATCAGAAACAGGAGAACTTAATGAAATCATTAAAAAAGTTTTATTTCAAGGTAAGCCGTGGGATAGCGACACAAAGTTTCATCTTAAACGAGAACTTGGGGATATTCTTTGGTACTGGGTTAATACTTGCAGAGCATTGGATTTAGATCCAAACGAAGTGGTAGAAGAAAACGTTCGCAAACTAGAAAGTCGATATCCTGGGGGCGAATTTGATGTCCACTTCTCGGAAAACAGAAAAGAAGGCGATCTTTAAAAAACCGGATATGGTTGCGGACAATCCGCAATCTATGCCGTATCCTACTAATGTAGGAGCACCGGCGTTCACCGTCCCTGATGTATTATCACATAAACAGGAAAGAGGTGTAACTGCAACTCATCACTTACAAACAAGATTTGACGAATTAAAAGAAAAATATTTTGAGTTAGTAAAACTAGCAGAAGATACTGCTCTTGTTTACAATGCAAAATATAATTTCATACCAATAGTAGGTAAAACATATCATCTATATGTAGGTGCTGATGAAAAATTATTTTTAAGCATCATTGAACCAGAGCGTGTAACATATTGGGATTGCAAAGGCAGTTTTAAATACACATCGGACAATGTTTGGGAACGTGTTAACTAAAATAGTGTATATCTTACAATAAATGGACTAATTTTAGGCTTAAAAAGTGTACAATTTACATTTTTCTTAGGTTGACAATTAGTCTATTTTTCTATATAATATACACTATGAACGAAAATTTTCAAAAAATACCTGTTTCAAATTATGTAAATGGAGAAGCAGTAGATCGTATATACGGCGGTGGACATCTTAGACTAAGACTAGTTCAAAAAGATGGTGAAGAATATAAAGGTAATATCAACAAAAAATCAATTACCGTTACTAGCACATTAGATGGCTCACGCTTTAGAAGTTATTGTTATAAAACAGATGATGGCAGATGGTTTGACAGATGTGGAATGCCTATGTCAAAACCAAATGAGATTGTAGAAGATGAAGACAACCAAACAGAAGAAAGAAAAATAAACGAAGGGTGATACAATAATGAAATTTGGAAACTGGGACATAGGTGGAAAAGTAGTTAAATCCGACGACCGATATGTTGTAAAGGATAATACAGAATTAAAAAATCTTATTGTTAGTAGTACAAGACTACAACCTAACAAAAGCACAACAGGACATAAACACGAAGGACAGGAAGAAGTGTATATGTTTATCGGAGGTACGGGAAATATGCAACTGGACGACGAAACGTTTAGTGTATATCCTGGAGATACCGTTTTAATTAAAGATGGAGTATTTCATAGGGTACACGCCGGCGACAATGAACTTTACTTTATTTGTGTTTTTGACGGGAAACGATACGATACATGAAAGTAGGAATTACATTTAGTGCATTTGATTTATTTCATTCAGGGCACGTTGCTATGCTCAAAGAAGCAAGAGCAAACTGCAATTATCTAATAGTTGGATTACAAACAGATCCTACAATTGATAGACCCGAAAAAAATAAACCAATTCAAAGCGTATTTGAACGTTACGTCCAATTAGAAGGATGTAAGTATATCGATGAAATCATTCCTTATGCTACAGAACAAGATTTGTTAGATATATTGCTTACGTATAAAATTGATGTGCGTTTTATTGGAGAGGAATATAAACCCAAAGATTTTACCGGCAAACAAATTTGTATTGACAAAGGCATAGAATTATATTATAATAAAAGACAACATTCATTTAGTACAAGTGGATTACGCAAAAGGATAGAACAAAATGGCTAAAGAACTATGGGTAGAAAAGTATCGTCCTAAGACGGTAAAAGATTATGTGTTTCGAGATCAAGCACAAAAAGATCAAGTAAACGGTTGGGTAAAAGATAAAAGTATTCCACACTTGCTTTTTAGTGGTCATGCTGGTATTGGTAAAACTACACTTGCAAAAGTATTGCTAAATGAACTAGAAATTAATGAATATGATGTACTAGAGATTAACGCATCGCGAACAAACTCAGTGGAAGACGTTCGTGATAAGATTGTTAACTTTGTACAAATGATTCCTTTTGGTGACTTTAAGGTTGTACTGCTAGATGAGGCAGACTATCTAAGTCCAAATGCACAAGCGGCACTACGTGGTGTTATGGAAGAATATCACACTACAAGCAGATTTATTTTAACCTGTAACTATCCTAACAGAATTATTCCTGCACTACATTCAAGATGTCAAGGCTTTCATATTACAAACGTTGACCAAACTGAGTTCACTGCAAGGGTGGCAACAATCCTAATTGAAGAAGGTGTTGAGCCTGACTTAGATGTACTAGACACATTTGTAAAAGCAACATATCCTGATATGCGTAAGTGTATTAATATGTGTCAAATGAATAGTACAACAGGTAAACTATTGCCGCCACAAAAAGGTGATACAGGCGAAAGCGATTATAAAGTTGAAATGGTCGAACTATTTAAAGCAGGTAAAATTACAGAAGCACGTAAACTTATTTGTGCTCAAGCAAGACCAGAAGAGATGGAAGATATCTTCCGTTGGTGTTATGACAACGTAGATGTTTTTTCCAAAGATGAAGAAAAGCAAGACCAAGCGGTGCTAATTATTAAGCAAGGACTAGTAGATCATTCGTTTGTTGCTGATCCTGAAATTAACATGAGTGCTACAATGATTAAACTAGCAAGACTATAATGAAAATAAGATACTACCATAATATTGATGGTTGGCGATGGCTAGGGTTTCTATTAGCAATGGCCAGTGCATTTTTGTTAAGTGGTGGTGATCCTAGTCTACAATGGATAGGATGGGGTGTTGCTTGTATGTCTTGTAGTATTTGGATTTATATGGGCATGAAGGATAAAGATCTACCTAGAGCATTAATGGAACTAATGTATCTATTACTTGCTATAAGAGGTGTTTATAATTGGATTGATAAGCAATGATTAAGGAATTATTTCCAACATACATATATGAACAAGAAAATATTGTAGATCAAGAATGTTTACAAGAGTTGTATAATTATGTGTTGCTTAATGGCAATGATGTAATAGTTACTCCTAATGAACTTACTGCATTAACTACACTACAAAACAAAATTACCCAAGGTATGAAAGAGTTCAAAGGTTTATATGATTTTGAAAACATAAAAGTATCAGATAGATTTTGTACACATCTGTTTCCTGTTTCGCAAGAGTCTGATATGGAAACACATAGTGATGACTTAGGTGATTATGGTCGCAAATTTATTTCTTTTTTTTATTTAGAAGCAGACCCAGAGGCAGGCGGTGAACTAGAATTATTTGATCCTAAATGGACTAATGCTCCTTGGAGTGAAACTAGAGAAAGTTACAAAGTAAAACCAATAACAAATAAACTTGTTATATTTCCTGTTTTTCTTTGGCATAGAGTAAACAAATATTTCAGTAACAAATCACCACGAATGGCACTAGATGCTGTAATAAGAGTGACCTAATGTTTATTTTAGAAGATCCTAAACCTATTTTTAATTGGGAAGTTGTTATTAACGATGTTATTAATGACGAAGATATAACACTAATAGAAAAGTATGTTGTAAGTCATCCCAGTAAATTATCATCAGCAAATGTTAAAAACGATCACAATCCAAATGTTGTAGATAAAAAGGTCCGTGTAACAAACATTATGTGGTTAGACGAAATGGAACCTATACTATCTGTTTATCAAAAGATTCAATCGCTTATACACGAAGTTAATAATAATAGATATAAGTTTAATATTTCAATGCTTGAGCCGTTGCAATACAGCGAATATCCAAGCGATCAAGGCGGACATTATGACTGGCATTATGATTCATTTTTAAGACATCCAGGAAACAATGTAAGAAAATTATCCTTTAGTTTAGGATTAAATGACGAGTATGAAGGAGGTGAGTTAGAGTTTTTTAGTAGTGAGGGTGATATAAAGTATAAAACAGGAAAAGGAAAGTTAATAATGTTTCCTAGTTTTATTCCACACAGAATTAATGCTGTAACCAAAGGTGTAAGAAAGTCTTTAGTAGGATGGATACATGGTCCAAACTTCTGCTAAAATAAGCGTAGATGACTGGCATGAGTTTTTTAAAGATTACTCTTACAAGTTTATTGCCAATCCTGATTACAGATTAGGACAGGCTTTTTGTAATACATATGAACATAAAATTAATGATGTTATGGATAAAACCCTTTTACTTTTTTTTGAAACAAGCAATGAAAAAGCCTGGGATATAATTAAACAATATATAGACGGAGATGTAGATGGCCCATTTAGTAAATGACAAATGTATAATGTGTAAACACACAACTTGCGTAGAAGTATGTCCTGTTGACTGCTTTTACGAAGGCGAAAATATGTTGGTAATTAATCCTGACGAATGTATTGATTGTGGTGTGTGCATTCCTGAATGTCCTGAAGAAGCAATTTTTCAGACAGACGATGTAAACAACCCGTGGTATAAACACAACGAGTATTTTTCAACAACAGCCAAATGGCCGAATATTACAGAAATGAAAGATCCAATGCCTGAGTATGAAAAGTTTAGTGGGCAGTCGGACAAAACTAAACTATTCAATAAAAACCCTGGAAAATAATTAAATTTCTCCGTAGATTTCTAATACTTCTTTGACTGCTTGATGTCTTTCGATGTCCTTTCTGTCAAATTTGCACACGGCTATATGCTTCGTTTGCACATTGGTTTCTAGTCTTTCTACGAAATCTAATAAACCGTTATCTTTGATTCGATCCGCTTGTTGAAGATCACCCGTAACAACCATTCGCGATCCTTCGCCAATTCTTGTTAACAGCATCTTCATTTGGCTCGGTGTTGCGTTTTGCATTTCATCAGCAACGATGTATGCATTTTTAAACGTTCGACCTCTCATATATGCCAAAGGCGCAATTTCAATCACCTCCTCATCAATCATGCCTTTGATTTCATTTTTAAAGAAATACTCACCAAGCACATCAAAGATTGGTCGTGTCCATGGCTCCATTTTTTGTTCAAGTGTTCCTGGTAAAAAGCCGTGTTGTTCATCCACGCTTACAGCGGGCCTTGTTATCACGATCTTATCTACTTGTTTCTCCTTGAACGCTTTTACAGCCATTACAACGCCCAGCATTGTTTTACCCGTACCCGCAGGGCCGACAGCGAAAACAATGTTGTTTTTGTAATCCTTGAGTGTTTCTAGGTAAGTTTCTTGATTTAAATTACGCGGAAGTATCGTAACTTCACGCTTCTTTTTGACATAGTTATTGTAATCAATAACATTTTCAGAACGTTGTCTGCGTTCTTTGCGTTTTGCTCTAGACAATATTGACCTCCTAAATTGTGGTTTACAATGTCCGACTGCAATAGTATTTAAGAGAAAATAACAAAATATATAGTATAACATTATTTTTTAAACGGTTCTCGATACGATAAATAAATGTGGAGACTAAAATATGTACGATATCGTTAAAATTATTGAAAATGTAAAGGGCATATACGACTCTAATAACACGGTTAGAATACTAAAGGATTTTGAGCGTGTATTAGACGAATTAGATATGTATGTGTACGAAAACTGGGAAAACGGCGAATTAGTTGAAGGTCCTATCGACGAAAGACACATTGTTAAATGTAGTTTTATGTGGCCTTTAAAAGAAATGCCAAACCCTGTTGCAGGACAAAGACTACTTGATTATGGCTGTAAGGTTACTTACAAAAAAGACTTTTTAGTACGTCCTAGAGAAATTAAAACACAAGACGATTATCGTCCTGGAACTAAAAAAGGTAAGTTAGATCAATTACCTATTTGGGTGGTTGAAATAGCAATGCCTAAAAGTTTAATCCATGATATGTATAAAGGATACCTAAAAAATATTGATGAATTAATCAATGGCGATCCTAATGAGATTATAACACAACCTTCAATACAATCACAAGAAAATTCAGATGTGGAGCAATTAGATGAGCCTCAAGCCTAATGATTTAAAAAACTTTGTAAGTGAAATTTTTACCATTGATTCTTTCAAATCAAAAATGGGTAAAGATGAAAACGTTGCTGTTCTTGCTTTTGAAGTTAAAGATAGAGAACCAGCAAAAGACTTAACAACCTTTATTGAAAAAGGTTATGAGTTCGTTTTAGACGCTGACCTAAGTTCAGGTGAAAATTCAAAAGGCAAATATGATGTATTTGTTGAGATCGAAAGAGATAGACATTTACCTAGAAACATTCAAACATTACTAGATGATGTTTCAAAAGTTGCTGGTATTGAAGAATGGAAATATAGATATTACAAAGGTGTTGAAAGTCATTCGTTTAATGAAGATGCAGAGATTCCTTTGAATGCTGACGAGTATACTGCAACTATCGAAAGATATCGTCAAGGCGAATTGGACAGATTCTTCAACAGAGGAACTACCGAACAAAAATACGTTAAAGATAATGTTATTGAGTTTGGAAAACACGCCGCTGGAAAAATCAGAATGGAAGAAATTGATGAAGGTTCCGTTCTCGACATCACAACCAAATATAAAGGTGCTATCAAATTAGAGTCCGCTTCTATGTCAGAAGTATTCTTCTTAACAAAGTTCTTTGGTAATTATAACATATATAAAATAGATGAAAATTTCTTTTTTACAAACGGTGTAAAAACGAAAGTATTAAAAAGGTTATAATATGAACATAACAGGCATTTTTTCGGTGCCTTTCGGAGAAGTAAAACTCGATCTTGATAATCAAAAATTAATAGATTTTGCTTACAAGATTCAAGAACACAATCCGGGTATCGAACGTGCAGGTGGTTATCAAAGTCCTTGGATTGATCCAGAGGAACCTCTTTGGAAACCATTGGTTGATCTTGTGCAAGACAATGCAAAAACGCTAGGCGAAAAACTTTATATGTTAAAGCCGGAATTAGAGTTGAGTGTTGTAAACGGTTGGGTAAATATAAACAATCCAGGCAAAGAACAACTACATAATAACTATTATCATATGCATGGTGGTTATTTTACTAGTTTTGTTTATTATGCCAAAGTAAAAGAGAATTGTGGTAATTTAGTTTTAACACCTCCTCATGGTATGTTGGATTATGTGTTGAATGAACACACCATGACAGGTCAAAATTTATATAACCATCAAAGATGGTGTGTTGTTCCGGAAGAAGGAAAGTTGGTTTCTTTTCCCGCTTGGATAACACATTTTGCGGAAAGCAACAATTCAGATGAAGATCGAATTAGTTTTGCTTTTAACGCAGTTATAAAAGAAAAAGGAGAACGGTAAATGGCAAAAGAAAATTATCAAGCATGTTTAGAAATGATTCTACATCATGAAGGTGGATATGTAAACCATCCTAAAGACCCAGGTGGCGAAACTAACTTAGGTGTAACTAAAAGAGTTTACGAAGATTTCGGTGGAACAAAAGACATGAAGGACCTAACGGTTGCTGATGTTGCACCTATCTATGAAAAAAATTACTGGGGACGAATGAAGTGCGATGACATTCCAAGCGGATTAGATTTATGTGTATTCGACTTTGGTGTTAATGCAGGTACAGGTCGTTCAGCAAAATATTTACAAACTATGATCGGCACCGTAGCAGATGGCGGCATTGGTCCTAATACACTTAGAAAATTAGGCGAATATATTGACGAACACGGTATTGAAAATGCTATTAAAAACTTTCAAGAAGCACGTCAAAGTTATTATGAAAGCCTAAGTACATTTGATACTTTTGGCAGAGGTTGGACTCGCAGAGTTGAGGAAACAACTGAAGCCGCTTTAAAAATGGTATGAGCAAATTCTGTCAAAATTGCGGAAGAGAACACAATGGTAAATTAATAGAAACCTTTACGGACGGTGACGGAAAGGATATTGATATTGTTGTTTGTGAACATCCGCGTTTTGACACTTATATCACATTAGATAAATTTTGGAGGTACTATGTTTAGTTCAATTAAAATTGCAATGGTGCTTATTATGTTAGCAGGCGCTGGTGGTGGTTTCGTGTATGTGAAAACACTTAAGAGTGATCTTGCTATTAGTGAAGCCAACAATGCAAAATTAGTAGAAAGTGTAGAATCACAAAAGGCTGTTATTGAACAACAGGCTAAAGACTTTAAGGCTATTTTGGCCGCGAACAAAGAACTTGAAGATAAAAATAGAGTGTTACAAACAGAATATAAAAATCTCGACGAACGCTTTAATAAGATAAACGGTAAAGGTGAAGTTCGTGATGTTGGCAAACTTGCAACTGAAAAGTCTAAATTAGTTGAGCGAGTAATAAACAATGCGACCAACAAAGCAATGAGATGTGTAGAAATTGCTATGGGGTCACCACTAACGGAGAAAGAGAGAAATGCGACTAAGAAATCTGAAATTAATGCAGAATGTCCTAGCCTTGCTAATCCTAACTACGTTCCTTACTAGTTGTAGTTCGGTACAGAAGTTAGACATTTTCAAGACTGAGGTTGAAAGGGCACCACTTAATCTCCCTAATCCAGAAACTCCTAAATTAGAACAGATTAAATGGGTTATTATAACTAGCGAAAATGCAGAAGAAGTATTTGCTAAACTAAAAGAACAAGGAAAAGATCCTGTATTGTTTGGTTTAAGCGATGACGACTATCAACTGCTATCTAAAAACTTTGCACAGATCCGTGCTTACATGATCAAACAAGGTGCTACGCTAGATCAGTATCGTAAGTACTACGAAGAAGATACTGCCAAGGAAGACCAAAAAACAAAGAAGTAACCCCTTGGTATTTGATGCCGTGGTCCCTAATATTAGGGATATAATCGATAAATACTCATATAACACGAGGAAGTAAATTATGTGGGAAATGATCGAAAGAATGGCTAGTGATAGGTTATGGATATATACCGCACTAATCGGATCCCTATTTGGCCTGGCTTTTTCAACATATTTTAAATCAACTAGAATCGGACTTTGGTTATATGCCAAATTTGATGCCGTACTAGACTTTCTTGTACACCGCTGGGGATGGACTTGGTTTGAGCAACCAACAGATGCTTGGCGTAAAAAATATCCATACGTTACTAAAAAAATAGACGAACTAGAAGTTCGTATTAAAAAATTAGAGGGTAAGAAATAATGGCTGAAGATAAAATTGTAGTACCAGCAGATAAAGATTCTGCATCTAAAAAGGTATCTCTTGAACTAGAAGTTGATACAAGTGTTAAAGACCTTGGTCCAAATCCATATGCTAGGTTAATACATTTGGCTCGTGCTGTTGATAGTTGGAGGATCTTTCCGCGTGTTTTTATTACAACCTATATTATATTATTGTATAAGGTTGTAGTTTGGTACATGGCTTTACCAAATCCTACTATGGAACAATCAGGTCTAGTTAGTATCGTAGTTGGTGCTGGTGCGGCTTGGTTTGGTTTATATACTGGATCTAGTAAAAAAATAGACAAGTAAACACTTGACAAAAGCGTCAAGATGTAATATATTATATATATGAACTATTATGACGTTTTAGGTGTTACCCGCAATGCCTCCGAAAAAGAAATAAAAACTGCTTTCCGTAAACTTGCGGCAAAGCATCATCCCGACAAAGGTGGTGATCATAAAAAGTTTACAGAACTCAACGAAGCATATCAAACACTAACAGATCCACAAAAGAAACAGATGTACGACCAATTTGGAACCGCTGATCCACAACAAGCAGGATTCCAACAACAAGGCTTTAGCGGGTTTGGTGGTTTTGAAGATGTCTTTAGTGATTTATTTGCACACGGAGGTGCAGATGAAGAAGTTATTTTTGGACCCGGAGGCATTCATAGAAGAAGTAGACGTGTGCCAAAAAATCATAATTTGAGAATTGATCTCCAAATATCGTTGGAACAAGCATATAATGGACATAAAGCAACCATTACTATTCCGACAGGTGGGGGAAGAGGCACAAGAACAATTGATGTAGATGTTCCGCGAGGAATTAATGATGGACAAACGGTAAGACTAAGAGGTTTGGGCGATGACTCAATTAAAGGTGTTCCGCCCGGAGATCTTCATATGTTTATTAGGATAGGAGACTATCGCGGATTTAAACGAGACGGTTTTGACTTATATTATGACTTGACAATTTCAGTATTTGACCTTATACTAGGATGTAAGGCAAGTGTAGAACATATTAATGGTCATACATATCAACTCAATGTTCCTGCTGGTACACAACCTGAAACGTTGTTAAGCATGAAAGGTTTAGGAATGCCTTATTTGAATGCTAGTAATACAGGTACGCTTTATGTTAAAATAAAAGGTCAAGTGCCAAAAGACCTAACATCAGAGCAACTAGAGTTGATAACTAAAATGAGAGGAAAATAAAAACAATGGAACTGCTATATTACCCACATGAATTTTTAGACAAACAAGTTAACCCGTTTGATTTTAACAATCCTATTCAGGATCCAAAAGAAATCAAAAAAGAAATGCTTGAAATTATGTATGATAAGGATGGCGTGGGGTTAAGTGCTAATCAAGTGGGCATTGACGCACAAGTGTTTGTTATGGGTAGTAAACACGTTCCAGATAAAAGTGCAATCTTTTTTAATCCTAAAGTTGTTGAAGCAAGTCAAGAAACAATTACAGATGTTGAAGGTTGTTTAAGTTTTCCGGGTATATTTGTTAAAGTTAAAAGACCTGCATGGATTATCGCAGAATTTCAAGACGAAAACGGAGAAACAAAAAGAGGCAAGATTTTAGAATACGATGCAAGATGTTATTTGCATGAATTGGATCATTTGCTAGGTATTACATATAAAGACAGAGTATCTAAACTGAAATGGGATATGGCTGTTAAAAAATCACAAAAACAATTATTAAAATTTAAAAAACAAGGAATTCAATATGCTTGAACCTAATGAACACCTAGAACGAATTTTTGAATCAGGAATTAAGTTAGCACAAGACGGCCACCATGAATATGTAACCGTTGAACACTTTTCTTATGCACTTGTTCTTGACGAGGACTTTCAAAAAGTTCTAAAAGAATTTGGAGCAGATGTTGACAAGATTTCGCAAGAACTATTTCAATATATTAGCACAAAGTTAGAGGACATTGTAACAGAACGTAAAGGACGTCCACAAAAAACACAAGCACTAGAGCGTGTGTTAAACAGAGCATTTACACAAACGCTTTTCCAAGGACGTACTACAATAGAACCTAGCGATGTATTTTTAAGCATTCTAAAAGAGAAAAAGTCGTTTAGTGCATTTTTAATGCGTAAACACGGTCTTGATTCAGAGAAGTTTAGTAACTTTATTGAAACAGAACACGTTATTGGAGAGGCGGCTAGCGAACAATATAGTTCAGGTCAACTTGAAAGAGTAATTACAACATTCTGTACAAATCTATCAATGAGGGCAAAACAAGGAAAGATCGATCCAGTAATTGGTAGAGGTAAAGAACTTGAAGAAACTATTTTAATCCTTGCACGTAGACAAAAAGCAAATGTAATGTTGGTTGGTGATCCTGGCGTAGGTAAAACTGCTATCGCTGAAGGACTTGCGGTTGAAATCGCAAATGATAATGTACCAGAGTTTATTAAAGAGCATACGGTTT